>Ga0209382_10004188_pt1 | contig 19422 bp, 17 predicted proteins | sample SoiMetdeltSBSDD5_FD_187599 | JGI IMG/M metagenome (GOLD analysis project Ga0209382, IMG submission 187599) | Bulk soil microbial communities from a Populus tree surrounding site in Tennessee, USA - Soil MetaG P. deltoides SBSDD5 (SPAdes) (version 2) | ecosystem: Environmental > Terrestrial >... | reverse complement strand
AGGAGGTTAAGGCGCCATAGCGGGTTGCCGATGGGGAGCGCCAGTGCGGCCTGTCCCAGCAAGACGTAGAGCGGATGATCCCAGGGCGCGACGCCCAACCGCGCGAACGGGCCGGCGTCGAGTGGCGCGCCCCTCAGCTCGGGCAGGAAGAGATAGTTCGATCCTCCCAAAGCGATGTCGAGTTGGAGGCGGCCACCGTCTCCCCAATTCAAGGAAGGCGACAAGGTGACCAGGTACAGGGCAAAGGCCGCGACCAACACCGAGCGACGGCTCACGGAACCCGCTAGCCGAGTTGGCGCAGCAGGTGAAGGACTCCAGTGGCGATGAGATTGAGGAGCGACGAGCCGATCGAGAGCACGGACGTCAACCCAAGTTGCCGCCTCAAACTCTTGCTCAGCGGCCAGGTCTCGCAATCCTCGAGGAGTGTCGTGCGCACCTGCTTCGTCCGCCCGACCGCATCCATCGCAACGGCAAACTTGCCAGGGTCCGTCCGCAAGCCGGTACTCGCCGAGGCCATGTGCTCATCCAGCTCGTCGGAGAGCGCGTCGAGCTGCGAGTTCAGCGCACCTTCCATGGCCGCGTGCGCCGGCCATAACAGAAGACCGAGGCTCAGCCCCACGACCGCGATCAGCATGACCCATTGGACCGCGATGAGGGGATTCCATACGGACAGCGTGACCCCGAGCATGCGCACCGTCGGGATTCCTGCGGGTAGCGGTGTACGAACGGTTTCGAGACGAATCTCGAATTCCTCCGGGTTGGTGTACATCGATACCCGCAGGGGGGTCACCACCTTGTGTACCGTGTCGATCGTGATCCACGTGTCCAGCGCCTCGGCCTTTGAGGGAAGGCGGCTGATGCGAGCGTGAAGGACCTTGGCATCTTCAAGAGCCATGCGACGAGGTCGGAACACGACCTTCGCCCGCCCGTTGGCATCACGCCGCGCATCGTACGTGACCGCGCGGTCCGGCCGGACGCCCTCAACCGCGCCCACGCTCACTTTGACTGTGTCGGCTGAGGAATAGACGATCTTGTTGCCGCCGTACCGCAGGCTGGGCAAGAGGCTGCCCATGAAGACGAAGAGTGTCATGCCCAACAGGCAGTAGGAGACGCCGATGGCGTGGTTTCCGATGGAGCCCAACCCGGAGGCCGCGTCCGGGTGATACGTGTGTAACACGAGGTCGTCGCCCAACTCTCGCCACATCCGGCGCCACCACACGATCGCCAGCGTCTCGCGGATGATGATCTGGCTGACGGCGTACGCCACGAGCCCGACCAACGCCAGAGACACCACTCTTGGAGCGAACAGGGGCCCGCGCACGTCGTCAAACCACGGGGTGACTGCGGCTCCCTTGCCCCAGAGCAGGTTGTGGGCAACCCACACTATCGCTGCGGCGGCGACGACCCCTATCACCCACCACCGGGACTGTGAGAACGCTGCCTGAGCCCGCCGCGCAAACTCGAGGTAGCGCGCCTCGTTCGCAAACGCTCTGTTCTCGGCCAAACGCTTGAATACGCGGGCGATGTCTGCGCCGATCCAGAGGTAGATCGCGAAGAAGAGCGGGAATTCCAGGTAGCCGGTAAGCAAAGACTCGACATCGGGGCGCCAACGTATCACGTCGGAGCCGAGGATCAGGTACTTACCGAGCCAAGGAAGGATCAACTTTTCCAGCGGCCCGTAGATGATCCACGTGACGATCAGGAGGTGCGGCCAGTCTGCGTGCAGGCTTTGTCGCAGGAAACGCGCGACCGGATCTCCCGCGTCGCGCGGAAAAGCGTCGAACGGCGGCGATGGACGCGCTTTTGCGTACACCCCGCTCGGTCGCGCTGGTGTGTTCGTCAGAGCGTTAGGGGTCTGGTCCGGTTTGCCGTCCGGCGGAGACATGAGGTCTCTAGTCGTGGTCGCTGTGGGACGAAAGTCGCGGAACGACTGTCAACATGGAGGCACGCGCCGGGGACAGCAAGAACGATGGGTCGGTACGAATCGAACTACTCAGTACGAATCACGCTTGACGGTCTCATGCGCTGCCATATGTTCGGCGCATTCTGGGTCCGCTGGTCACGGGGCTCGGAGCCTTGTCCGTGTGAATCGGCCCGTCGCAGTCATTGCCGCGCTGCGAATGCGGGACTGGGTGAAGAACACCCTGGTCCTCGTGCCAGCCCTTGTGGCTGGTCGGGTCGCCGATCCGGCCATGCTCACGGCGACGGCGTACGCCTTTCTCGCGTTCGGGCTCGCGGCATCCAGCGCCTATGTTCTAAACGACATCTGCGATAGGGACACGGACCGTCACCATCCGGCGAAGCGACATCGCCCGTTTGCGATGGGGACGTTGCCGATCGCGACTGGCGTCCTACTCGTCCCGCTGCTCTTGTCCCTCGCGATCGCCGTCGCTCGGCCGCTACTACCGCCGGTGTTCATCAGCGCGCTCGGTGCGTATGTAGCACTGAGCGTCGTGTATTCCCTTTGCATCAAACGTATCGCCTTCGCCGACATCGTTCTGCTCGCCGGACTATACACGATGCGGGTCGTCGGGGGCGCCGTGGCCTGCTCCCTCCCGGTGTCACCCTGGCTGGTGGCGTGCTCGCTGTCGGGATTTGTGAGCCTGGCGTCCCTGAAGCGGTATGCGGAGCTCCAAGTTCTCGCCACCGGGATCACGCGCGCGCCGGGCCGACCGTACGGCATCCCAGATCGCGCTCTCCTTCAGTGGATCGGCGTCGTGGCGGGAGGTCTATGTGTACTCATTCTTATTCTGTCCCGCGGCACCGCTTGGATGCCTTGGGTCCAGGCGGCAACCGGCGCGTGCCTCGTGTACTGGATGGCGCGGTCGTGGTTTTTGGCACGTCACGGACGGATGGGAGCCGACCCACTCGCCTTCGCTGTGAAGGACCCCGACAGCTACGCAGTGGGGGCGGTTGTCGCGGCGGCCCTGTTCGGGCGCGGTTGAGGAATCGGCTTCCTTAGAAATCCTCGATGTACTTGCCCCTACCCTTTGGCCCGACCGTGGCGAGCCGAATCCAGTCGGGCGTCAGCCGCCCGAACTCCTCCCGGAGTTCCTTGGCGGTCTCCTCGTACATCAAGCGGTATGCGACGCCCGCTTCCCGCGGCTTGTGAAAGTCGATCGTGCCGAGGGCAAGCGGCTCAGCCGGACAAATCGCAAAAATCGTCACGCGAGGCTTGTCGGTTGCCTTGTGCAGGTCGTTGTACAGGTAGGCTTGCTTGAATGCGTTGCGTTCGATCACGCCCTGTCGGACCTCCATAGTGCGCGACAGGCGGGCAAGAATCGAGTGGTGATTCACCTCTGCATCGAACGATGCGTTGAGCGGCAACACGAAAAGGAGATCGCACTGCTCGATTTGGGTGCCGAACATCATGGGAAGGTTCTCAATCACTCCGCCGTCCTCGAACCACTCGTCCTCTCGCGCGATCGGGTCCGCGATCCGGACAAACGGGAATAGGGGCGGAATGTCCATTGACGCGAAGACTGCCTCCTCGAGCTCGCCCAGCGCGCCGCTCGGGTCGGCACCATCAAGCACCTGATAGAGTGATGGGTCCACTACCGCCTTCGTGACGCCGGTGCGCGCGTCCGCGCGCACCATGTCAGCCACACCCCACGAGTTCGTCGTGAACTCGAGCAGTCCTCGCTTGACGTTTGAGCGCGTCAGGTAGAAATGCAGCGGGACCTTCCGTGGTCCGCCCGGGTCCCGGCTCTCGCGCCGTGGAGCGAGCAGTCGGACCAGTTCCTCCCGAACCGGTGCATAGGCGACGAACAGCCGCCGGAACGTTCGGCGCCATGGCGTCGCCCGCGCCACGTGATTGCGCGCCAAGGGCAGGTACCAGTCGAAGTCGAGGATCCGTTCAGGCTTGATCGCGCGCCACCACGATTCATGAGCGCTCTCGTCGCCAGCCGTCGGTGGCCGCACCAGTCCCGCCATCCAGAACAACGCGTTCCACGCCCCGATGGAAGTGCCCGCCACCATACACACACGATCCAGGGCCCCTTGGTCCTCCAGGAACTCCCAGATCGCTCGCATGGCCCCGGCCTGATACGCGCCTTTCGCTCCGCCCCCTGCGAGAATGAGGCCGATCCGCTTGTACTTCATGAGCGGGTGAACGGTGGGCCTTCGCCGTGCGGGCTCGTGCACGGCTACGCGGGGCGTACCACGCGTGGCCCGGTAAAATAAAGCGGCAAGATTGTACGAGAGGATTAGCCCGAGGACGAACAGCGCTACGAGCAGCGCACCGAACAGCAGTGCCTTAACCTGCGTGTCTAACACGGGACGGCTCAGACCGAAGTATTCCAGAGCGTCCTTCACTAGTATCCCCCATCCGAGCATGAACAGGACGAGGGGGATTACCAGGCGCCAGACGGCCAAGACGATGCGGGGCACCTTGATCCGAACGCTACACCTTGACGAACATCTTGGTTGCTGTGCCGACCACGAGATCGAAGACCGACTTCCTGAACTGATCGACTCGGACCAGCGCGAGGCCCGCCTGTTTCAGCGCTTCCATTTCGGCCAGGTCCGCTTTCCCTTTGACCAAGAAGGCGAAGTCGTCCTTCGTTAGCGCGCCCTCGGCGAGCTGCTTCGTCCAACGTTCGAGATCAGCGCGGGTCTTCTCGAGGAAGGCGTTGGCGTCCTTCCCTGCGGCCTCGCCGTGTTCTGCCAACGTTCGGGTAATCAGGCCTTTGACGCCGTCCTTGAGCGCGCTCAGAAACGCTTTGAAGTCGGGCACGGGAGGTAGCCCTCCTATTTCACGTTGTCGGGCTTGAGCTTGCCGCTCTCCAGCCCGATGATCGTGTCGAAGGCGTCGGCGACGACCCCCTTCGCTTCGGTAACGAACGTGGCGGAGAGCGTGGACTCTCGCTTCCAGCGCGCCAGGAACCCGCCGAGCAGGTTGCGACTGGAATCCGCTAGGATCTCCCACTGGCGCGCGGAGATCGCGTTGCGCCGGCGCCCGCGCGCGAATTCGTAGGCCTTGGCCACGCGCAGCGTGAGGGCGGTGACTGCTTCCTCATGGTTCGCATACGGCTGGGTCGCCTTACTCATGAGCGCCTGCGCATCCACCTTGAGCGAGGTCGCCTGCTCGTACGCGATTGGGCTGAACTGCGAGATCGTCGGCGCACACGTCGTGACGATCGGCGCCAGGAGGATGGTCAAGACAACGGCGGGTGAAAACCTACGCAACGCCGGGGCGGCTGGATGACGCGGACGCAGCACCTGTGGATTCATCATTCGACCTCTTGGCAAGCACGTGATGCCAAGATCGGTGGCGGTATGGCGGTCGGCTAGGGTGTCGTCGAGGTGACGGATGACGAATCAGGCGGCCGTCGTCGCGCAGCGAACGTCAAAGCCCTCACGTGAACGGGACGAGTCTCGCACGGCAGGTACGATCTGAACGTTACGCTTTCCGCACACAATGCAGCCCCACGACCCCCGTCGGGTATGTCTTGGCGGATTTCAAGCGCATGATCGTCGTATCGCGCCAGATCGGTTTCTTGAGGGTCTTGGAGACGACGTCCTTCTTGGGCGCGTTCATGAGATCGCATCGTCCAGCCACCGTGCGCAAACCCTCCATCGGAATTGATTGGTTCGGCTGCCCAAGAGTACCTCGCACGAGGCTATCGGGAATCGTCATCCCCCCCGTAGCTTCTCCCCCATGATCCCATCCATGCGCAGGCGCCTCGTCGTGCTCGCCGCCCTCGCCATCCCGGCCGTCGCGCCGGCCCAGGCGGACTCCGCTCGGGTCCCGGCACCCGACCCCATCGCCCAATTGATCGGTCGACTCGACCTCGAGCGCTACAAAGCGACGATCAAGGGCCTCACCCAGTTCGGCGACCGCCGCCAGGGCACGGACCGGAACCGCGCCGCGGTGAACTGGATCGAGACCCGGCTGCGCAGCTACGGCTGCGGCGACGTGCAGCGTCTCAAGTACGACTTCCAACCGCCGGCTCCGCGTGCCAGAACTGACGGGCCCCCTCCGATACGCGACACCACCCGAGCCTCGGGGGGCGGCCGGCTCCGCGGCCTGCGCGCCCGCACCGGCGTCAACACCGACTCCCTGCGCCAGCCCGACGCCCGCGTGCGTGCTCTCAACGCGCAGGCCACCACGCCGGGCGCGCGCGAAGAAGTGTTTTGCACCAAGATCGGCGCCACCCACCCCGAAGAGATGTACATCGTGGGGGGCCACATGGACGGGCACGGCTGGGGCGAAGCGGCCAACGACGACGGCTCAGGCACGGCGATCGTGATGGAGCTAGCTCGTATCTTCTCCGGGCCCGACGTCCGCACCGATCGATCGATCCGGTTCGTTCTCTGGAACAACGAGGAGACGGGGTTGAACGGCGCCCGCGCCTACGTCGAACAGCGGCGCGCGCTGCAGGGCAAGGAAGATCCGCCGGGGTCGGGCAAGTATCCGGAACCGACCTGGTTGGGCATGATCCAGCACGACATGATGCTCTTCGATCACGGCATGCCGCGCGCCGACGGCTCCCTCGCCCCCGAGCAGCGGCCCGAGGCCGACGTCAACATCGAGTTCCAGGCGAACGCCAAGTTCGCTGCCCAGGCCCAGCAGCTGGCGTGGATCTTCCAAGTGGCCAACGAGCGGTACGCGACCGATTACCCGGCCACCGTGGGCGCGCACATGACCAACACCGATTCGGCGCCCTTCCAGGACTACGTAGCGGCGATCAGCCTGCGCGAAAACGAGCGTGGCACCCAGATCGGGGCGGGGTGGGACCCGAACTGGCACCAGCCGACGGACCTGTACTCCACCTACAGCGACAAAGACTTCCGCCTCGGCCTGAACGCGGCGCAAACGACCCTGGCGGCCATCGCCGGCCTCGTGGGAGCCACGATCAAATAGCTAGCGACCACCACGCGCCACGAGCGCGAGCGGCACCTTGCGCAGTCCCTTCCAGACTCTCGCGTGACCGGTCGAGTCTGCGATGGTCAGCTGCGCGGAGATTCCCCCGTCGAGCAGCATCGCATGCTGTGCGCCGAGCGCGCCCATCACCGCCGCCATTTCAGGGACCGTGAGTCCAAACGGCACACGGTCCGCCCCGGGGATGGGAACGTCGAGCCGCGTCAAGGCGACGAGGAGGCGCCCGTGGCGATCGAGACCGAGCGCCAGGCGGGCGTCTCGATGCGTGCCGTTGATCGCCCCCCCTCCGTTGCGCAGCGGTGCCGGCACCTCGCCGTCGCCTGTGAGCAGGGTGGGATACGACTGAAACGCGAAGCGCACGTTTCCCCCCCCCTTCGTGCGGCCGCGCCACCTCGCAACATCGTCACCATCGATCCAAACGAGCCGGCCGTCCGTGAGACCGATGAGCGCCGATGAAAGGGGCCCGTGACCAGGTGCGAGGCGCTCCCGGCCGTCCATAACGACCCAGCCCCACGGCAGCCGTTCCACGAACATCCCGGCGTTGAGGGCCAGCGCCGCGTCGTCCGCGCGATCGACGGTCCAGGCGGGCCGATCGCGTTCAATGTCCCACTCTAGATGAAAGGACACCGCCTGCGGATCGATGCGCACGAGCACGAGCGTGAGGGCGGGTGCGCCGGCCTGGCCCGTGATCGGGAGCGTAGCCCATTCGATCCCCGGCTGGCCCGGATGCCAGGTGACGAGCTCGATGAGCCTCGCGTCGGCCGCAGTCCATTGGATCGGCGCGCGTGACGCTCGCCAGAAGAGACGCGACTCTCCGGAAGGGAGCCGGACTGCTAACCCTGGGCCTTCGTGACCGACCGGTGCCGCGGCCGCCGCGAACAGCGCGACCGCTATGAAGCTGCCCGCCTTTCGTCCGATCACCCGAAGTATTTCTTGAGGTCGACGAGTCGCGCCGTGAGCGCCTGCTCTTCGATTTGGGTGAACACGTATCCGCTGCCGACGTTCCCCGCTGCCTGGAGCGCGACGAACCCCTCGGCCCGCTCGGCCGCCATCGCGAATTGCTCGGGGGTCATCTCGGCCGCGCGAGCGGCGGCGGCGTTTCCGGCTCCTTCCGCGGCGCGCGCCCGAACGGCGAGCGTGTCGGAGACGGCGGCGAGTGAGTCGGCGCGCCGCATCCACGCCGGCACCGCGGGCACGTGGCAGGTGGCACGCGCCTTGGCACTGTCGGCGCGCGGGTCCACGCCCATCAGCTTGTTCAGCTTTTCTTGTGCGCGCCGCAGCCCCGCCGTGTCGTTCGCGGCCGCCGCCTGCTGGGCTTCCTGCCCCGCGGTAGTCCAATCCTGCATGAACTTCGTCTTCTCGGGAGTGTTGACGCCTGTCATGCCCATGAAGCGCTGTTGCATTTCCTGGGCGTGCCGCTGCTCCACGTTGTTGAGCTCTTCGCTCACGCAGTTCTCAGCCGCACCATTGGCGTTCACCCAGTCAGCGCGGTCGTCGCTGTGCTGATTGTTGATGCTTGCGGCTTCGTCCGAGGCGGCCGACGACCGCTGCCGTAGCGCCGCCGCCGTCTGGCCGCCGGCGCCGCGCATCGCGCTCCGGGCGTCGAGGCCCTTGATCAGCCGCGCGACGACCTGCGGATTCAGCTCGAGCATCGTGTTGTCGAACTTGGGTGGCGGGCGGCGCGGCTGGTCGCTGATCGCTTGTCGGGCGGCGTCTCTCGCCTTCCGGCGGATATTGGGGATCTGCGCCTGCGCGACGGACGCGCTGAGGGCGAACGCGGTGAGCGCGAGAACCAGGGAGGGACGGGGCATGGGGATCCTTGGGCGTCGGGAATGGTGGCGGAACGGCAACAGCGGCCACGCACTTACTATTCTCACGTGCCCGCCTGTATCCCGCTAGATCCCTTCCATCAAAGGAGGCGTTCCGAGGTGGGTCCTAAGCCGCCCCGGTCGGCTTTTGCCGCACGGCAGCCGCGACGGCGGCCGAGCGCGACTCTACTCCGAGTTTCTGGTAGATACTGCCGAGGTGAGCCTTGACGGTGCGCTCGCTGATCCTGAGCGTTGCCGCGATGTCGCTGTTGCGCGAGCCATTCACCAGTTCGCGCAACACCTCCGCTTCGCGCGCCGAGAGGTGCGCTGCCGCGTTCGCGGAGACTCCTGGTACGGGCGACGCCCCAGGCACAGCGGGTCGATGGAGCAGTCCGGCGACCGCGTGCACGACCAACCCGGTGCCTGCGAGGATCAGGCCGTCCGTGGTGGCGCGATACAGATCGGCGGTGACGAGCGATGCGAGCACGAGCACGCTGACGGCACCCGTCGTGATCCAGATCGTCCCCTTCGCTCCCCATCTTGAGCCGGCGAGGGTGACCAGCTCGGCGATCCCCGCCATGAAGAGCGCGATCTTGAGCGGCGCCGGCGGCCGGGACAACGCGATCGCGAAGAGGAGCGCCGCCTGCGCGCCGGCATACGCGGCAAGACCAAGGCGGGCGCGGATTCGGTCACCCCACTGGTACGCTGCCGCGTGGAGCAGGAGGAGCACGAGCCAGGCCGCGACGACGGCCACGGCAACCTTGCGCTCCGGGACCGGCATCGAGAGCGCCGACGCCGCGTTCAACAGGGAGACGGTCGCCACCCCCACGGCCAGAATCTGACCGAGGCCTACGACCTTCGGACGATGCGCGGGACGGGTGTGATTCCACATGGTGGACGCTCACGCCTCCGGACGGAGAACATGGACAAGACGACAGTCGTCAGGTTCGCCAAGGTCGTTGGCACCTGGCTCCCCGCAATCCTCCTCGTTCTGATCTTCGCGCGCCAGGGGTGGGCGAAGTTCAACGACTCCAGCGGCTGGGCCGTTGCATTTCGTCACTGGGGGTACCCCGACTGGTTCCGCGTTACGATTGGCGTCTTCGAGCTTGGCGGGGTCCTGCTGCTCCTCCTGGGCCGCACGGCCGCGTTCGGCGCGCTCGTCATCATCGCCGTGATGCTCGGCGCCTGGGGGACACATCTCGCTTTTGACGGTGGCCGGCACATGACCAGCGAGGTGGTGCCCCTCGTCCTCGCCTTCATCGTGCTCATCGTGCGGCGCGGCCAGGTGAGGGCCGCGATCGCGCGGTGGCGCGCGAGGATTGGAGGCATTGCAAGCCCATGACGTGAGAATAGAATTGCGCATGCTCTTCCTCCTCGCGGCCCTTGGCACCGGGGCGCTGGCACAGGCTCCCACGCACGGCGCCGAAGCCGACCTCATCGTCCGCAACGCGCGCATCTGGACCGGCGACTCCGCCCAGTCGCGCGCCCAGGCGCTCGCTGTCCGCGGTGACCGGCTCATCGCCGTCGGCACGAACGCCCAGGTCGACCTCCACCGCTCTCCGCGCACCCGCGTCATCGATCTCGGCGGGGCCGGCGGGGGATTCGTGACGCCCGGCTTCATCGACGACCACACGCACTTCGCGCAGGCCGGAGCGCTGCTCATCGGCGCGAACCTGCTCGACGTCCACACGCCGGGAGTCTTCGCGGCCCGGGTCAAGGGCGCCGTCCTGCGGATGAGCCCGGGCGCGTGGCTCACGGGCGGCGACTGGGGTGCGTACGAAGACACCACTCGCTCGCGCTTCTCCCCTGATCGCACGCTCGTCGACTCGATCAGTCCCGCCACGCCGCTGCTGCTCAATCGCTGGAACCGCAGCGCCTGGCTCGCCAACGGCCTCGCGTTGGAGCGGGCCGGCCTGAGCTGCGCGCAACCGGTGCCGGGTCTCGAGTGTCAGGCGGGGCGGGCGACGGGCCGCGTCTCCGACTCCGCGCTCGCCCGCGTGCGGCGAGCGATCGCGCCCAAGACGTTCGACCAACGGGTGCGCGAGGCGCGAGCGGCGCTGCAACACCTCGCCGAGCTCGGCGTCACTACGATTCACGATATCACGCCCCCGACCCAGCTGCCGGTGTACACGGAGCTCAAGCGGCGGGGCGAGCTGACGGTGCGCGTGTTCGCCCGGCCTACGCTCGACAAGTACAACGAGCTGACCTACGCCGGGATCTCACCCGGCTTCGGCGACGATTGGATTCGCCTCCGCGCCCTGAAGGGTTTCGTGGACGGCATCCAGGGTAACTCCACCGCCCGCTTCTATGAGCCGCAGCTGCACTCGGGGAAACGGGGCGAGTGGCGCGACAGCACCAACACCGGAGCGAGCGACGGACCGGGCTCCGGCATGAATCCCCCGGGCAACATGGAGCGCTTGCTCTTTGGCCTCGATTCGGCTGGGTGGTGGGCCAACGTGCACGCGATCGGCGACGAAGCGATCGACAGCCTGCTCGACATCATGGAGCAGGTAATCATGACCAACCCACCGAGGGAACGGCGCTGGCGCATCATCCACTCGCAGGTCATCCGCAACGCCGAGGTGGCGCAGCGCTACAAGCGCCTCGGTATCACCGCCGAGGTGCAGCCGTATCACGCCATCGACGACATGCGGTGGATGGAACAGCGCATCGGCAGTCGCGCGCGCTGGGCATACGCCTTCAAGACATTTCAGGATGCGGGCGTGCGGCTCTTGTTTGGATCCGATTGGCCCGGAACGAACGCGAGTTGGTATACCGCGAACCCGATGACGATCCTCTACGCCGCCGTCACCAGGCAGACCCTGGGCGGCCAGCCCGCGGGCGGTTGGTATCCAGAAGAGCGGCTCGACCTGGAGACCTCGCTACGGGCCTACACCGTGAACAACGCGTGGGCGGAGGGAGAGGAAGGAAGCAAGGGAATGCTGCGCGCGGGAATGCTGGCGGACTTTGTGATCATCGATCGCGATCTGTTCGCCATCCCGGCGACGCAGATCAAGGAGGCGAAGGTCTTGTTGACCGCAGTCGGGGGCCGCATTGTCCATGCAGCTCCGGGGTTCTAGAGACTCACCGTCTTCATTTGGTCGACACGGGTGCGCTATCGTGCCCCTTCAGGAACGGCAGTACCGTGGGGGAGCGCCGTCCCGCCTACTTGACCGTGAACCTCACCGTGTCCGCGACGAGCGGGTTGAGGGGCACGTGCCGCCAGTCCGCGATCAGAGCGATCACGCGGTGGGGTCCCGGCGAGAGGGAATCCAGGGCAAACTCGGTCTGGCCCCGCCCCAGATGTATGATCCCGGGGCTGCCCGCCGGAATCGTGTCGTTGATCCATGTCAAGTCGTGATCCACGAACAGGTGATGGTGCCCCGTGCCGGACTGTTCGACGGTCGCGGGGACGATCCGGACACCGCTCGCCCGCAGCTTGATGAGCACCGGGCTCGTCACCGTGGCGCCGCTCAGGGGCGACGTGATCTCCACCGTCGCCTTCATGCGCGCCTTGGCCGGCGTGGCCGCGGGCACGAACGCCGCCGCACACCACAGCAGGACGACCGTCGCAATCGCCGTTTTCACGTTGGGTCCCTCCCGTTTGCAGGATCTCGCGATCGACTCATAACCTAGGGGTCCCTGACGGCGGCGAACAAGACCCTCTCTTCACCCCCGTCTCGCTCTGGGCCTTCCTGCTGAAGCCGCTCCCGGGCGACCGGACCAGGTGGTGGCCAGCGGCACGGTTCTGACACCCCCTCGCGTCCCAACGCTAACGGCGGCAAAATAGCTGGCGCAGCAAAAACCCAACCGACTCGCCAGAGGGTGCCATGATCGATCGCCGAGGGTTTCTCCAGAACGCAGGGCTGACCGCCGCCGCCGTCGCTCTGCCGCCGTATCTCCGGACCCAACAGTCCGATCTCGCGCCCATCTTCGCGCAGGTCGAACGCCGCCACGACGAGACCGTGCAGCGTCTGCAGGAGTGGATCCGTCAGCCGTCGATTGCGGCCGAGAATCTTGGCATGGTCGAAGGCTGTGACCTGACGATACGCATGCTGCGCGACGCGGGGTTTCAGCAGGTGACCAAGGTGCCGAGTGACGGTCAGCCCGGCATCTTCGCCACGCTCGACGCCGGCGCCCGCCGCACGCTGGCCGTCTATTTCATGTACGACGTGAAACAGGTGGATCCGGCGGAGTGGTCGTCACCGCCGTGGGACGCCGCGCTCGTGGACAAGCCGGGCGTTGGCAAGGTCGTGATGGGACGTGGGGCCGTGAATCAAAAAGGCCCCGAAGCGGCGTTCATCGCCGCGCTGCACGCGATTCGTGGCGCGGGCCGCAAGCTGCCCGTCAATCTGGTGCTCGTCGCCGAGGGCGAAGAGGAGATCGGCTCGCCGCACTTTCCGCAGATCGTGCGGCGACCCGACGTGCTCGCCGCGCTCGAGCGCTGCGCCGGGATCTTCATGCCCTCGGCGTCCCAGGGCCTCGACGGCCAGGTCACCATCACCCTCGGCGCCAAAGGGGTGATCGAGGTCGAGTTGGTCTCCACCGGCGAGCGCTGGGGCCGGGGACCGCGCCAGGACATTCACTCGAGCAACAAGGCCAGAGTCGACAGCCCGGCGTGGCACCTCGTGCAAGCGCTCGCGACGCTGGTGTCGCCCGACGGCAACGATCCCGCGATCGACAACCTCACGGACCGGACCAGGCCCCTCTCGGCAGATGAACGGGCGATGATCGCCGCCGCGGCGGCCCGGTTGAACGAGGCCTCGGCGAAACGCCTGCTCGGCGTCGAGCGCTGGGTACGCGACGCGAGCTGGACCGAGGCGCTGGAGATGCTCATGGGGCGTCCCACCGTGAACATCGAAGGCTTGGTCGGCGGATACACCGGCCCCGGCGGCAAGACCATTCTGCCGCATCGCGCCGTGGCGAAACTCGACTTGCGACTGGTGCCGGACATGACCGCCGCGGACGCGCTCGCCGCACTCAAGGCGCACCTGGCGAAGCGCGGGTTCGGGGACATCGAAGTCAACATGACGGGGGGCTACGATCCCACGAGCACGCCCCGCGACGCGATGGTGATTCGGGCGCAGGAGGCGGTGTACCGGCGGGTGCAGATCGACCCGATTCTCCTGCCGCGCAACGCCGGCTCGTGGCCCGGCTTCGTTTTCACCGGTGAGCCGCTGCGGCTCGCGGCAGGGCACTTCGGACTCGGCCATGGCAGCGGCGCGCACGCTCCGGACGAGTACTATGTCATCGAGTCGACGAATCCCAAAGTGCAGGGGATTGACGGCTCGGTACGCTCGTACGTCGAGTACCTGTACGAGGTGTCGCGCGCGCGGTGAGCCGGACCCACGCCCGATGGCTCCTCGTCGCCCTCGGCGTGTCGTGCCACTCTGCGGGGCGGGAAGCGCCCGCCCCGTTAGGTGGCCCACCCGTCGCGATCCGCATCAACCAGCTCGGCTACCAACCCGAAGCACCCAAGGTGGCGGTGGTGTGCGCCCTCGAGGCGCAGGCCATCGCGACCTTCCGCCTGGTGGACGAGCGCGATCGGACTGTGTTCGGCCCCGCACCGGCGGACGCCGCTGGGTCCTTCGGGCCCTGCGCGGCCACGTACCGGCTCGACTTCGGCGCGCTGCGACGCCCCGGCGTCTATCGAATTGTGGCGGCGGGCGTCACCTCGCTCCCGGTGCGGATCGGGGACGGCGTCTATCGCGGGGCGGCGGACTCGCTCCTTGCCTACTTGCGGGAGCAGCGCTCCGGCTACAACCCCGTGTTCCGAGACTCCGTGCATCACCGCAGCGATGGCGTGCTGGTCGATCATCCGACCCGCGACGGCGAGTTCATTCCGGTAACCGGAGGGTGGGCCGACGCCTCGGACTACCTGCAGTACGGCGCCACCACCGCGCACGCGACCACCATGCTGTTGCTCGCGCACCGGGATCATCCGACGGCCTTTGCCGACCGGTTTGAGGCGAACGGTCTTCCCGGAACGAACGGGATTCCCGACGTGCTCGACGAGGCGCGCTGGGGCCTCGCGTGGCTGCTGAAGATGAATCCCGAGGACGACCTGCTCCTGAATCAGCTGGGGGACGATCGGGATCACGCCTTCTGGGACGTGCCGGTCAACGATTCGTCGGACTACGGGTGGGGGCGGGGCGGGCGTCGCCCGGTGTACCCGTGCACCGGGAAACCGCAGGGACTGTTCGAGAACAAGAATCGCTCCACCGGACTCGCGTCGACGGCAGGGAAGTACGCCGCGGCGTTCGCGCTGGGCGCCGGGGCGTTCCAGGGGCGTGACAGCGTCTTCTCCCGCCAGCTCGCCGAGCGGGCGCGGGCGGTGTACGCGCTCGGCGCCGCGCACCCCGGCGTGTGCCAGACGGCGCCGGCTCGGTCGCCGTACTTCTACGAGGAAGACAACTGGACCGACGACATGGAGCTCGGGGCCGTGGCGTTACACGCGTTGACAGGTGAGCCGGCCTACCTCAGCGCCGCGCTCCGGTACGCCGCGCAGGAGCCGGTGAGTCCGTGGATGGGACAAGACACCGCGCGGCATTATCAGTGGTTTCCCTGGCATAACAACGGTCACTACGAGATCTGGCGAGCGGGGGGCGGGGGTGGATCGGACAGCGCCGGACACGCCATGGCCGAGTACTATCGACGCGGCCTCGAGGCTGTGGCCCGCCGAGCCAATAACGGGTTCCGCATCGGCATCCCGTTCATTTGGTGTTCGAACAATCTGCTCGCGTCGTTCGCCACTCAGGCCGCCTTCTATCGACGCATGACGGGTGACCCGACGTACATCGAGTACGAGGCCGCGGCGCTCGACTGGTTGTTCGGCACCAATCCGTGGGGCGTGTCCATGGTCATCGGTCTCGGCGACACGTACCCCCGGGCGCCCCACTCGGTCGTCGCCGAGCAGCTGAAGCTGCAGCTCACCGGCGGGTTGGTGGACGGCCCCGTTTATCGTTCCATCTTCGCGAATCTGCGGGGGATTAGGCTCCTCGAGGCGGACGAGTACGCCCCGTTCAACACTGGCTTCATCGTGTACCACGACGACGTTGGGGACTACTCGACTAACGAGCCCATAATGGACGGCGCCGCGAACCTGGCCTACGTGCTCGCGGCGCGATCGCCCCGCTGACCGAACTACCGGTTGGCGGTGTTGTCCAGGAACGGTCGATTCGTGGCCGTCGTGGAGACGATGGTGATATCGCCCCGCGCCCCGACCGTGTAGATCCGGCCGCCCAAGAACGACACACCGGTCCTGGCGATCTTGTTCGTGGTCGAGTCGGTGTAGCGCGCGAACAGGTCGTACACGCCGACCGGCAGCGCGGTGAATGTGCCCGCGCTTTTGTAGGCGACCGCGGTCCCCACAGCCGTCGTGTCCAGGACGACGGTGTTCCGGGCATACAACGTGAGCGGATTCGCGTTCGAGATGGCGTGGACGAATCGGACGTACGCCACGGAGTAGTTGATCGGCTGGGCTTGGACCGACAGGGGGTCCTCCACGACGAAACCGTCCGAAGTCTTGGTCCCAGTGTTGTAGAAGCCGCTCATGTAGAACGAATAGAACTTCCCGTCATCGAGCGTCGCGTTGACGCTGGCAATCGGCAGATCCTTGTCGACCGCCGCGGCGATCCGCCCGGTCAACGTGTACGCGCCCGGCGTGATCGCCAGATACACGCCGCCATTGCCGGCGCCGCCGTACACCACGCCGGTGGTGGCTTCCGTCCCCGTCCCGGAGGCAATCGCCGTCATCTTCGTGCTGCCGGCGTAGAAATTCACCCCGGGGGCGTTCACGCCGAAGTTGAAGAACTTGACGCGGCCGCCGGGAATCGGGACGTCGGGAAGCACCTGCACCGCGTTCTTCTCACAGGCCGCCAGTCCCACGGCGCAGCACAGCGTGGCGAGAATCCGATAGGTGGTCATAGCGCGCTCACGGCTCCGTGATCCAGAGGGGCTTGGTGTGATAATCCAGCGCATCGCCCCCGATCGCCCGCAGGGCGTCGAGGTTCCACACGTACTCGGAATTGTACCGCGGCCGGATGCGTTGCACGATCTTGCCGCCATTGTCGCCATACAGCGTGATCGGCGGCGCGAACCCGCGGAAGACGGTGTCCGCGTACTGATAGCGGCGCATGTCCATCCACAGTTCGTTGTGCCCCCAGGCCCACTGGGCGATGTACTTCTGGGACATGATGTGCGACAGCCTGAGACTCGCCGCCACGGGCACGATGTTCGTGTCCGCCAGGAACGTGGATTTCTCGGTCGCCGTGATCTGCGTCGGGGTCTGGCCGGCATCGAGATTGCGGGCGTTCACCCAGTCGATGTGAGCCCCCACGCCGTTGATGTATGCGGTCCGGGCCAGCGTCGGATTACCCATCCTCAGCGCGGCTTCGGCCTTGATGAATTGCAGCTGTGAGTAGGTCATGAACGGTATTCTCGACCGGTCCGCGAACAGATACCGGGCGGGCAACCCCAAGCCGCCGCTCCCCGTGTACCCGAAGAGATTCCTCGGTTGCTGGGCCGGGGTGAGCGCCCCGAAACCCAACACGTTGATGTCGAGGCCGCGGTAGGTCGTATTCGCCGAGTCGAGCGCCAGCATGCGGCTCATCCGCGGATCGACCACGCCGCCGAACTGCGTGCCGTTCATCAGGTTCACGATGAACTGGGTCTGGCGGTACAGCGTGATGTTGTTGCGGCTGCGGCCCCAGAAATTGTAGTCCGCGAAATCGGTGCTGGTGTTCGGATAGGTGAGAAGGGCGTCGTCGGCGTTGCCCGTGAAGGCCAGGTCCACCTCCGCGATGACCGCCGCGGGATCGTACGACGTCGGCTTGTTGGAATAGTGATTCAGATGCAGCGCCAGCAGGCCGTGGGCCAGCTGCAGCCACTTGATGCGACTCCCGTTGTAGATCTTGTCCCCGACGCCTAGGTACGTCTGGTCGACGGCGCCATCGGTGCGCTGCAGCAGCACGATGGCGCTGTCGAGCAGGCGCTTCACTTCGTCATACGCATATTGCTGCGTGTCGTAGTCGAAACTGGTCCGCGATTGATCGATCGCCTGCTGCACGATGATCTCGCCGTGCAGATCGGTCAGCACCTGCCAGCCCCACGCCTTCAGGACCAAGCCGACGCCCAGGAGATCCCAGCGCTGTTCGGCCGTCGCCTTGGCGTTCATGTCGATCAGGTTCTGGCCGAGCGTCCAGTACACGTCGCGCCATTGCTGTGCGCCGTTGTCGCTGCTGGGATCGTAGCCCATCCGACCCCAGGTGGAGGCCGGACTGGTCGCCGTCGAGGTCGAGATCCACTGCTGGGTGTAGTGCCCTACGAAGCGGCCATCGAACTGCGGTGACGAGACCAGCCAGTGCAGCATCGGCGGCAGGTAGAGATTCGCCGATACGGTCTGAGGGCCGTTGGGATTCGTATTGACGTCGAGGAACTCCTGGCAACCGCCCGACAGGACCAGGGCGCCGATCAACAGAGCTGCGTGTCTCGTGTTCATGGTCAGAATCCCACGCTGACGCCGAAATTGAACCCGCGCGGCATGGGGAAGTTGCCGAAATCGATCCCCACCGCGCCCGAGCCTCCCACGGCTGCCGTATTGCCATTCACGATCGGGTCGAACCCTGAGTAATTCGTGATCAGGAACAAGTCGGTGCCGGTCACATACACGCTGGCGTTCCGTGCCCCCAGCAGCCGTCCGGGAATCTCATAGCGCAGCGTCACGTCTCGGAGTCGCAGCCAGTTGATCTCTTTCTCGATGAACAGCTCTTCACTCATGTTCGTGTAGTAGGCCGTTTGCACGCTGGGAATGATGACGATGTTGTTGACCGTCGGGTTCGCGCTGTTCTCCCGGCCGTCGCGCAACACGCCGTCGATGATCCGCGGCTGGTCCCGGTCCAACGTGCGCATGCTGAGGCCACGCGCGGTGAGGTAATGCTCGGTCGCGTTGAAGATGTCCCCCCCCTTGCGGACATCGAGGAGGAAATCCAAGGAGAAGCGCTTATACCGGAAGGTATTCGCAATGCCGATCGTAAAATCGGGCTGACGATCGTAGCCGGCGTCGATGAAGGTCGTGGACCGGACCGGGAGCCCCGTCACGGGATCGATCAACAGTTTGCCCTGATTGTTTCTCAGGTAGAAGAAACCGGTCAGCGACATGGTGGAATTGTGCAGCTGGACCCCGTTGCGCACGTTGCCGTACAGCCAGGTGTCCGAGACGTAGGATTCCGGTATGCCGTTAGGCAGGCCCGTCACCCAGCTGCCCGCACTCGTCCAGTTCAGCATGAAATCCCAGGAGAATGCGGGTTTGCGGATCGGCGTGCCGCGGACGGTGAGCTCCAGCCCGTGGCTGGCGGTCGAGGCGCCGTTCAGGTTGAACAACACGAAACCGGTCGCGTAGCTGCCGCGGATGTCGTTGACGATCTGATCCTTCGTCGTCGCGTGATACACGGTCGCCTCGAGCGCCAAGCGGCCATCCAGGAACGCGAGGTCCACGCCTCCCTCGACGGACCGCTTGAACTCGGGCTTGAGCGCGAGGTTCGGGCCCCAGAAGCCGTAGCCGTATCCGCCATACGATGTGGTCTTGTATTCCAGCGAAGGGCGGTACGCGTACGGCCTGGCGTCCTTGCCGACCGCCGCATAGGTGAAACGCACCTTCCCGGTCACGAACCGCCGGACGCTCGGAAACGCGTCGGAGAACACGAAGCTCGTTCGTACGGCCGGATAGAAAAA
>Ga0209382_10004187_pt1 | contig 19423 bp, 20 predicted proteins | sample SoiMetdeltSBSDD5_FD_187599 | JGI IMG/M metagenome (GOLD analysis project Ga0209382, IMG submission 187599) | Bulk soil microbial communities from a Populus tree surrounding site in Tennessee, USA - Soil MetaG P. deltoides SBSDD5 (SPAdes) (version 2) | ecosystem: Environmental > Terrestrial >... | reverse complement strand
TTGCATTGCTCGTCGCTTTCATGGGCGTGCTGGTGGTGCTGTACGCACGCTATTACATGTCGCCCCAGGATCCGGTCCCGAGGTTCTTCTCCTTCCTGATGGCGTTCATGGGCGCGATGCTCGGTACAGTGCTGTCGGGCAATCTGATCCAGCTCGTTATCTTTTGGGAGCTGACGAGCCTCACGTCGTTCATGTTGATTGCCTACTGGTATCACCGTGCCGACGCCAGGCGTGGCGCACGGATGGCGCTCATCGTCACGGCAACCGGCGGAATGTGTTTGCTGTTGGGCCTGGTGTGGCTAGGCAGCATCGCCGGCGGATTTGACCTCGACACTGTCCTGGCCAGCGGCGCCGAAATTCGAGCGCACGAACACTACCCAGTCGTACTGACGCTCATTCTCCTGGGCGCACTGACCAAGAGCGCGCAGGTTCCCTTTCACTTCTGGTTGCCCAACGCGATGGCGGCGCCCACGCCGGTATCGGCGTACCTGCACTCGGCGACGATGGTCAAAGCCGGCGTGTTCCTTCTGGCGCGCCTCTGGCCCGCGCTGGCTGGCACGCCCGAATGGTTCTGGATTCTGTGTACGGTCGGGCTGGGCTCGCTGCTGCTCGGAGCCGTTGCAGCGCTCTTTCAGCGTGACCTCAAGGCAGTGCTGGCGTACTCGACGATCAGCCATTTGGGACTCATTACGCTGCTACTAGGCATGAACAGTGCTCTAGCACTGGTCGCCGCCGTCTTCCACATGATGAATCACGCCACATTCAAGGCTTCGCTGTTCATGGCCGCGGGCATCGTCGATCACGAAACAGGCACGCGCGACATGCGACGACTCAGCGGTCTCTCGCAAGCGATGCCCATCACCGCCGGCGTCGCGCTGGTTGCATCCGCCGCAATGGCAGGCGTCCCTTTGCTGAACGGATTTCTCTCCAAGGAGATGTTCTTTGCCGAGACGATCTTCGCCGGCGAAGGGCCACTGATCCGGATTGGCTTGCCTGCCATCGCTACGCTGGCAAGCATGTTCAGCGTGGCGTACTCGGCTCGCTTCGTCCACAGCGTGTTCTTCGGGCGCACAACTGGCGACCTGCCGCGAGCGCCGCACGAACCGACACGTGGGATGCTGGCGCCGAGCGCACTGCTGGTTCTTGCATGCTTGTTGGTTGGCATCCTGCCCGAACAGACGATCGGGCCCGTTCTGCGCCTTGCAGTGACATCGATCCTCGGCAGTGGAACGCCCGAGTTCAGCCTGAAGATCTGGCATGGCTTCACCACCCCTCTGCTCATGAGTGTGCTCGCACTCGCCGGCGGCAGTTTTGTGTATGCGGTCCTCTTCCGTCGCAGGGAACGTGCGATGGCTGCAGCACCGTGGCGTCCACCTCTCGATGGCAAGCGTGCTTTCGATGTAATGATGGTGCTGATCGTGCGTGTGTGCGAGCGCCTGACCGGAGTCATATCGTCGCGCCGGCTCCAAGCTCAAGTGCTACTAATTGTCATCGTGACGCTCGCCACCGCCGCGGCACCGCTCCTCGGTGGGAGCCTGCCGCCAGCACTGGCGCTGACGCGTGTCGATTCAGTCTTCGCTTTGCTGTGGCTCATTGGCGCAGCGTGTGCGATTGGAGCTGCCACGCAAGCGAAATATCACCGGCTTGCCGCGCTCATCATGGTCGGTGGCGCGGGCTTGGTGACCTGTCTGACATTCGCCTGGTTCTCGGCGCCAGATCTGGCGCTCACGCAGATCTCGGTGGAGGTCGTCACGACGGTGCTGCTGCTGCTCGGGTTGCGGTGGATGCCACGGCGCACCGAGCTCGACGAACTACGTCGTAAATCGCTCAAGGCCCGCGCGCGTCGCGCGCGGGATCTGGCGGTCGCCATCATCGCAGGGGCCGGCATCACCGGCCTCGCACTCGTAATCATGTTGCGTCCCGCAGTTGAAGTGCTGAAGCCCTTTTTCCTCGAGCACGCGCTACCGGACGCGGGCGGACGCAACGTCGTGAACGTGATCCTCGTCGACTTTCGAGGGTTCGACACTTTCGGTGAGATTACCGTGCTCAGCATCGTAGCCCTCACCGTTTACGCACTGCTGCGTCGCTTCCGTCCCGCGGCAGAGAGCCGCGAGCTCCCTCGCGCCCAGCGCGAAGACGAGGCCCGCGCAGCGCTTGCATCCGGGGAAGGCTTGCCAAGCGGCTATTTGCTCATCCCGGCAGTTGTCGGCCGGATGCTCATGCCCGTGGCGGGCATCGTCTCCGTTTATTTTCTACTGCGAGGTCACAACGCTCCGGGCGGCGGATTCGTAGGCGGCCTGGTCATGGCGACTGGCATCATCGTTCAGTACATGACAAGCGGCGTGCTCTGGGTGGAATCGCGACTGCGCGTACATCCGCATTACTGGATTGCGCTCGGCCTGATTGCCGCGGGTGTCGCGGGTGTCTCGGCATGGCTCGTGGCCGCGCCCTTCCTGACCAGCGTCGAATGGGACCTCACCCTTCCTGTGTTGGGCTCTCTGCACCTGTCGACGGTGTTGTTGTTCGATCTCGGCGTCTACATGGTCGTCGTTGGAGCGACCGTCCTCATGTTGATTGCGATTGCACACCAGTCATTGCGTCAGTCTCGAAAGTCGTTGTCCGCAGATGAGCGCGACGAGATCCAGGTCATGTCGGCAGTAGAGGCGGATCGCTGATGGAGCTCGTTCTTGCGCTCGCCATTGGCGTACTCACTGCGTGCGGCGTTTGGCTGATCCTGCGGCCCCGCACGTTCCAGGTGATCATGGGCCTGGTACTGCTGTCTTACGGCGTCAACCTCTTCATCTTTGCAATGGGACGCTTGGTTACCGACCGCCCGCCAATCCTCGATGGCAGGCACCTGGAGGCAGCGCAGTACGCCGATCCCGTGCCGCAAGCCCTCGTTCTCACCGCCATCGTCATCAGCTTCGCTACCACTGCGCTGTTCCTCGTGCTCTTGATGGCTGCACGCGGGTTGACGGGCACGGATCACGTCGACGGCAAGGAGCCTGATTCGTGATCGCGTTGCTGGAGCACATGCTGATCATTCCCATCCTGGCGCCACTGCTGGTGGGAGCGATGCAATTGTTTCTCGGAGAGCGTCGCGGCGCACGAATCATCAGCTCGTTAGCCTCGGTGCTCGTGCAGGCGGCAGCTGCACTCGCACTGCTGTACATGACGACAGACGCCATGCCCGACATATGGACTGAGGGCGTCGGCGTGTACGCGATCGGCTCCTGGCCTGCCCCGTTCGGAATCGTGCTCGTCGTCGACCGGCTATCGGCGCTCATGCTTCTATTGACTTCGCTGGTGGCGCTTTCGTCGCTCGTGTACTCCCTGGCTTATTGGGATCGGGTAGCGCCAGCGTTTCATTCGCTGTTCCAGTTCCTGCTGATGGGCCTGAACGGCGCCTTTCTGACGGGTGATCTGTTCAACCTGTTCGTCTTCTTCGAAGTGTTGCTCGCAGCCTCCTACGGACTGCTTCTGCATGGCTCTGGCGTCGGCCGAGTCAAAGCGAGTTTGCACTACATCACAGTGAATCTGGTTGCGTCGTTCATGTTCCTGATCGGCGTCGCGATGATCTACGGCATGACCGGCACGCTGAACATGGCAGATCTCGCCGGCCGCATCATGCTCCTCGCACCTCACGATCGCGCGCTGTTCGAGTCGGGCGCGGCCATCCTCGGCGTTGCATTTCTGATCAAGGCAGGTGCGTGGCCGCTGAATTTCTGGTTGCCGACGACCTACGTGGCCGCAAGCTCGCCGATCGGTGCAGTGTTCTCATTGTTGACAAAGGTGGGCGTGTACGCCGTGCTGCGCGTGGGCACAGTGCTCGCGGCTGGCAATGAGGAAACTTCATTCATAGATGTCGGCCTCTTCTACGGCGGTGCGGCCACCATCGCATACGCGGTCGTCGGCATGCTGGCGTCGCGCCAGCTGGGTCGCATCGTCAGCTACTGCGTCGTAACTTCGACTGGCCTGTTATTCATGGCTCTGGGCCTGCGGATCGACGCATTGACGGGTCCGGTGATCCTGTACCTGGTGAGCTCCGTGCTGGCCACCAGTGCATTCTTCATGGTGAATGGTCTGGCGCAGCGGACACGGACTCACCGCATACGCGAAGCTGCTGACGTTGCACCGCTGCCCGACCTCACCTACGTGGGTTTCGACATCACCCCGCAGGACCCGCTTTCCCCGAAAGACGAGGTAGGTATCGCCATTCCCGCAGCAATGGCATTTCTCGGGCTAGCGTTCATTTGCTGCGCTCTGCTCGTGGCGGGCCTGCCGCCGCTGTCCGGTTTCATCGCAAAGTTCGCCCTGCTGCGCACAGCCGTTGGCCACAGCACGGACGCGGGAATTGGCTGGCATGCATGGGCATTCTGCGCGGCGCTGATCGCGACAGGCGTCGCCACGATGATCGCGCTGACTCGCGGCGGCTTGCGCCTCTTCTGGACTTCCCAAGGCAGGACGACGCCGCGGCTGCGCATGATCGAAGCGGGTCCAGCGGCGTTTCTGATCCTGTTGTCCGTGGCGATGACTGCAGGGATCGCCCCGGTCATGACCTATCTCGATTCCGCCGCGCGATCACTGCATTCACCGGATGTCTACATTCGGGTCGTCAACGGCACGAGGGAGGACGCTCCATGAAACAGGTGCCACCTTACCTGACCGTCGTGCTCGTCGGGATCTGGCTGCTGCTCAACGGGGAGCTGAGCGTGATGTCGATCGCGTTTGGCGTGCTGCTGGCCCTGCTACTCGTACTCGCGATTGTACAACTGCGACCCGTACGGCCAAGGCTGCGTCACGTGCATCTCGCCATTCCGCTCGTAGCCACACTGCTGGCAGACATCGTCCTCTCAAACCTCGGGGTTGCACGCGTCGTCCTCGGACTGACCCGCAATCGGCAGGTTCGCAGTGGCTTTATCGACATTCCTCTCGAACTCAGCGATCCCCACGGGTTGGCGATTCTCGCGGTCATTGTGACCTCGACACCTGGAACGTCGTGGGCGGGAGTAGCGCCGGACGGCCGGGTGCTCCGTTTGCACATGCTCGACATCAGAAATGAAGACGAGTGGATCCGTTCGTTCAAGCAGCGATACGAGCGGCGCCTGATGAGGATTTTCGAATGAGCGCCGTGTTCGGCTATGCCTTGTGGTTTGCGCAAGCCTGCATCGCAATCGCCATGTTGAATGGGATCGTACGCTTGTTCATCGGACCGGCGGCGCAGGACCGGATACTTGCGTTCGACTCCATATACATGAACGGGATGCTGATGTTGTTGACGCTCGGGATAAGCTCGAGGTCGACAGCGTATTTCGATATGGCGCTGTTGATCGCGCTGTTCGGTTTCGTAGGGACGGTGGCGCTTGCAAGATTCCTGCTGCGCGGTGAGGTAATCGAACCATGACCCCGGCCACACTACCGCTCTGGGTGACGATTCCCGGAACCGTATTACTCGTACTCGCCGGCCTGACGACGCTCATCGGTTCCTTTGGACTGTTGCGCCTGCCGGATTTCTTCTCACGAATGCACGGGCCGTCGATGACGAACACAGTTGCGGCCGGGGCAGCTTTGGTCGCTTCAATGCTCGTGTCGTCTGCGGTCGCCGGCCGTCCGATCATCCACGAACTGCTGATCACCCTATTCGTGAGCATGAGCGCGCCGATCACCGCCATCATGCTCCTTCAGGCGGCGCTGTACCGGAACAGAGCGAGGCACAGCGGTAATGTTGCGGCGGACGGGAACAGCACTTAGCCTGTCAGATGCGCCAGCAGTGCGCGTACCGAGCCTCAACACGGCTGGCCTATACGGAATTACCAGCACATCGCACAGCGCTGTGCGAAGCAGTCGGTCGGCAACGCTGCCGATCAGGAGCCGCTTGAGAAGGAACCAGCGGCTCGCACCGATAGCTAGCAGTTCAGGTCGCTCGTACTCGAGCACCGCGCGGATCGCGGCCGCCGGAGGCTCGCTACGCACGATCACGCGCGTACCCTCGAATGGGAGCCCCGCATCCGCGATCATAGCCTGCAGTCGTTTCCTGGCATCCTCTTGGGAGCTGCGCTGATATAGCCCAATGGTCGATTCATCGAGGCCGGCCGTTTTCATCATACCGCTGTATGTCGGGTGAACAGCATGGACGACAGTTGCCGATGCCCGCTCCAACGCGCCCAAGCGGACAGCTGTCCGAATCATCGGCACCGATGCGCTGGACAAGTCGGCGGCGATTGCCACGTCCCGATAGCCACCTTGCACCTCGCGGCGCACTACGAGTACCGGCCGCTTCGCCCTTCGAACCAGGCGCTCGGCTGTCGTGCCGACAATCGAATCGAGTCGACGTGATTTCGGAGCGGCCAGTACGATGAGATCTGCATCCCATTCACGCGCTGAAGTGGCAACGATCTCCAGGATGTTGCCCCGGCGGACGACGACGTCGATGAAGCCAGCTGCGGACCCGAACGCTCGATCGGCCTGCGACAACAGCTCGACGTATGCACGATTTGCCTGCATCCGCGCCACCCGTTCAGGCTGCCGGGCATCGATAACGTGCAGCAACGTCAGCCTCGCGCCCGTCTGGCGCGCCAGTGAACCCGCTCTTCGCAAAGCCGCCGTTGACCTCGCACTCAGATCGGTCGCGCACAGGATGCGCTGCAGGCCTCTAGTAAATGGCATCGTCACCGGCTGTACCTCCTTCTGCTTCCCAGCGCTTGATAGCGCGAACTTCCTTCGTGTTGAATTTGAATCGCACACCCGCTCCCCGGCCATTCTCCGGGACGAACATCACGCCCGCCGCCTCGAGGGTAATGCGCAGCCGTCGCAACGTCTTCTCGCCCGGCCCGCGAAACTTCATTTCGAAATTGCGAATCGTCTGGAGATCGGTGGCAGAGGCCTGCGCTAGTCGCTCGACTGACCAATCGATCATTGCTCGGGCAGCACGACACTGGGCCGCGGTCAAGATGTTCTGTGAGTAAGGCATCTGTGAACTCCGATCCAAGAGGCTTCATGCCGACATGGGCGCGCTCGACAATGCGGCCTTGTCCGCGTCATGCGCCGTCGACGCTTCCGACGTACCCTGCGGCACAATCAACATGTCACAAGGCGCGAGCTTCGAGACCTGATTGGCAACGCTGCCCAGCGCAGCTCGCCGCATCCGCCCATCGCCTCTGGTTCCCACAACGAGCAGATCGGGCTGACGCGATGCAATCGCACGCATGATCGTCGGCAGGGGATTGCCGTTGGCGACGATCAGTTCATACCGTTTCGGATCCGCGCTCTCTTGTTCCAGGAGTTCGCGCATGGCCGCACTGGCCGTCCCCGGCGAGCAGTCCGTCGGCAATGCGACTGCCGCCACTTCTGTGCCAGGTAAATGCAAGACAGCGTGGTCCGGCGATGCACACGCGTGGATTGCGGCCACCTCCACTCCATCTCGCAGCACAAGACGCTCAGCTGCACGCACGGCCGCTCTCGATCCATTTGCGGCATCGAGAGCAAGCAAGACGCTCCGATAGTTGACGTTCGCGCTCTGCTGAACCACGAGCACAGGACATCTCCGCGCGCTCACCACCTTCTCAATGATGGTGCCCTGCAGGGCATCAACCACGCCGCGCCGCTCGTGCGGGCCGACGATCAGCAAATCTGGTTTCTCGCGTGCGATCGTGTCCAGGATCACCCGCGCCGGATTGCCGGCACGCACCACGACATCCGGCGCGGTTCTGGCGCGCCACAACGGCGAGCGCACACGCGACTTCATGCGCCCGATAGCGATCTGTAGAGACTGCTCCAGCACACGCTCTGATGACACGGGCGACACCACGTGCAGCAGCGACAGCTCCGCTTCGAGCTCATCCGCCAAGAGACCAGCGCGGTCAATCGCAAACTCACTCCTGGGTAGCAGATCTGTGGCAACTAGCAGTCTCATCATCTCTGTTACTCCGCTATTGAGGAACTCCTCCGTTCGTCTTCGGCTCTTTCACTAGTGCACGCTTGCAGCACTTTGCGTCGCCTCTGCGGCGACGCCATCCGTGGCTGGCGATTGCGAAACTTCTTCGATGAGCATGCGCCGCAGCCCGCCGGGCATGACGCGCTCCACCACGTCTCCCTTTCGATAACCCAGAAGGGCCGTACCGAGAGGCGCGAGCACAGAAATGCGCCCCGCGCTCACATCGGCTTCGTGAGGACTCACAAGAGTCAGCTCCTGACGTCGCCCACTCTCAAGATCGCGCACTCGCACGGCCGCGTGCATCGTGACGACGCTCGGTGACAGCTCGCTCGGCTCCAATACGAGTGCACGCTCGAGCTCGACCCTCAGGTCGTCCAAATGCTCCTGGTCGTGCGTTGCGCCATTGCGCGTGCGCAGGAGACTGCGTAATACGCGTGCATTCGGTTCGCTGATTACAATCAGACGGTCGTTCATCGTCATCCACTCCTCGTTATCTTCGAGTGATATGGTGGGTGCCGGAGCAGGTTAGATCAATTAGAAATATTCGGGCTTTTCCTTCGGTAATGTGAAAGCATACGGTCTCAGCGCCCACTGGCAGCGGCGTACTGCGCCCTGTGGAGACTCACCATGGCTGTGATCCGACGCCTCAACTACCAACATCTCCTGTACTTCTGGTCCGTGGTGCGTACGGGCAGCCTGACGCGCGCGTGCGAGGAGCTGGCGCTCTCCGCTCCCACCGTGAGCGCACAGCTGCGCACGCTCGAAGAGCGTCTCGGCGAGAAGCTGCTAGCCAAATCGGGGCGCAATCTGGTTCCCACTGAAGTGGGCAAACTGGTCTACAGCTATGCAAACGAGATCTTCACGAAGGGCCAGGAGCTGCTCGATGCGCTCGAGCAGCGACCATCGACACGCCCGCTGCGACTCCTGGTCGGGATCGATGATGTGGTGCCAAAGGAGATCGCTTATCAGATCGTCGAGCCCGGCATGCAGCTCAAGCAGCCGGTACGCATTGTCTGCCGGGAAGGCACGCTGGAGCGCCTGGTCGCAGACCTCGCCGTGCACGATATCGACGTCGTGTTGTCGGATGCTCCAGTCACGCCAACCCTCAACGTGCGTGCGCATAGTCACTCGCTCGGCAAGTGCAAGGTCTATTGGATGGCGACTCCGGCGCTAGCCAAGACCCTGCGCCGCGGATTTCCCAAGTCCCTGGACGGTGTCCCGGTGCTTCTACCGACTGATGACACCGCAATACGGCGCGCTTTGGATCAGTGGCTCGATCGGCAGGGCGTGCGCCCGCTCATGCTCGGCGAGTTCGAGGACTATGCGATGCTGCGCGAGTTCGCGCGTGCCGGGCACGGCTTCGCCCCGGTGCCAGCGGTCCTCGAAGCTCAATTTCGTCGCCAGCACGGATTCGCGCGCATAGGCATGGCACACGGGGTAACTGCTGAGTTCTTCGCGATCTCAGCGGAACGGAAGATCAAACATCCTGCTGTCGCCGCGATGACAGACCGTGCGCGGCAGTTGTTTGCTCAAAGTTGAGTTGCGTGCAGGGTTATGCAGCCGCGCCCGCGGGCGGAGGGTCATCGAGTTGCTCGTAATGGCTCAGCCACATGACGAGCTGCCCTCGCCCGCCAGTGATCCGCGCGAGCGCGTCCGGATACCCGAGGAGCGTCGCAAGTGGTGCACACGCGCGGACGATGCCAAACCTGCTGCTCACTTCCGCATCCATGATCGCCGCGCGACGCAAGCGCAGATCCTCTCTGACGGTTTCGTAGTGCTCGGGGGAGCAAAGCACACGCAGGCCCATAAATGGTTGCTCGACGCGATCCCCATGACGATAGCGAACCTTCGGCGGGCCGATGCGCACCATATCCCCATATGCCTCCTTGAGCCGTCGCACGGGGCGCTCCAACGCAATCTCACTCTCCGCGGCTATTAACAAGCCGCTCGGACCAGGCTCGAACGCAGTGCTGTCCTCGTGCGGCAGCATTTCTACTGCCTTGCGCGCGAAGGCGAGCTGGAACCGCTCGGACCTATGCGTGCAGCAGCGTTCTATTGGATAGTCCGCAGCCACGATACTTGCGTCACGCCTGAGCGTTTCGGGTGCGCATCGCGCCGCGCAGCGATTCCGCCCGAGCGACGCGGTCAATCGCGATGAGCCATGCTGCTTCGCGCAGGGACATGTCTCGCGCCTCGGCGACCTTTCTCACAGTGCGATAGGCACGTGCGAGATAGGCGCGCAGTCGCTTATTAACCCTGTCGAGGGGCCACTGTGTCTGCTGCAGGTTCTGCGTCCATTCGAAGTAGCTCGCAATCACCCCCCCGGCGTTGGCCAGCAGATCCGGAATGACGTCGATCGTGCGACTGCGCAGAATCCGGTCGGCTGCAGCGGTGGTAGGAAGGTTTGCGCCTTCCACGACTACACTGGCACGCACGTCGCCGGCGTTGTCCTCGGTCAGCGCATTCTCCAGCGCTGCCGGAATGAGAACGTCGCAAGGCAGGGCAATCAGCTCCTCGTTGTCGATCGCCATGGCACCCGGAAAACCGACAACCGAGCCGGTGAGCCGCACGTGCTCGATCAAGTCATGGACGCGGAGTGGCCGCGACCCGCTGCTCAGGATGCCGCCGTTCACGTCCGCGACGGCAATGACCTCACCGCCGTGCTGTTCGATGAATGCCGCCGCATTGGATCCGACGTTACCGAAGCCCTGAATGGCGACCCGCAGGCCGCTGAGCGACCGCCCGCGCGCCTTCATGTGCTCTGCGAGGACCATGCCGACTCCGTTGCCAGTCGCCGCGGCGCGGCCACGGATGCCACCGAGCTCGATCGGCTTCGAAGTAACAACGGCTGGGCTATAGCCATGGCGCGAGCTGTACTCGTCCAATATCCACGCCATCACCTGGGAGTTGGTATTGACGTCCGGCGCCGGAATATCGCGGAACGGCCCAATGAATCGGTGGATGCGCGACACATATCGACGAGTCAAACGCTCCAGCTCGCCTGCGGAGAGCTTCGTCGGGTCGCACGCGATCCCGCCCTTGGCACCGCCGAAGGGGATGTCGACCAGTGCAGTCTTCCAGGTCATGATCTCGGCCAAGGCCTGCATCTCACCGGCATCGACAGACGGGTGATAACGAATTCCGCCCTTGGCTGGACCCCGCGCGCCGCTGTGCTGAATACGGTAGCCGTTGAACACCCGCAATGACCCGTCGTCCATCTGCACGGGCACTGATACCTTCAGTTCTCTAAACGGTGTTCGTAGCAGCAGCTGTTGGTCGACCGACAGCCCGAGTCGCTGCGCCGCAAGCGAGAAGTTGTGATGTGCAGTCTGCTCGACCAGAGTTCCACCGATCGGCGCCACATCAGTCAATTGCGGTTCTGGCAGTGCCTGTGCCTTCGACAGTTCCGGTGTGGCATTGATCACTTGGAGTGCTTGCACAACTGCTCCTTCCGTTTGCGTGCCTTGTTGAGAAGTCTTGTACGCGCTCGCTGCGGTGTGAACAATTGGAATTATTCTGCGACTCTGTTTGCCTTTCTCTAACTGACTTTTGCCGAACTGCCCTCATAATAGGCGAGATGTCACGACTCACATCATTGCCGTTTGTTCTCGGCATCAGCGCGCCGCGCTGGGTCGTGGTTGTGACGCTCGTATGCTGGGCGATTCTGCCGGGTCCTGCACATGCGCAGCCGCTTGCTAAAGAAAGCACCCTCCCCGGCTCCAATTCCCGAAGCTCGATCGTCGCTGTGGACCGATCGCCCTCGTTGCAGACGAGTGATCGCCGTTACGACGCAGCGCCCGGCGACGGCAACCCCAACCAGCTCGCGACCGATTCCATCACCATAGCGGCAACCGGGCTCAGCGCAATTCACCTGGCTAAGTTCTTCTTTGACGCCCCGGCTGCGCAGCAGCCACGTTCTCCCGCTCAACCTCGAGCTCCTCCTGCAGGCGCGAAGCGCTCTCACTGATTGAGAGTCGAGTCGGGGCGCCAAGCACCCCGGTCCATTCGTTGCAGCGAACGGGAGAGGTCCCATGGTTCCTTCTGCGTGGAAGCTCGTGCTGTACGGGCTCGTCATTGTCGTCGGCAGCTTGTTTGCCCTGCCCAACGTGTTGACGACCGCTCAGCGCGAAGCGTTGCCCGACTGGCTGCCCAACAAGCCGGTGGCACTCGGTCTCGATCTGCGCGGCGGTGCGCACTTGGTGTTGGAGATCGATGCCCGCGCACTGCGGCGGGAACAGATGGAAACTCTTCTCGGCGATGCGCAAGCGGTTCTGCGCGAAGCGAGGATCGGCGGCGTCCGTGGAGCAGTCGAAGCAGACGTTGTGGTTCTGCAAGCGAACACGCCACAGGTCGCTGCCGCCGCGGAACGTGCAGTGCGCGCCAACGACAGGGACGCTACCTCGTCGAAGAAGATCGAGGTTGCGCCGGATGGCAGCATCCGGCTGTCGCTGGAGCCTGCCTCTCTCGCTGCGCGTGAGCAGTCGGCTCTGCAGCAAAGCATCGAAATCGTTCGTCGCCGCATCGATGCGATCGGTGTAGCCGAACCGACCGTGCAGGCGCTCGGCTCGAGTCGCATTCTGGTACAGCTGCCCGGGGTGCAGGATCCAGCGTCGATCCGCAAGCTCCTCGGCAGCACCGCGAAGTTGACCTTCCACCGCGTCGAATCCACGCACCCCCGCGGCTCCGGAACAGTGCCCGCTGGATCGATTCGCGTTCCCGCCTCGGACGAAGCGGTCGACTACGGGCTTCAGCGTCGGCCACTCCTACAGGGTGAGCGGCTCGTGCACGCAAGCGCCGGTATCGATTCGCAAGACGGCGGCCGAATCGTCTCGTTTCGCTTCGATGCTGCAGGCAAACGAATGTTCGCCCAGATCACCCGCGAGAACGTCGGCCGCCAGCTCGCCATTGTTCTGGATGACAAGGTAATCAGCGCACCAGTGATTCAGGAGCCAATCATTGGCGGCTCTGGACAGATACAGGGGAACTTCACAGCCGACGAGACCAGCTCGCTGGCCGCGCTGCTGCGCGCCGGCGCGCTCCCCGTTCCGCTGCAAGTCATCGAAGAACGAATGGTCGGTCCCGACCTCGGCAGCGATGCAATCCGCATGGGCGCAGTGACTGGCGCCGCCGGACTGCTGCTGGTCCTCGTTTTCATGACGGTTCTGTATCGGGGATGGGGAATCATCGCCAACCTGGCTCTCCTCCTGAACACGGCTCTCACGCTGGCAGCCCTGACGCTGCTCGGCGCGACGCTGACGCTGCCGGGCATTGCAGGCATCGTGCTCGGCATCGGCCTCGCAGTCGATGCGAACGTGCTGATCAATGAGCGCATCCGCGAGGAAACACGCAACGGCAAGACGGCAGTGGCAGCCCTAACGAGCGGATTCCAGCGAGCCTATGCGACGGTCATAGACTCCAACGTCACTGCACTCATCGCCACGGCGCTCTTGTTCTGGTTCGGCTCGGGACCCGTGCGCGGTTTCGCCATCACGATGGCGCTTGGCATCATCATCTCGATGTTCACGGCAGTTACGGTCGTCAGGACCATCATGGCATTGTGGCTTCGGTGGCGCCGACCCCGGACATTTGTGATCGGATCCCTCCTACCCGCCCGGTGGGCGAATGTCACTCCGAACCTCCAGGTGATGCGCGCGCGCTTCATCGGCCTCGGGGCATCGCTGGTGTTGTCGATAGCGTCAGTGTTCCTGTTCATGAATCCGGGGCTGAACTATGGAGTCGACTTCACCGGCGGCACGATCATCGAAGCTACGGCGCCGACCGAGATGCGCATCGGCGATCTCCGCGCCAGCCTCGAACAGGCAGATCTCGGTGAGGTCAGTCTGCAGCAAGCAGGAGCCAACGGCTCCACCGTCCTCGTTCGTGTGCAGCAGCACCCCGACGCGGATGTATCGGCCCAGACACAGCTTGCCGAGCAGGCAAAGGCAGCCATCCTGGATGTCGAGCCCGAGGCGCGCTTCGATCGAGTCGAAGTCATCGGACCGAAGGTCAGCGGCGAGCTGACCGATGCCGGGATCCTCGCCGTGCTGTTCGCCAGCGTGGCGATGTTCATCTATATCTGGGTCCGCTTCGAGTGGCATTTCGCCGTCGGAGCGATCGCCACGCTGGTGCTCGATACCACGAAGGTGCTCGGATTCTTCGCACTGACCGGGCTCGAGTTCAACCTCACGGCGATTGCAGCACTCCTGACGCTGGTCGGCTACTCGGTGAACGACAAGGTGGTGGTATACGACCGCATGCGGGAGAACCTGCGACTGCATCCAAAGGTGCCGCTGCGGGAAATCATAGACCGCAGCATCAACGAGACGCTGGGACGATCGGTGTTCACTTCGGTGACTGCGTTCCTGGCCATGCTGCCCATGGCGATCTGGGGCGGCGCAACCGTCGCGAGCTTCGCCGTGCCGATGGTGTTCGGCATCGTAGTCGCGGCGAGCTCGTCGATCTTCATCGCTGCCCCGATCCTGCTATTTCTCGGTGACTGGAGAAAACGCCGGAACGCTCGTGTGCCTGACTCGAAGCTGCGAACGCTCGAGGAGTCCCATGAACCAAGATGATGGTTCGAGACGGCCGCGACCGATTTTACAAAGGATGAATGCCGGCGCTAAATGTGCCTACGACCATGGACACTGAGCTCGCACGCACGTTTCTCGCAGTAGTCGCGTCTGGCAGCTTCGTAGACGCTTCTCAACGGCTGCACGTTACGCAGTCGACCGTCAGCTCGCGCATCCAGCGGCTCGAAGAGGAGCTGGGTGCGGAGCTCTTCGCGCGCAACAAGATGGGTACAACACTGACGCCTGCGGGCAGACAGTTCCAGCGATACGCCGCAGTCCTCGCTCGCACGGTTCAACAGGCACGCCAGGAGATCGGCATCGTCAGCGGATTTCGTGCCACCCTGACGGTCGGAGGCAGGATCGGGCTGTGGGACGACCTCCTGCTGCGCTGGCTGCCGATCTTCTCAAAGCTGGCTCCGGACGTCGCCGTGCGAGCGCTGATTGGTTTCGAGAGCGACTTGATGGACGCATTGCTCGAAGGGCGCGCAGACATCGGAGTCATGTACACGCCGCAGGCACGCCCGGGGCTCACGGTAGAGCTACTGCTCGAAGAACGGCTGGTAATGGTATCGACACATCCCAACCCTTCCCCCGAACTGCGGGCGGACTATGTATTCGTGGACTGGGGCCCCGAGTTCTTTGCGCAGCACAGCCTGGCGTTTCCGAGCTTCGCCGGCGCCGCACTCACAGTGAACATTGGCTGGCTCGGGTTGCAGCGAATACTGGCCGACGGTGGCAGCGGCTACTTCCCACTACGCATGCTGCATGAACATGAGCTGGCCGGACGATTGCATCGCGTCGAAAGTGCACCTGAATTTCGGCTCCCCGCATATCTCTGCTTCCCTTCGAGAACGGACTCCGAGTCGCTATCACTGGCCCTGGATACGATTCGGCGAGTGGCTGCAGACACTCAATAGGTTCCGCTGGGTTGCTCAGGCGCTGCCGGGCGGATGAGCCCTCGTGCGAGCAGATTCGCTCCCAAACCGCAGAAGTACAAATAGCCGCGGCGATCTCCAAAGCGCTCAACAGCGCGATCGATGGAGATGCCCGGATCAAGCTGTAGGAGCGGTCCGAGCCCACGTGCAGCGCCAACGTCGCCGGGCGGAAACACGTCGAGTCGCCCAAAGCCCCGCAACAACACCAGCGCCGCGCTCCATGGGCCAATGCCCGGCAGCTCCATCAATGCATGCAGGGCCTGCCGCGACGGCATTTGAGATATCTCCTCCTCTCTGAGCTCCCGCGCTTCGATCATGCGCGCGAGGTTGCGTAGCGTCTGTGCCTTTCCCCGACTCAGACCACATGCGCGCAGTTGCTGGATGCGCGCGGCGGCAATCGTGCTTGCGCCGGCCGATGCATGGTACTGCCTGCCGCAGTGCTCCACCGGCCGACCAAATCGCTGGACCAGACGACCGATGATGCTCACACCGGCCTCCAAGCTCAGCTGCTGGAACGGAACTACGTTGAGGAAAGACTCGAACAGATTAGCGAACCGCGGGGGACGCATGCCACGCAAAGCGATGACGGCGGTGCGCAGCGCGCCGCCGATTGGCACGGGAAAGCGCAGAAAGGCGGGATCGACATCCAGCCCGAGTATTCTCCTCAGGTTTGCAGTGACCGCGGCCGATGGCTCATCACCGGGGGCGCAATAGAGCACGTCAGGCTTGTCGAGCGTGCCGCGATTCTCGACTTCGACAAGGGTGGGACGCCCGTCGACCTCGAGGACTCGCAGGTAGCGGTCGTCCTGCCAAACGTCTACGAGGTTCGAAGGCCGGCGCTGCAACACTCGCACGGTCGCCTCCAGATTGAATGGTGCTCGCGTCGGTAGCTGCATGGCGATCGGCCTGATTCATCCAGGATACGTAATGGTTGTGCCGTCTACGCGGGCGAACGAGGTCATCGAATGCGGCTGCGTTCGCTTCGCGCTGATGATTTCCTCGACCCGGATCCCTCTGGTGACCAGCGCGTCAGCGATCAGCGAGCGATGGCAGCGCCACGGCATGGCCTCGGCACACATCACCGCGAGACGCTGCCGCCGCGCTCGGTCGACGAGAGTCTCGATGGCTGCGCCGAAGGCGGCCGTCTGCATGTAGTCTGCGTAACCCCGGAACGAAGCGTTCCGCCAGCCGGCGTTTGCCGAATGCGGATTCGGGCGGCGAAACCCGCCCAAGGCAGCAATGTGTTCGTAGCCGATCGCGGCTTCCTGCAGCGATTGCGGCAAGCTCTCGCGGTTGAACTGCGGATTGCGTCGCGAGCGAGGCACGGTACGTACGTCGACGACCAGCTCGATCTTGTGCGCCAAGAGCAGGGCGATGAAGTCCTGGATGGATCGAGTGGAATGGCCAATGGTGAATGCTGCTTGTCGCGGCGACATGCGCTTACTCCGGCAAGATGTAGCGCGCGCCAACCAGCTCTCGGATGAGATGACGGCTCTGCAGCCATGTGAGATCCGCCCGCAGCTCGATACGCTCCGCCTGCTGGGCTGTCGGTAAGCCGATCATCGACCGCTGAAAGAGGTTGTACGCGCTATGCCTGCTTCGTTCCATTGGAAATACTCATCGTCATCGTTCGCTCAGGTCGAACATTGCGCGTCGACTCGCCTGCTGCACATCCCAGGTTGCGGTTAGCGAAGTCCCAATTGACCAGATGTGCGAGAAAGGTCGCGATGTAGTCCAGACGCCGATGTTGATAGTCGAGGTAGTAAGCATGCTCCCAGACGTCGATCGTGAGCAGCGGTACCAGACTCCCGATCAGCGGCGTTTCGGCATTCGGCGTTGCCACGATCCTCAATCGTGAGTCGTCCAGTACCAGCCATGCCCAGCCGCTGCCGAATTGATCGCCAGCGACGGTTACAAACTGCTGGCTGAAAGCGGTGTGTCCGCCGAAGTTTTCCTCGATCAAACTCGCGATCGCGCCACGCGCCGGGCCACCTCCTCCAGGGCACATGCTGTGCCAGAGGAACGCGTGATTCCACGCCTGGGCCGCAACGTTGAAAAGCGTGCTGCCCGGAGCAGAGGACAGCACGATCTCCTCGAGGCTGGCACCTTCCATTGCAGTTCGTTGTACGAGGGCACGAGTCTTCTCTACGTACGCGGCGTGGTGACGTCCGTGGTGTGTGGCCAGCGTGCGTCTCGATACATGCGGCTCAAGGGCGTCGAGGGCATAGGGCAACGGCGGCAATGTCAGGCTCATGTTGATTCCCGGTGCTGCAGAAGAGGATGCACCGAGGCTAGTGACCGACCAGGCGCATCACAAGCGATAAAAAATGGAGCTGCGGATCGACGTTGTCGATGGATCGCAACGCGTTCGGCGCAGGCTTCTCGTATCGGCAAATTCGATACGCACGACGAAAATTCATCGCTTGTCTGAGGCAACGATGTCTTCTACCGTCTTTTCACGTTCCACAGAGACGTTCAGCGAATCGGAGGCATCATGAGCATCCACAGAATTTCCAGCCAACACTCTGACTCTTCCACACTTGGCAGCAATACACCTCCCGTCTCGCGCCAGCTTGCGCTCAACCCGCTGTGGATTGTCACGTTCGCTGCAGGCCTTCTCTTCGGCATGCTGGCAGTGTTACTGACCGCGGGTTGATGCGATGGCCGGCGCCGCTGACCCTCAGATTCGCATTCTTCCGCTCAGCTCTCGAGGCGAGGTCGCCGAGCGAACGCTGGAGTTCAGGTTCGCGAGACCTCCCTCGATGACGTTCAAGGCGGGGCAGTTCGTCGATCTGACGTTGCTCGATCCGGCGGAGACGGACGCCGAAGGGAACACGCGCGGTTTTTCCATCAACAGCGCTCCTGACGAGCCTGAACTGATCTTCACAACGCGCCTGCGCGACACCGCCTTCAAACGCGTGCTGCGATCGATGCCACTCGGCACCGGAGTTCAGATCGACGGGCCGTTCGGCAACTTCACCCTGCACAGCAAAGAGAGCCGACCGGCGGTACTACTCGCGGGTGGCATTGGCATCACTCCGTTCAGGAGTTTCGTCAGGCGCGCGGCGCACGAAAAACTGGCGCATCGCATCCTGCTCTTCTATGCCAACCGGCGCCCCGAGGACGCGCCGTTCCTGGAGGAGTTGTACGGATTCGAGCGGGAGAATCGCCGTTTCACTTTCGTCCCGACGATGACACGGATCCATGACTCGAGCGCACCATGGACCGGCGAGACCGGCCGGATCGATCCTGGAATGATCCTGAGACATACGAGGCGCTCGGCGGCTCATGCGAACGCCATTTACTACATCGCCGGTCCGCCACAAATGGTGGCTGGCTTGCATTCCATCGTGAGCAGTGTTGGCGTCGACGAAGACGACATCCGGATCGAGGATTTCGCCGGCTATTGACTCAGTCGGGAGCCCCGCTGCAAATGCCGCTCCTGGAGCAGCATATATATATGTATGGCTGAGCTTCGTTATGTTCAATCAGAGAAGCCAGTCAATCGGCAGTACGGAGAGCACGGACACGACCAGGGCCCGCCACTTTGAAACGCCAGGCTCCTCAGTGTGCAGCACCTGCTCGCCTCCTCGCCGCTCTATCCACTCTAAATCGCCCGTCGCGTTCAGCTTCACCTCGTAACTGCGTTGGGGAATTTGCGAGGAGAACGCGTCACTGATGGTCTGCGCCATCGCAGGACTTTCAATGATGAAGCCGTTCTCAGTGTTGAGCCTCGCGGAGCGAGGATCGAAATTAAAGGACCCGATAAAGACACGCGCGCGATCCGCTGTGAATGTCTTGGCGTGCAGACTGGAGGCAGAGCTGCCAAGAGGACCGGCATCGCTCGGCTGCGGTGGGAACGACGCGCGCTTCAGCTCGAACAATCTGACCCCGCCTTCGAGTAGTTTCTTGCGCCATTTTGCGTAGCCTGCATGCACGGCTGCCACATCCGTAGCCTCGAGGGAATTTGTGAGGATTGAAACCTG
>Ga0209382_10004186_pt1 | contig 19424 bp, 15 predicted proteins | sample SoiMetdeltSBSDD5_FD_187599 | JGI IMG/M metagenome (GOLD analysis project Ga0209382, IMG submission 187599) | Bulk soil microbial communities from a Populus tree surrounding site in Tennessee, USA - Soil MetaG P. deltoides SBSDD5 (SPAdes) (version 2) | ecosystem: Environmental > Terrestrial >... | reverse complement strand
TCGGGTAATACTACATTGATGTTGAATTCAGTGTTATCTGTGCTGAACAGGCAGGAAACGGATCTGAAAAGCGCAGAGGAAAGAAATGCGCTGAAAAGAGGAAGAAAGATCTGGAAAGAGTATTATACCTCAAAAAACAAGAACACCTCATACAATATGCCATTCAGGAAAAAACTGAAAAAGTTATTACCAAAATTTCTGCAAAGAGAACTTTACAGGAGGGGATTGATCAATCACTTTATTCCGTCGGTTGGTAACATAGACAAAGGAGATTTTAACAGGGTAACGCCATTTAGCAAGGAATTCGGGTATGATCGCGGAGGTCCGGTGGACCGCTATTATATTGAGAACTTCCTCAAGGCGAATTCATCCGCAATCAAAGGCCGTGTACTGGAAATTGGCGACAATGATTACACTATCAGATTTGGTAAATCGGCTGTTACTAAAAGCGACATACTTCACATCGATCCGTCGAATACAAAGGCCACAATCATCGGCGACCTCGCCGACGCACCACAAATTGCCGACAATACTTACGATTGCATAATTCTTACACAAACTCTCCATCTCATTTATAATTATAAGGATGCGCTTCAAACCTGTTACAGGGTGCTGAAGCCTGGCGGGGTGCTACTAATGACAGTGCCAGGTATTACGCATATTGATCAGGGTGAATGGAAGAACAACTGGTTGTGGGCCTTTACAGGCGCCTCGATCAGGAGAATGCTTGGTGAAGTGTTCCCTGCACCTGCAGAAGTAAATACATTTGGCAATGTTTTTATTGCGTCGGCTTTCCTGTATGGAATGGGTGTTAACGAGGTGAAGAGAAAACAGCTCGATTACAATGATCCTCATTACCAGGTTATCATTACCGCAAAAGTCACCAAAACAAATGGCTGATGACATTTGCTCAAAGCATAAAAAAACTTTTCAGGCCATCAAGAGCAGTTGTGCTGATGTATCACAGGATAGCTGAACCTGAAATTGATCCATGGCAGCTTGCTGTGAGCCGTGAAAATTTCAGGGATCATCTTGAAGTGCTTCGCGCGACTGGTAAGGTGATCAACACCGATGAACTGATCAATTGTATTCAAAATAAAAAACTTGAATCCGATTGTTTTTGTATTACATCAGACGATGGATACCAGGATAATTTTCTCAATGCATTCCCGCTGATCGAGCAATACCAGTGTCCCTGCACATTTTTCATTACCTCGGGTAGCATTGGTTCCAACGAACCATACTGGTGGGATATGATGGCAGATATATTTCTTTCGGCAACGAAATTGCCTGGCACATTAGATATCAAGATCAACGATAAACACTTCCATTTTACTTTCGAAAATAACGGAGTGATCAATGAACAACAGTTGGAAAAGCATAGAACCTGGCATTGGCCGGAAACCCCTCCTACCCAGCGTTGTAATGTGTATCTTGAGTTGTGGATGCACCTCCGCGACCAACCTGCTATGCTTATCAATGAAACTATCAGGCAGCTAAAGTGCTGGTCGGGAATTGAGGCTGTTAATAATTCAGGTAGCTTTCCAATGAACAGGCTACAATTGTTGGAAATGTCGACGGGAAAGTATGTCTATACAGGCGTGCATACAATAACTCATGCTGCGCTGGGAGCGTTTTCAAAGCATATTCAACAAACGGAAATAACCGGATGCAAGGAATTTCTCGACGACAATCTTAATAAAGACCACCGGAGTATCGCTTTCCCTTATGGAAACTACAATAGCGACACGCTTGATGTTGTGAAGAAATCGGGATTGAAAGGAGCATTCACAACCGATCCGAAACCCGTTACAATAAAATCAGATGTTTACCAGTTAGGAAGGTTTCAGGTGATCAACCAGACAGGCGAACAATTTAAAAAACAATTAGATAATTGGTTGAACAACTAGCAGAACAGATGAATAACACTACTCCACTTGTTTCAGTAATCACACCGTTTCTTAACGGAGGCGACTGGCTGCGGCAGGCTGTTGAGAGTGTGCTCGCCCAAACCTATACTAACTGGCAGCTTATCTTAATCGACGATGGTTCGAGGGAAGAAGCAACATCGATCGCAAAAGGTTTCAGCAATCAATATCACGGAAAAATTATTTATACCGAACATCCCGGGCATATCAACCTCGGTTGTTCATCCAGCAGAAACCAGGGAATGAAGTTAGCCACCGGCGAGCTCGTTGCCCTGCTCGATTCCGACGACGTGTGGCTGCCGGAAAAACTGCAGAAGCAGGTTGATATTCATAACAAATACCCCGAGGCCGGCTTTATCTGCGAAGCATCGAACTATTGGTACAGCTGGGAAAATCCCGCGAGCCATGATGTTGTAATAAATATCGGAGTCGAACCAAACAGGATGTACCAACCGCCGCAGCTTATTTATTCATTATATCCTTTAGGAAAAGGAGCCGCGCCTTGTCCATCAGGAATGATGATCAAAAAGTCGTTGTTTGATGAGATCGGCGGATTTGAGGACAGTTTTAAGGGCGAGAACCAGGCGTATGAAGATCAGCCTTTTCTATTCAAGGTTTATCTGCGTACTCCCGTATATGTTTCAAATGAAGCAAACAATTTATACAGGCAGCGCCAGGGGTCGCTGATGCAATTCATCAGTGATAAGAAAAAGTATTACCGCGTCAGATCGTTTTTTCTCAATTGGATGGAAGATTATATTAATACGCACAACATCTATGATCCAAGGATCTCCAGGATGCTTCGCAAGGCACAAAGTGAATGCAATAATCCAGGTCTTCATATATTCATTGATAAATTCCGGTCCAAAATTCAGCGCCTGCTGAACCCTTCCAAGCATTAACTATGAATACGCCACTGTTTACTGTATTAATGCCGGTTTACAATGGAGAGAAATATCTCCGGGAAGCAATCGACAGCATCCTCAACCAAACGCTCACAGATTTTGAATTTCTCATCATTGACGATGGATCGACAGATAATAGTGTTCAGATCATCAGCTCATACAGTGACCCAAGGATAAAGTTTGTTAGAAATGGTACTAATCTCGGTATTTCCAAAACATTGAACCGTGGTATTGAAATGGCATCTGCAGAATATATAGCGCGCATGGACGCCGATGACATAAGTTATCCAACAAGGCTGCAAAAACAATACAGCTATCTCATCGAAAATCCCGAGTGTGCCTTGTTATCTACCTGGGCTAAGATGATCACCGAAACGAATAAACACATACGAACTGAAAAATACCGGAGCCGCCTTCATTATTACAATCTTACTTTCGAATGCTGGATGTATCATCCAACTGTTGTTTTCAAAAAAACAGCGGCAAAAGAAGTAGGGATGTACAGCATTCCCTATGCGGAAGATTTTGAGCTGTTCTGGCAGTTATCAAGAAAATTCAAGATTGCATGCCTTGAAGAAGTGCTTGTCGACTATCGCGTAACCGATCAGAGCCTGCACCAGGTCATCAAAAAAAAGGAATACGATGAAACAATGGAGTGGCAACTTCTGCGCAACATCCACTACTATACCGGAGAAAATTTTGAGATTAACTGGGAAGAAGTTGAATGCCTGCGATTCAACTTTACTCCGATAATGAACAAGAAAAGCGTGGATGCGATATTAAAATGCCTCGACAAGCTCGATTACATCAATAAATGCATTTTAGAAACGCCAAATGTAAACTACAACAGGAAAAATATCGAGGAGGCGATCTTCTATAAGAAAGAATTCATCGTCAGGTATTTCAAAAGACATTTAAGTAAAAAGGATGTTGCTATCTTGTTTTCAAGACTGAGTGCGCAAAAGCATTTCTGGAAAATGATGAAAATCTACTCAGCTAAAAGGCTCCGCAAATTTCTGCGTTCGTTCAAATGACCATCGAGCATGTCGAGAACGCTTTCGTCTTCATAAATATCAAATTTCCTTGCGAAGAATAATCCGGATTGAATTAGTGAAGGGAAATCAAGCACCGTAAGTACGCGCGGATGTTTAGACACTCCTCCCCAATCGATATACCATAAAGGTTCATTGATCACTTTATCTTTCAGCGGCGAATTCATCAGCAGCGTCTGAAACCAGAATTCATCAGAGGCGTGAGTGAATTTTGCATAGCGTTGTGCCTTGAGGTTATTTTGCATGAAGTTTACAATATACTCAGCAGCCTGCCTGGTGAGTGCACAGAATGTTGCACCGGGGCCACCATACAGCTGATAACCTGGAAATAAAAATTGCCGGTCAGGTAATAGTTTTTTTGAGATTTTATGCAGCAGCTTCTTACCGAAAAACTTATAATCATTCAGATGATAGTAGCGGTACCTGTCAACAGCATAGAACCACCATTTTGATTTGGGTACCTTAGCCTCAACGGACATTATACTGAAGCCTTTATTTTTTTTCAGGTAATCATGAAATTCGGCGTTTGGCCTTATGGGGTAATCCTGGCCGCTCATCAGCACCACATAATCATAATCGTCATAGCTAAGAATTTCTTTCATTCCGGAGATATAGCACTCGGTGATGCTATAGCCTCCCCATACTATGTATTGCCGCTGTTTAATAAATTCAACGTGCGGGAGATCGGCGATATACTGAAAGGCTCGCTCGTCAACATTCTTGTCGATATGGATGTATACGTAGCTGTTTGGACTGTACAGAATTTTAGCCAGTCGATAAACCTGTTCCGGATTCTTATAGGCTAATATTAAGTGGGCTATTTTCAGCTCTTTATGTTTTAAGGGGATTAGAAACGGATTAAAATCGTATTAAAAACATAAACGAAGTAAATGTACAATTTCGTGCGTTTTTTTACGATTTTTCACGGTTTTTCAGCGGGAAATTTAGGTAATTCTTTACCCGGATCAAAGTTTTTCATGTTTTACTGTATGAATATCCGCAAATGAAAACTAAACTCCGAAGGGATATGTTTCGGGGATTTTGTGGCTGTCCGGATTAAGATGTAACGCCTTGAGGGCCTCTGTTTTATCGAGATAGATAAAAGCGTCATACCGCTGGGGAAGAATGCTTGGAACATAATTTCCATACTTTTCATAGGCAGGGTTATACACCACTCCGATCGCCCTGTGGCCCAGATAATTTTCCGCAAGATAAGAGTCGTGAAATTCATCCATCAGCAATAGTTTATCGTCGTTGCCCACCTGGTGCAGATAGTATTCCCAGCTTGCATCCCGGGCCGGCGGGACATCCATCACCTCCATTTTTGCTCCCCACTTTTTTCCAGCTATCACGGTTCCTTCATAGGAACCAAAGCCTGTAAGAAATACCTGATAATTCTCGTTCTTCCGGGCAAGCTCACCGATATTGATCAGTCCTTCGCGAAACATATCGGTAGCGCGTGCATCTCCGATATGTGTATTGTGTTCCCACACTATGCCTTTTGCATCGGCACCATGCAGTTGCATTAATCTTGCCAGAGTGTCGCTCATGTGCGTATCACGTACGTTCCATGAATGCTCGTCGCCGCGCAGCATCGAACGGTAATAATTTTCAGCATTTACCGCGACCAATGCGTTCTGTTCTACGTTGAATATATTTTCCGGATCTGTGTCGTAAAGTTTGCTTCTTTCCCTGATCTGTTTCAAAAGCCCTACAACTTCCTCTTCACAGGTGTCAGGAACAAACTGCAATGCACGTGCGTATCTCTGCCCCTCATCGCCTTTGTGCGGCTCGAAGCATCTGTAAGCTTCAAGGGCTATTTCAACTGATGCTGGGTCAGTTTTTTTCAGATAATTGAGGATAGCTTCCATACTTTCCCAAAGGCTGTATACATCGAGCCCATAGAAACCAATCTTCTTACCTTCCTCTAATTGGTCGTTGTAGTTTTTCAACCACTCTGCGAGTGCCGAAATTTCCCAGTTTGCCCACATCCACGTAGGCCATCTGTCGTACTTCTGCAACACGTCACGGATCGTATCGCCGCTACCGGGATAATTTTTTACAAACCTGTTTACCTCATAACAGTCGGGCCAGTCACCCTCAACAGCAATAAAATTGAATTTTTTTTCTGTAATGAGTTTTTTAGAAATGTAGGCCCTCCATGTGTAATATTCGTGGGTGCCGTGCGAGGCTTCTCCCAACATCACGATATTAGAATCTCCAATTTTATCAAACAGCGGCGTCAGATCGCCGGTTTTCTTTAAAACATGTGATCTTTCACTTATATTCTGAATAATATCTCCGTCATGAGATTTCATACTTTTTATTCATTATCCTCGTCCCTGTTCCCGCGCCCTCCAATAATGCCTGTGCATTGCGTATAGCTTCTGCAGTTGGCTCGTGGAGCACCCTCACAAGCTTTCCCTCGCTATTATCGATTTCCCATACACCGGCATGGTGCCACGGTTCAAGATGATCCCAATCAGGCCGGTCGATTATCGGGTACCAGCATATTCCCCAAAAGGGCACACCAGCCTCGATTGATTTCTTGCATTCATGCGCAACGAAAGTCATCCACGCTGGCCTGTCTTCTTTTGGGTGGCTCGTTTCCGATAGAACCACAGGGCGCTGATACCTGCTGTATAATTGATTTATAAGCGTGCTAAGTGGCAACCATCTGGGATCGTTTGATTCATTTGCCCATGGAAGAAACACACACGAATCGATTATCCATTGATTATTGTAGTAGTAATTGCAGCCGATTATATCGATGTATTCTGGTTTACCCCGTAATTCGGGACACATTCTGCCTGATAAGATGTCAAGCACCTGGAATTGTTCTTCATGCCTCTTTACAGCTTCCTTCATTTCGCTTTCTGTCGCATTCAGGGGTGGCACCATGTTAACAAGCGGCTCAGTTGTCATGAGCCTGGTATTGCTATCCGTTTCCAATATCGCCTCCACCCCCCTTATGTACGCCTTCATGATGTGATACTTCACTTCCCAACCGTAGCCCCTGCAATAGGGCGAAGTACCGCATACATCACCACCGAGCCACGACAGAAAGCTCACCTCATTGAATGGCGTTACGATCAACGTTCCCGTGCTGTCGATACTCCTGTAGAATTTTATGAAATCCCGGCAGAATGCCGCAAACCTGGATGCAAACATCGGATGCAAGGGAGTAAGGTCGCCGGGGTAACCGAAATGACAAATGTCCCAGATCACCTGGATATCATTTTCTTTCGCCGCCTTGATAATTTTTTCCGCATCGGCCCAGTTGTATTGGTAAGGTGCAGTTTCTGCAATGCTCCACCGTAACCCTTCACGCACAGTTTTAAAATTAAGCTGCCTCAGGTTTTTATAGTCTTCATCCACCTTATCGAGATGGCCGGTTACCGACAAAAAATCGACCCTGTTACCAAAACAATTTAATTTATCGGTGCATTCAAAACCAGCCATCCAAAACGATTCAAAAGGGTTCCGGAAGGGCGAGATATAATTAATGTCCAACATTTTTCAACCTGCTTAAATTTAAGATGCCGCAGGCAACGAACCTTTCACAAGCATGAAAGTTTCTGCGAATTTTTCCTTCTTCGTCTGTTCTGCAATGATCTGCTTTTCTGCTATCGCTTCATACATAATTTTACGCATATTGTGCACCGTTAATTCCCACGAGTCGGTGGCAAGATGCTTATCAACCTTTTGCAACCACTGCCTTTTGTCTGAATCCGACAATTCCTTTGCGGCGGTATCAATAAATTCATCCGCGTTTTTCACGATATGCACGAGGCCATGCTTGCCGTAGCTGTTAACCACATCTATTATAGGCGTCGAAATAACCGGTTTTCCTCCTGCAAGGTATTCGGGTGTTTTGGTGGGACTGATATATTGCGTGGATTCATTAAGCGCGAAAGATATCATAGATATATCCCAGCCGGAAAGATAAGCAGGCAACTCATTATATTTCTTACTACCGAGGTAGTGAATGTTCGCCCGTCGCGGTAATGTTTCCGGATCGATCTTTACTACGGGACCAATCAGAACAAAATGCCAGTCTGGCTTTCTTTCAGCAACCTGACTGATCAGTTCCGTATCGAAACGTTCATCTATCACTCCATAAAAACCAAATTTCGGAGATGGGATCGATGCCTGATCTTCGGGTTCCTGCTTAATGTGTCTGGCTGTACCGAAATGTTTCTTATCAATGCTTGATGGGAAAGGGTAAATATTATTATGCTGATTCTTTTTTGCGTTATAAAGATTGTTTCCACCACAAAAAACGACGTCTGCTTTATTGAGTAATTCTTTCTCCATTTGCTTCAGAGCAGGATGCGCAAACTTAAATGCTGAAAGTTCGTCCATACAATCATACACAGTAATCACCGGATCCAGCTCTTCTGAAATTTCCAGCGCCATCGGCGTATAATACCAAAGTATGTAATCACTGATCTTATGTTTGAAAAATAAATTTCTCAGCAAAGATTTTTGTCGCGCTGCAACGTTAAGGTTATCCGGTGATCCCTTCAGATGCGGCTTTACTATATGTATATTACTGTGGACTACTTCACTGTAATTATCATGCTCCTGGTGGAACAATGGTTCTTCTATATAGTAAATCCTGAAGTGATCAGCCAGCCTGGTTAACAGGTGCTGCGGCCGCTGAAACACAAAATCCCATCTCAGATGAGAAAAGCACACAATCTCCATCGACAAATTTGTTAATAAGTTAAAAATTGAAAACTATCATCTTACATCTCGCAATTATCGGACCGTACAATTTTTGGGAAAAAGTGGGGAGCGCGTCTGCCAATATAACAGTTACATTGAAGATTTCAGGAGTCCGGCGGGAACACGAAGCTCACCGGTGTGGTCATCTATTAATCCATTTCTTTCTTCTTCAATGTTTGTTGCCTGCGTGTACACGTCTCCGGCAATAGGATGTTTACGTAACTCTTCTTTGAAGAGTCTTATCTGCTTTGCCTGTTCATTTGCATCCTGCGGGCCTCCATAATTTACAAATCCAAATCCGCCCCACTCACTAACGACTATGGGTACCTGTTTTCTGTAAAAGAAAGGATCACCAACTACAAGCGGATATGCAGCAACTCCATTCAACTCGCCATCAACGAGCTTTTGAAGAAGTTCTCTCCATCTTCCGATCTCAGGTGTATACAGGTGAGCAGTTAAAAGATCCGATTTAAGTCTGCCTTCACACGAAACATGCTGCCATCCGTCATTATCTACTACCAAAAACTGGGGATGGTTAATGTGCATGTAATGATACATGTCGATCACATATTGCCGGGTTTCAACATTGGTAGCGATATCCTGTGCGCCCCAATCTTCATTATATAAGCTCCATATTACAACAGACGGATGTGTTTCTATCAATGCGAGCATGCGGAACAGCTCATCACGGTGATTTGCGCGGCTGATGTGGCTTGAGTGATGCGGGCTCGGCACTTCCACCCAAAGCAACATGCCTATTTTATCTGCGAGATTGTAGATCCGCGGATCCACACCTGCAATATGAATTCGAACGAGATTGCACCCCAGTTCCTTCATCGCATGCATGTGCCTGCTGATCTCCTCATAGCTGGCATTGCCAGGCTGATATAATATTCCGTCGAGGTAAACCGGTTCGTTATTCAGGTAAACGCGGGAACCCCGCGCTTCAAATTTTCTAAGTCCGAACCGCGTTTCAATCTCTGAACTTATTCCGTTAGCGTCGATAAGCTGTGCGATCAACCGGTATAGAACAGGCGATTCAGGCGACCATAATTTCGCACCGGGAACTTCCATTACGACCCGCTGCTGTTTTTGTCCTTCTTCAAGAAGCAACGGAAAGTCGGCTGTGGCAAGAACATTATCATTTTTACGTTCGTAAACGTTCAGCCTAATAGTGTATGGACCCGGGTCGTGAATTCTCGTAGAAAGATTAAATCTCACGAGCTGGTCTTCAACAACGCTCACCACTCCCACTCTTGAACGCAGCCTGTTGCGTTCAACCTGTTCTATCCAGATGCTGCGTACGGCTCCGGTGTAGGTCTGATACCAGATGCCGCCGCGTTTATAAACAAAGGATTCCTGCTTACCGCGGGGGATATTCGCATCCATCGTATCGGCAACGCGAACAGTTATGCGGTTTACCGGCCTCAGTATTTCCTGCAGGAGTTCGTATGAAAATGAGGTGTATTCACCGATATGGGCTTCTTCGCCCTCTACGGTCCTTATTAGTTTACCGTTTATCCAGACACGTGTTTCGTAGCCGCAGGCGCCAAAGGTGAGCTGCCACATCTTGTGGCTTTCTGGATCGAGGATTTCAGGCAGACTAAATTCGCGTTCGTACCAGGCTACAATACGGTCGTGCCACGATTTCACGCCAGATTCATGGAACCTCGCGTCTTCCATGTGTTTTTCAATTGAACCGGGCCAGGTAGCAGTATGTTGATAGTGGTGACCGAGATGCCAGCCATCACGGAGCCCCCTGTCATCAGCATCTATTTCAAAACGCCATTCGCCATCCAACAACTGGTAGGAATTTGATCTTGATACGGCCCGCGGCAATGGGTTGTCATCTTCCTGGTATTCCTCCTTGCTCTTCGCGAAGCCATAATTCGGATGCGTCAATTCCATAGGTATTGATTTGAGTTAGCGAATCTCGGAAAAACGACAACACCACACAAATGTTATTCCATTGTAGCTAATAGTGGTGGGTACGTTTTTTATATGGAATTTCCTGAGAATTCAGGATCCATGGCAAAAGCGTTGACTAAAGATTTCTACAAAAGACTGCCGAAAGTGCTCCTGGCAACTTTTAAAGGATTTAATGAGGATAAAGGTCTTAAGCTGGCCGCATCGCTTGCTTATTACACTATTTTTTCTATCGGTCCATTGCTGTTGCTGATCATGTCTCTGGTCAGCATATTTTATGGTGGTGAAGCGATCCGCAACAAACTTTTTGGAGAATTGAACGGCCTGCTTGGAGCATCTGCAGCGGCGCAAATTCAGGAAATAGTAAAAAATATTACCTTTTCCGGCAAAACAAACTTCGCACTGGTGGTAAGTATTGTTACGCTGTTTATCGGAGCAACATCAGTGTTTATCGAAATACAGGATTCACTGAATATGATATGGAAGCTAAAGGCCAAACCGAAAAAGGGGTGGCTCGCGTTCTTGCGCAACCGGCTTCTCTCTTCATCACTCATTATTTCAATCGGATTTTTGATGGTGGTGTCGCTCATCATAAACGGAGCAATAGAAGCATTGATGGATGTGATAAGGCAAAAGTTCACTTCCATCGCTGAGATATTGATGTATATGATCAACCTGGTTGTTACATTTTTTGTGATCACGGTGCTGTTCGGCATCATATTTAAGTTTCTTCCTGATGCAAGGATCAAGTGGTTTCATGTGAGATCGGGAGCTGTTTTCACCGCAATATTATTCATGGTGGGCCGCTATCTGATCGGATTATATATAAGTAACACGGCAACGGAATCAACATATGGTGCTGCGGGGGCAATTGTTGTGATACTGGTATGGATATACTATAGCGCCGTGATACTTTATATCGGTGCTGAATTTACTCAGGTGTATGCGGAAGCGTTTGGAGGCAGCATTGAGCCTGCAGAGTATGCAGTTCATGTAAAGCAGACAGAAGTTGAGAAGGAGGTAAACAAACTCCCGCCGCAGCATCCCGAAGAAACTAAAAAATAAAGTTACAATACTATCTTTGGGAATATATGCCGCAACTACCTATTGTAATCATCGACGATGATCTGGACGACCGTGAACTGTTAGGAGACTTATCAAAGGAGTTAAGAGGTGATCATGAGATACGCTATTTTGTAAATGGTGTTGAGGCTGCCAGATACCTTGAGACAACGTCGGAGCAACCATTCATTATTTTATGCGATGTGAACATGCCGATGATGAACGGCCTCGAATTGCTGGCACATATTCAGAATACTCCTCACCTTCGAAGAAAAAGCATTCCCTTTATTTTTCTTTCTACATCCGGCGATAAGCGTTATGTTGACAAGGCATATGATCTTGGAGCAGAAGGTTTTTTTCAAAAGCCTTCGGAAATGGCTGAGCTGAGAAAAATATTAAAACTCGCGTTCGACTTTTGGGCGAAGTCCCTGCACCCGCTGCATAATGTTGTGGACCCATGAAATAAATTCAAAGGGCCCGGATTTCTCCAGGCCCTTAAATGTAGATGCAGAAAATTTACTCATTAGTATCCCGGATTCTGTTCCAGCGCTTTGTTTAATTCAATATCAGCATCGGGAATCGGAAACAGGTAATCGTCAGTTGAAAAGTTAACCCTGAAAGCAGGAATTGTTTTCTCCTCAAGTATCTCCTTTCTTACTAAATCAAACCAGCGGTCGTATTCAAAACACAACTCCTGGTTGCGTTCCTCAATTACAGCCGCATCGAAGTCGGCCTCTGTCATTCCAGTGGTTAACAATGGATGTTCAGCAATTGTTGTATATCCGTTTGCGCGGTCAATTATCATATTAACCGCATCAACAGCAGCCTGTGTAGGTCCATGATTAACTTTATTTGCTGCTTCAGCATATATCAGCAACACATCAGCGAACCTTATGATCGGCATATTCATGATAGATGAATAGTTGTTGTAGTCATCCTGGTTGTCGTACATGAACTTTTTGATGAAGGGTGTCTGATCAGATTCCCAGTCGTGATAATTCTTTCCATCAAGTTCAGTAAGAACATAAGCATGCTTGCGTGGAGTTTCCGGAACTGCCTGCTCCCATTCGATCTGTACGCGGAAGTCGCCCCATCCATCCAGTAAGCCCGGTCTGTAAATCTGCGGATCCGTATTAATGTCGGCATAATTTGAGTTCAGGCTCCACATCATTTCAGGTCCGTATTTGGTTCCAATACTAAATACGTTGTTTATATCCTGCACTAGGGAATAGTCACCTTCCTGGATAACCTGGTTGGCGAGGTCGGCAGCAAGAGCAAACTTGCTTTCATCTTTCAAAGGATATGTGGCCATGGTCAGGTAAACCTTAGCCAGCAATCCTTTTGCTGCGCCGCTTGTTGGCCTTCCCGGAAATTCATCCCACTTGCGCGGAAGCTTTTCGGTTGCTTCGGTGAAATCGCTAACGATCAGCGCATATACATCAGTGATAGGAGAACGTGTGATCTCTGCAGTTGTCGGATCTTCTGTCTCTTCTGTTATCAGCGGCAACGCACCAAACATACGTACCAGCATGAAATAATTCCAGGCACGTATAAACTTCGCCTGTCCCATCAGCAGGTCAACTTCTTCAGGTGTTGCTGTTGAACCAAGGTTGCCTGCGTTCATTGCTTTGATTGCACTGTTGAGATTGAGGATAGCAGCATAATGTGCACTCCACAGGTCACTTCCGTGGTTGTTGCCGATAACCAGATCACCGTCATCATATTGGTCGTCATGGATAAAATTGCCCATGCCATAGCCGTAACCGCCCCAATAGTCCCAAACACGGTTCATTGCACCCGCAAATGTGGCTTCTATCTGCGAAGGTGTTGTATAGAAATTCTGTGGCTCAACAAAGCTGATAGGTTTCTCCGTTAGCTTTTTGCACGACATTGCGAGTAAAACTACCGCAATGAATAAAAAATGGTAAGATTTGATATTTTTCATGATCCGGTAATTTTTAGAATAACAGGTTAAGTCCTATGTTGTAATATTTAGCTTGCGGATAGTTACTGAAGTCAACGCCTATCTGCGCATCGTTGCCATTATAAGCACTTGTTTCAGGATCATAACCGGTATAATCTGTAATGGTAATAAGATTTGTTGCACTTACAAAAAGTCTGAGACTTTTGATATTAGCTCTCTTCGTCAATGAAACCGGAAGATTATATCCAAGCTGGATATTTTTCAGTCTCACATAAGACGCATCCTCAACCCATCTTGATAGTCGCTGGTCGGGAATGTTAACATGGCTTTCCAGCGCAGCGTCTTCCCTTGTTTTTTCGTCAATAAATGCCGGCACATCCGTATCCTGGTTGGTAGGCGTCCACCTGTCGAGCAAACGTGCACTGGAGCCTTCACCCGGACTTTCAAGCCTGATTCTTCCCATGTTGAACAGATCATTACCTTTCGATCCCTGGATCAGGAAAGACAGATCAAAGTTACTATAAGTAAACCTGTTCGACCATCCGAAAATGAAATCAGGGAACGAATTTCCGATGACAGTAAGATCCTTGATATTTATTTCGCCATCATTGTTCACATCCTCGAAATGCCGGTCGCCAGGTAATTGCCCCCATGCAGCAGCTTCAGAAGCTTTATCAGATCCCCATGTACCGAGATATTTGAATCCATAGATCTGTCCGAATGGTTCACCTTCTACCAGGTACATGAATGGTGTGTTCACAGAATAACCACCTTTAGTTGTGCGGTATCCTATCCTGTCGTTCTCGCCAAGATCAAGAACCTTGTTCTTGTTGGTTGATATGTTCAGAGAAGAATTCCATCTAAGCCTTCCTACCATCGGATCGCCGGAGATGGTGAATTCAAATCCCTTGTTTTCTATTGAGCCGACATTGTCGATAACACTGCTGAATCCGGTGTATCCTGGTAATCCGCGTGGCATCAGGAGGTCTGTCGTTTTCTTATAGTAATAATCAGCAGTAACATTTAAGCGGCCATTGAACAAACCGAAATCAATACCTACGTTTGTTTGCTCAGTGCTTTCCCATTTAAGATTTGGGTTTGCTGCATTGAATATATAGAAACCAAGCTCTGTTCCTTCTGTACCGTTGTATGGATAATTCGCTCCCGAACTGATGCGCGCAAGGGTCTGGTAAGGAGTGATGGCCTGATTACCGGTGATACCCCAACTTGCCCTTAATTTTAAGTCAGAGAATATATTCAGGTCGCTGATGAATTCTTCCTGTGAAGCTCTCCACGCGAAAGATGCAGATGGAAAGTATCCCCATTTATTATTCTGACCGAACACTGATGAACCATCCGCACGATAGCTGGCAGTTACCAGGTATTTGTCGTCGTATGAATAATTAATTCTGCCGAGGTAAGAATTCAGTACTCTTTCATTTTCGTCTGACGACAACACAGACAATCCTGCACCGCCAAGATCAGAAGCTCCTGTTTGGTCGACAGTGAATTTGCTTGCTCTGATAGAGCTGAACTTGAATTTTGAATACTGTTGCTCAGCAACTGCTGTTACATCGAAATGATGTTTATTGATCTCCCTTTCGTATGTAAGGATGTTTGAATTCTGGAACCTTCTGAAAGTATTTGCAGTAACAACGGCAAGGCCTGTGTTCTGTTTACCTTCATATGTTTTCAGATTGTGATAGATCTCATTGTTGGTGTTCTCAATATTCGCGCCACCGGTAATCTTGAAAGAAAGGCCTTTCAGAATTTTAAAATTCACGTATGCGTTAAGCAGGTTCCTTACAAGGTTGTTATCGATCTTCGGTTCAACCGCGCTTGCCAGCGGATTCCATGTATCGCTTGGACCATAGCCCGGTCTGTGCACCCAATAATTTCCGTTCTCATCATATATGGGTTCTGTAGGTGCCCACCTCGGAGCAACGTTTACGGAATTACCAAGGAAACTGATGTCGGCGCTTCCATATGGCGGTGAATTGCCATTTTCTCTTGAGCCGGCCCAGTTCAATCCAAATTGCGACCAGCTATTGATATCTGCAAGAAGGTTGGTACGAAGTGAAAATCTTTTGTATCCCGAATTAACGAGAATACCATCCTGGTCGAGGTAACCGCCTGATACAAGATATTTCAGGTTGTCGGAACCGCCACTAACAGAAAGCTCATGGTTATGCATTGGAGCAGTACGATAAATTACGTCTTGCCAGTCGGTACCGCCGTTTTTTTCATACCCGGCAATTTCTTCGTCTGAAAAGATAGGAACCGGGGTTGCTCCACTTCCGTTCCTGGTCATTACAGATGCATTAATTGTTTTTGCATAATCAGCAGCGTTCATCACATCGAGCTTTTTAATAAGCTTCGATACTCCAAATGTGTAATTATAGCCAATAATGGGTTTACCCCTTTTACCAAGCTTTGTGGTGATCAACACTACACCATTTGCTCCCTGCGCACCGTAGATGGCTGTTGCAGATGCGTCTTTCAGAATTTCGATAGATTCGATGTCATTAGGATTAAGCGAATTGAGATTACCTCCCTGCAAACCGTCTACAACTATCAACGCGTTGTTTCCACCGTTGATTGAGTTCATACCTCTAACGCGGATTGTAGTGTTTCCACCCGGTTGTCCGTCGGTGTTCAGCACTAACACACCGGCTGCGCGACCCTGTAGCGCCTGGTCAACACGCTGTGTTGCGATCTGCGTTACGTCAGAACCTTTGATGCTGCTGATAGCACCTGTCAGATCACTCTTTTTCTGAACACCATAACCTACTACCTGTACCTCACTAAGTTCAGAGAGGTCTCTTGCTAGCTTGAGGTTCACATTATTTCCCCGGTCGATACCAATGGTTTGTTTCTGGTATCCTGCGTAGCTGATCTCCAGCTGGCTCCTGCCTGAGGGAACACGCACTGTGAATCTTCCGTTTGCATCTGTAGTTGTACCAGTTGAAGAACCTTTTACCACCACACTCACACCTGAAAGCGGCTGGTTGTCTTCCTGGTCAACGATGGTGCCCGAAACGGTGCGGTCCTGTGCGTTTACTGAGTTAAAAAATATCAACATGCCCATGAGCATGAAGCATTGAATGAGTCTTTTCATAAGCCGATAGTTTAAGTGTTTTTACTGTAGTTGAGTAGTTATAAGTCCGCGAATTTTCTTTGAATGGTTTCGTTCAGAGCCAGTTCATATACATACATCCAATCGCTGTTGTTCGTTCCATTAGCCAGGTGATGGTGATGGTTCTGGTCTGCCACGTAATCCGGCGGATTGTGCAGCACCCTCGTCCTGGTCGAAATGTTTTCATAAGATTTGCGGATGCCGGCGAAGCTTTGTGCGAACGCTTTCACGTCATTCGCGGCCTGTTTTTTTTCTGATGCTGATCTGGCCAAATCGTATTTCTCCAGCTTCAACAGAAGCTTTGACGGATAGATCTGCAGCTCATTAAGCGCATTGAATATTTCAAGGGAGTACCTGTTTCTTTTTGCGGCCTTTATAGATGCGGCGATCTTTTGCTTAATTACATTATAGCGCGTAATCTCTTTGCGTGCTTCAGACAATTTTTTTTCATTCTTCTTCGTCCATTCACCAGTTGCGTTTGCATCCGGAAGATCAAGCACATCAATCTGGAGCGGATAGTTTTCCCTGGTTCCTTTGTTGATCAGAGCCGTTTCCCAGAAGGTCATGGATTTTTCAAGTGAATCCTGGAATGCGTAGGAAGCGCCGCTTAACTTCGGACCGTAAAATCTGTGCCTGAACATTGTATACGCGTCGTCGCGGCTAATTTCTTTATAGTTCCAGCTGAATAGCGCAAAATTGTAAATACCCCTCCAGTAGGTCTCGAAATGCGGTGAAGTATCATCCCAGAGTGTCAGAAGAATCCCATCAAGCTTCTCTTTTGCTGTTATCCGGCAAAAATCTTTCACGGGTTGAAAATTCGAATTAGCCCTTGGGAGCATTGGCCATATCTGCTGTGCTGATGTCGCGGCCATTGCGGCAAGATTGTTCTTCCTGTACCATTCGAGCGCTTTCATATTTCCGGGAAGGGTCGGATTGTCGTAATTCCATCTCATATACACACAATTCCTGGGGAACAGGTTCACATTTTCATTCAGCAACGCTTCATTTTCTTTCCATCTTTTTTCTACTTCCTCTTTTGAAATCGATGGGTCGTATGTTGTTTCATACAGGTTCGATAATTTGAAAACCATGTCGTCCCAAAAAATGGGAATGCGATCATGCTGGCGCGCGAATTCACAAACTTTGGTGAGCCAGTGCATCTGCAGCTCAAGCGGTTTCATGCCCGATTTCTTTGCCCGTTCCGACATGCCTAATTTTCCTACCTCATCACCTCCAACGTGTAGATATTTTCCATGAGGAGTTGCCTTCATTGCATCGAGGTATAGGTTGAATTGCAATTCGTATGTTTCAGGATTAAGGGGATCGAACGACCAGTCGGATGTGCCATCGTCGCGCAGGTGTTTGTATTCAGGATGTTTTAGGATGAATGAAGCGTGGCCCAGACCTTGTACAAGCGGACTGATCTCGATATTTCGTTCATGCGCATAATTGCTGAGAGCTTCAAAGTCTGCAATGCTAATGGCATGGCTTGCGCCAACAACAGCACTTCTTTCATATTTCAGTTTGTCTTCGAACTCGATAATCACTGCGTTTACCTTAATATCAGCGAGTCGGTCCATCAGCTTAAAGTAATAGCTGAGCGAGTCAAGGTGATGCTTTAGATCGAGGTGTATTGCCCGGTAGTCGATGTCGGGGTAATCGGTGATATGGCACGCCGGTATGGTAATATTCTGGTCCTTTGCGTCCTGCAATAGCTGAGATAAAGTTTGTGCTCCGTAGAACAGCCCGGCAGGCTCCTTCGCCGTTATGGTAACGTACCCGTTTTTTATGATAAGAGTATATCCCTCGGGGGATGAAGCAGACACGGTGACGTCGATTTTCAGCACAAGAGTCCCTTTTTTAGCGGCTGACACTTCCTTTAAGCTGTTCAGTGGCTCATCGAGTACGGGCTTTTTATCAAGGCCCTCAAGCTTTATTGAGGTAAGGTCATTGTAACGCAGAGCCGGGCCCTGCGATAATTGTATTTTTTTCGGAATCGGCAGCAATTTGAATTTTGGACCGAGCACATTGTTCTTTTGCGCATGCAGTGCCACGCTGAAAAAAATAAATACACTTAATAGAAAAAACCCGTTGAGCCTTTTTCTGATCATACAGCTATATGGTGTGAATATCGTTTCGCAATCTTTGAACTACTAATATGGCAGTTTTTTTGAAGAATCGCTGCATGCGAAAGCATCGTCCCTTGCGGCTGATGGCGGTGCAAACGTTTGAATAGTGTTTCGCAAACGTTTGCGTTATTTTTCCAGAATTGGCTTAATGTGTTCTAAGTACGTAATTGTCAGATAGCTCACAATTTCATTTCCAGGGCCCTCAAACTACACAGCGATTTGATTCAGCGTACAAAATCAATACAACTCCTCAATCTTCTTTCTTAACAATTTCTTCTCAGCATCCGAGCGTGTAAGTTCTATCGCTACGCGATAATTGTTCTCTGCCTCGGTAGGAACCACCGCAGCATAAATATCACCGAGTAAACTGTAATAAATATAATTGCTCTCCCACTCTTCCTTATACGGTGATTTTTCAACTTCATTAAGTGTATAAGTTGCACCATACACTTGATATATAGCTACCATCCGGTGAAGTGCAACAACGGAACCGGGCTGAATCGATGCAAGCACATCATAATAAGAAAGTATATTTTTCCAGTTAGTGTCTTCAAATCTTTTTGCAATACAATGTTCATATGCAATAGCCGCTTCGGCATGGTAACTTGTTATGCGGTCCCCAAAAGCAGCT
>Ga0209382_10004185_pt1 | contig 19425 bp, 15 predicted proteins | sample SoiMetdeltSBSDD5_FD_187599 | JGI IMG/M metagenome (GOLD analysis project Ga0209382, IMG submission 187599) | Bulk soil microbial communities from a Populus tree surrounding site in Tennessee, USA - Soil MetaG P. deltoides SBSDD5 (SPAdes) (version 2) | ecosystem: Environmental > Terrestrial >... | reverse complement strand
CCCGCCGCATCATCCGATGTCATCAACCCGCGCCGCGATTGCGCTTGGCAGCAACCTGGGCGATCGCCGCGCCGCGATCGCGCTCGCGGCGGATCGTCTCGCGCCCCATCTCTCGTCCCCAATCCTCTCCGATCTCATCGAAACCGACCCGGAAGGAGAGGGCCTGGAGTCGCAGCCGCTCTACTTGAACGCCGTGCTGGTCGGCGAGACCACGCTCGCTCCGCGGCAACTGCTCGACCTGCTGCTGCAGATCGAAGCGGAGCACGGGCGGACCCGCCCGTTCAAGGGCGCGCCCCGGACGCTCGATCTGGATCTGATCCTGTTCGGCGACACCATCGTGAGCCAGCCCGGACTGGAGGTGCCGCATCCACGATTTCGGGAACGGTTCTTCGTGCTGGGCCCGCTGGCCGAAGTCGCGCCGGACATGAGGGATCCGGTGACGGGGATGAAGGTGACGGAGTTGCTCAGGGCGTTATTGAGGGATGGGACGAGATAGCTTTCGAAGTCGGTAGGTTCCAGTTTCCAGTAGCCAGTAGCCAGTAGCCAGTAGCCAGTAGCCAGTAGCCAGTTGTCAGTTCAGAAGTCCTGACTGGAACTGGTAACTGGTAACTGACCACAAAAGAAAAAAGGCCGGGGAAATCCCCGGCCTTTTTTCGTGACCCGACTACCGCCCTACTTCTTGTAAACCATCTTCTGAGTGCCACGCGCGTTGGTGGTCTCGATCGTCAGCGTGCTGCCGCTGACCGTCCACTTCTGCGTGCTCTCCTGCGGCCCGTTGCCCATGTCCATCTTCGTGGTGATGACCAGCGCCTGCCCGTCGAACTTCGCCGTGGACACCGATTCCACCGACTGACCACCGCGCCCCATCATGGTGTTCTTGCTCTCGCTGCCGTCGAGCTTGTAGGTGCTGGTGATCTTGTTCTCACCGATGCTGCGCTCGACCGTGAGGGCATCAGCCGTCTGTTTCACGGTGCCGCCCTGGCCGAGGCCGCCGCGGCCGCCGCCGCGTCCACCGCCGCCGCCGCCCCCCCCAGGCGCACCGCCGGCGCCGCCTTCACTCGCTGCCGGATCGAGCGTCCAGGTGCCCGAGAAATCCGGTTTCTGGGCCCACGCCAGAGTGGCTACCGCGAGGATCGCGGCCGCAATGACTCCCACCCGTGCCAACTTCATGTGCTGTCTCCTTCTGTAAGACGACACCCGTAGGACAACCCCTACTCGTACCGCAGCGCCTCGATTGGGTCAAGCCCTGCAGCTTTTCGCGCCGGATAAAAACCGAAGAATACGCCGGTCGCGGCTGCAAACCCGAACGCCATGCCGATCGCGTTCGGAGGGATCGAGGTCGGCCACTGGAGGAACTTCTCCAGCGCCGCGGAAAGGCCGAAGCCCAGACCTATACCCAGCAGGCCGCCGAAGAGGCTGATCACGATCGCCTCGACGAGGAACTGCATGAGCACATCCGACCCGCGCGCGCCGATCGCGAGCCGCAGGCCGATCTCGCGCGTGCGCTCGGTGACCGACACCAGCATGATGTTCATGATGCCGATACCGCCGACCAGCAGCGACACACCGGCGATCGCCGCGAGCAGGGTCGTCATCGTCCGGGTCGTCTCGGTGCGGACGCTCGCGATCTCTTCCTGGGTCCGCACCATGAAGTCGTCGGGCTCACCATTGGGCAGCTTGTGCCGCGTGCGAAGCACCGCGCCGATCGCTTCGGCGACCGGTGCGGTCTCGGGCGTCACCGACGACACCGTGATGTTGTTGATGTGCTGAATCCCCTGCAGCTTCTTCTGAACCGTCGTGTACGGCGTGAAGATGGTGTCGTCCTGATCCTGGCCGAAGGGCCCCTGACCCTTGCTCGTCATCACGCCGATCACCTTGAACGGCTGATTGCGGATGCGAATGATCTGACCGGTCGGGTCGACGTCCTGCCCGAACAGCGTGTCGGCGACCACCGTGCCGAGGACCGCCACCTTCGCCGCCGTGTTGACGTCCTGGGGCGTGAAGAAGGTGCCGTATTTGGGCGGCCAGCTGCGAATGGCCGGCAGATCGACGTCGACCCCCTGCACCTGGGTGGACCAGTTCTGATTGCCGGCGATGACCTGTCCGCGCGAATTGACGCCGGCAGACACGTACTGCACGCCGGGGACCTGGCGCAGTGCGGTGGCATCCTCAGCAGTGAGGCTCGTCGCCATCCCGGCGCCCTGGCGCACGCCGCCCTGCTGGAAGTTGCCGGCGTTGATGTTGATCAGGTTGGTGCCGGCCGACTTGACCTGCTCTTCGATCGTCGCCTGCGCGCCGCGGCCGAGCGCCACCATCGTGATGACCGCGCCCACCCCGATGATCATGCCGAGCATCGTCAGAATCGTCCGCATCTTGTTGCGGTTGAGCGCCTTCACCGCGATGCGGAGCGTCATGAATATCGACATGGTGTTCTCCTACGAGACCCCGCCGAGGTGTTCCGCGGAAACCGGATCGCCGACCACGTCCGGCAGATCCGGTTCAGGCGGCGGCAGTGCCGCTAGCTCTTTGGCGGCGTCGCGCCGGTTGGCGATCTTCTGATCGACCTGGATCTTCCCGTCGCGGAAGCGCACCAGGCGAGTGCCGTACTCCGCGATGTCCATCTCGTGCGTGATGAGGATGACGGTAATCCCGCGCTCGATGTTGAGGCGCTGAAAGATCCCCATCACCTCGATGCTGGTGCGCGTGTCGAGGTTTCCCGTCGGCTCGTCGGCCAGGATGATCGACGGCTGGGTGATCAACGCCCGGGCGATGGCGACGCGCTGCTGCTGGCCGCCCGACAGCTGGTTGGGATAGTGGTGATAGCGCTCTCCCAGACCGACGGCGGACAGCGAGTCCATCGCCCGCTTGTGCCGCTCGGAGGTCTTGAGCTTCAGGGTGCCGTTATACAGCAGCGGCAATTCCACGTTGTCGAGCGCGGTGGTGCGAGACAGCAGGTTGAACCCCTGGAACACGAAGCCGATCTTCTTGTTGCGGACCGCCGCGAGGTCGTCTTTCGACATCCGGGACACGTCCTTGCCATCGAGAAGGTAGTTCCCGCTGGTCGGACGGTCGAGACAGCCGAGGATGTGCATCAGCGTGGACTTGCCGGAGCCAGACGGACCGGTGACGGCCACGAACTCACCGTGTTCGACGTCGAAGTCCGCACCGCGCAGTGCGCGGACGGTGACCTCGCCGACGACATAGGTCTTGACGAGGTTCCGGACCGAGATCACTGGTGCCATTGGTGTTGTCTTTGACTCTCGGCGCTAGCCACGACCGCGGCCGCCGCCACCACCACCACCGCCACCGCCCGGACCGCGTCCTCCCGGACCGCCGCGCTGCGGCCCCATCAGCGGGTTGTTCTGCTGGTTCGGGGCCGTGGTGCGCTGCTCGAGGCCGGTGGTCATGCTGGTCACGACCTCTGCGCTCTCGGGCACTTCGGTGGCGTTGACGATTTCCGTGAACGTCCCGTCGCTGACGCCGAGCCGCAGGCGGAGCACCTTCAGCTGCTTGTTCTCGTACTGCCACGCGGTGCCGCGCGTTTCCTGAATCTGAATCGGTGCGAACAATGAGTCGATCGTGGTTGCGCCCGACGTCATGGTGCGCGACTGAGGCGCTCCCGCACCACCTGTTGCCTGGCCCCCGCGATTGACGCGGGCGCGGTTGGCCTGGTCGCCTCCCGCCGCCGTCCCGCGGCCACCACCGCCGTCACGATTCGCGGCCATCCCACCTTCGCGGTTTCCACCGAATCCGCCGCCGGCGTTGCCCGCGCCGCCCTCACGATTGCCGCCGCCGCCGAAGCCACCGCGGCCACCACCGCCTTCGCGCATCCGCGCCTGGAAGCGCTCGCGCTCCTCGGGCGTCATCTGCGCCATCCGCTCCTCGACCCGCTTGCGGCGCTCTTCGGGCGTCATGTTCGGATCGAAGCCACGTCCGCCACCGGCACCGCCGCCGCGCCCAAACCCTTCACCACCACCTGGGCCGCTGCCGCCGCCGACGCGCTCACCTCGCGGACCGCCGCCGCCCGTGCCGCTGCTGGCCTGTGCGCCGCCGTCGCTGGCACCTTCGAGCGGCGCGTTCCCGCGACCCTGTCGAGGCGCGCCAGCGTTCGCGGTCGCCTGTGGCCGTTGCGCCGGCGGGTTCGCTTGTGCAGCCGCGGGAGGACCACCGGCAGGGGCGCCTGCGGCACCCGCCGCGCCAGCCGGCTGCGCGCCGCCGGGACCACCAGCGCCACCCGGACCTCCAGGCTGAGTGCCGCCGCGCATGCCTTCGCGACCACGTCCGCCGAACCCGCCGCGTCCGCGCTCGAGCTCTGGTGGAACCGCCTGATTCAGCACCTGGAACATCTCGGGTGTTGGTCGGAAGCGGGTCGCGGCATTCGGAATCCGTAGCACGTTGTTGCGGCGCGCGATCTCGATGTTGACCTGCGCCGTCATACCCGGCTTCAGCTTGAGCTCCAGGTTCGGGACCGCGATGACCGTCGAATACGTGACCACGTTCTGCACGACCGCCGGCTGCAGGCGGACCTGCTCGACCTCGCCGAGGAACGTGTCGGTGGGGAAGGCGTCCACGCGGAACGTGACCCGCTGACCCGGACGCATGCGGCCGACGTCGGCCTCGTCGATGTTCGCGAGCACCTGCATCTTGGTCAGGTCCGCCGCGATGACATACAGCGTCGGCGCGTTCATGCTCGCGGCGACCGTCTGCCCCTGGTCGACGTTGCGGGAGATGACGATGCCGTCGATCGGCGCGACGATGGTCGTGTACGCGAGGTTCACTTTCTGGTTGTTCAGCTGCGCCTGGGCCTGGGTCAGGCTGGCTTCCGACGACTTGATCTGCGCCTCCGCCGACCGCACGTTGACTTCCGCGGTCTCGAGCTCGGTCTGCGGAATCAGCTGCTTCTTCGACATCTGCTGCGCCCGGTCGAGCTTCTGCTTGGCGTCGGCGAGCGCCACCTTCAGCCGATCGAGGTCCGCCTCGGCCCGCCTCACGTTCGCGGTCTGCTGTTCGATCTGCGTTTCGATCAGCTGGGGATCCAGCTTCGCGATGATCTGGCCCTTCTTCACGATCGTGTTGAAGTCCGCGTGGAGCTCGCGGACGACACCCGAGACCTGGGTGCCGACGTCAACGGTTTCGACCGCTTCGAGTGTGCCGGTCGCCCCGACCGTCTCGACAACGTCTCCGCGCGAGAGCGCCTGGGTCATGACGGTGGGTTCGACCTTGCTGGTCGTGACCTTGTAGTAGTAGAACCCGCCACCCGCCAGCGCGAGCACGACCACGAAAAGAATGAGCTTCTTCATGATGATTGGGTCCAGGACCCCCTGAGGGGCCTGGATTCGGCCGATTCGTGGCACTTCTGTGACAAAGTGCCATCTCGTGAAACAGGGCAGGCCGCGGTGGTTGCCGCAGCCTGCCCGTTGACAAACTTATTACGACGCCAGAGCCGGAAATGCTACTCCGCGTGCTTCGTGCGGAGCCCCTTCCAGCCTTCTTCGAACAACGTGTAGACGGTCGGCACGAACACGAGCGTGATCATGGTCGAGGCGATCAGGCCGCCGATGACGACGCGGGCCAGCGGCGCCTGCAGCTCGGCTCCCTCGCCAATCCCGAGCGACATCGGCACCAGGCCGAGCACGGTCGCGATCGAAGTCATCAGAATCGGCCGGAGGCGGACGCGGCCTGCGGTCTCAACGGCCTCGCGCAGCGGCAACTTGTCGCGGCGCCGGAGGATGTTGGTGTAGTCCACCAGCAGAATCGCGTTCGACACGACGATGCCGGCGAGCATGATGACCCCGATGTAGGCCTGCAGGCTGAAGGTGGTTCCCGTCAGCTTGAGCGCAAGGACGACGCCGATGGCTGCGAGCGGGACCGAGAACATGATGATGAACGGATCGCGCAGCGACTCGTACTGCGACGCCATGACCGCATACACGAGCACGATCGCGAGGATCAGCATCATCTGCAGCTGGCCGAAGGCACGCGCCTGTTCTTCCGCCTCCGCGCCGAAGCCGACCTGGAAGTCCGGCGGGACTTGGATGTCGCCGAGGCGCGCCTTGACAGCCTCGATGCCGTCGCTGAGCGCACCTTCGGGCTCCGCCGTGACACGGATGACGCGCTCCTGGTTCTTGCGCTGAATCTCGGTCGGGCCCGCCTGGTTTCTCACCGCCATCAGGTTCTTGGCCTGGAGGACCTGCCCGGCCGGCGTGTTGATCAGCACGTCGTTCAGGTCCTCGATGCGCTCACGGTCCGCTTCGCGCAACCGGACCACGATCGGGTATTCGTTGCCGGCCTCCCGGAAGAACGCGGCCTGCGTGCCACCGACACTCGTCCGGATTGAGTTGGCGACACCTGTGACCGACAGGCCGAACAGTGCGGCCTTCGGCCGGTCGACCATCACTGCGAGTTCCGGTCGGCCTTCGTCGCGGCTGACCCGCGCGTTGCGCACTTCCGGCACGCGATCCATCACGTTCTTGGCGTCCTGCGCGACCCGCTGCGCCTGCTGCAGGTTGTCGCCGAGAATCTCGAGCGCAATCCGCGAATCGCCGCCGCCGCCCATCAGCCGGTTCGCCTGCTGGTTGCCGCCCGACGCCCGAGTCGTGATGATCACGCCCGGAATCACGCTGGCGAGCTGCCGGTTGAGATCGCGCGCGATCTGCTCGCTCGACCGGAGGCGCTCGTCCTTGGGTTTGAGCCTGATGGTCATCTGCGTGCGGCTGCTGCCGCCGCCACCACCACCACCGCCGCCGCCGCCACCGCCGAACCCTCCGCCGCTCCCGCCGTTGGTCGAGATGTCGATCGCTTCGGGAACGTACTCCTTGCCGAGGCTTTCCAGCCGCAGCGCAACGTCCTCATGCCGCTCGACCCTCGATCCCACTGGCAATTCCGCGCTCACCTGGACCTCGCCCTCATCGGCCTGCGGCATCAGCTCGAAGCCGATGGTCGGCAGGATGAGGACGGCCGCCACGGTCAGCGCGGTGCCGAAGCCAACGATCGTCGGCCGATGATGGAGTGCCCTGTGAATCAGACGGCCGTAGCCGTGATCCATCCGGTTCAGGAAGCTCTCGCTGAGCGTATAGAGACGGCCGCTGATCCCCTTGCGCTGGTCGACAGGTGGCGGCAGCTTCAGGAGCCGCGAGCACATCACCGGAACCACGGTGACCGCCACAAACAACGACATCGTCAGCGAGAACATCACGACGACCGCCAGCTGTTTGAACAGGATGCTCGAGACGCCGGTCAGGAACAGCAGCGGGACGAAGACGGCGATGTGTGTCAGCGTGGAGGCGAGGATCGCCGACCAGACCTCCTCGCTGCCCTCGATCGACGCCTGCATGCGATCCTTGCCGTGTTCCATGTGTCGGAACGTGTTCTCCAGCACGACGATCGAGGCGTCGACGATCATTCCGATGCCCAGGGCCAGGCCGCCGAACGTCATCGTGTTCAGCGTGTAGCCGTTGAAATAGAGCAGCGCGAAGGTGCCGATCACCGAGATCGGGATCGACGTGAAGACGATGAACGTCGCGCGCAGGTCGCGCAGGAACAGGAAGATGATCAGCATGACCAGCGCGCCGCCGACGAGCGCGTGCTCCTGCACCGACGTGATCGCACGCTTGATGAAGATCGAGCTGTCGTTCAGCACGGTCAGCTTGATGCCGGTGGAGCCCTGGTTGATGCGCTCGATCTCCGCGCGAACGCCGTCGGCGATCTGCACGGTGTTGGTGCCCGACTGCTTGGTGATCGACAGGCGGACGCCAGGCCGCCCGTTGATCCGGGTGAAGCTGCGGAAGTCCTCGGTCGAGTCCTTCACTTCGGCGATGTCCTTCATGTAGACCGGGACGCCCGCCCGGGTCATGACCACCATGTCGCGGATTTCGTTGATGTCCTCGAACTGCCCCTGGCTCCGGACCAGGTAGGTGCGATCGCCCTCGTCGATTTCGCCGAGCGGGATGTTCTGGTTCTCGGTCCTGAGCAGGTTGACGACTCGATCCACGGGCAGATCGAGGGCGCGAATCTTCTCCTTGGAGAGCTCGACGTGAATCTGGCGGCGCAGGCCGCCCTGCACGGTGACCGCCGCGACGCCGGGGACCCGCTCGAGGCGTTGCGACAGGTCGTGCTCGGCGATCTCGCGGAGCTTCACCCGATCGTAGTCGCCTTCCAGGCCGACGCTCATGATCGGGAACGAGTTGGCGTCGAACTTGAAAACCGTCGGCGCATCCGCTTCTTCGGGCAGCCGTCCGCGGACTCGATCCAGGCGGCTCCGCACATCGTCGGCGGCTTCGTTCAAATCGGTGCCCCACGCCAGGTTCAGCGTCACGCGGCCGCTACCTTCCGACGACGTGGATTCGAGACGCTCGAGGCCGGCGACGGCCGCCATGGCCTGCTCAATCGGCCGCGTGACGAGTTCCTCCATCTCGAGTGGGCCGACGCCGTTGTATTGGACGCGTACCGTCAGGCTCGGGTAGGAGACGTCCGGCATCAGGTCCACCGGCAGGCGTGCCAGCGAAACCCCGCCGATCAGCATGATCACGCCCGAGAGCATGAACATGGTGACCGGACGTTCGATGGCGATGCGGGGGATACTCATCGACTGCTCCCTTCACGTGGCGGTCCTTCGCGGTTGGCGCGCTCACCGCCGCCTTCAGGTCCACGGCCGCGGCCCTCTGGCGTGGCGGCAACGATCCGGTCGCCGTCCTTGAGGGCGCCCGCACCGGTGGTGATGACCCGAGCGCCGTCCTGGAGTCCCGAGGTGATCTCGATGTGTTCCCCGTCACGGATGCCGGTCTGCACGGGGAGGAACTTGGCCGTCATTGCCGGCGCCGCCTGGCCTTGACCGCCCGCTGCCTGTGCCTGGCCCTGTGTGCCGGTCGGGGCAGCCTGGGCCTGGCCCCGGCCCCGCGGGGCGTTCCCGCCACCGCCAGCGCCCGCCGTGTTGGCGATGAACACCCCGGCCTTGCCATCGAGTTCGACGATCGCATTCCTCGGGACCGTCAGCGCATCGGCCCTGGAATCGACCACCAGCGCCACCCGCGAATACATGCCCGGCTTCAGCCGGTAGTTGCCGTTGGGGATCTCGATTTCCATCTCTGCGGTGCGGGTGGCCGGATCAAAGACCGGCGCCACGCGGCTCACCCGGCCCGAGAACTTCTCGCCGGGAAACGCGTCGACCTCGACCGCCGCCGCGGTGCCGACCGGCACGCGCTTACTGTCCTTCTCGACCAGGTTGGCGACCATGCGCACGGTCCGGATGTCCACCACGGCGACGACCGGCGAGTTCGGCCCGACGAAGGCACCCGCATCCGAGAAACGCTTGCTCACGAAACCGTCGACCGGCGACGTGATGATGGTGTTCTGCAGCGTGATCTTCAGCTCCTCCAGCCGCGCCTTTGCCTGCTCGAACTGGGCGTTGGCGAGATCGTTCTGCGCCTGCGCCGCCTCGTATCTGGCGACAGTGTCGTCGTAGGTCTGCTGCGGCAGGAGCTGCCGGTCGTAGAGGCTCTTCGACCGGTCGCGATTGGTGGTCGCGAGCTTCAGATCGGCGTCCCGCTGACGGATCGTCGCCTGCGCCACCTTGTACGCCGCTTCCGTCTGGCGCACCTGCTCCTGGATCTCCATGTCTTCGACCTTCGCCACGGTCTGACCGCGGCGGACCGAGTCGCCCAGCTGCACGTTGACCGTGGCGAGGCGCCCGTTCACACGCGGGACGACCTGCACGGTGGCCGCGCCAATCAGGTTGCCGACGATCTGGATTTGTTCGGCGACCGGCGCGCGTTTGACGACCGCGAACTCCACCGGCATCGGCGGCCGGCCGCCGCGGGCGCCGGCACCTCCCCGGGCACCGCCACCAGCGGCCGGAGCGGTGGCCCCGGTCGCGGCGGCGCTGCCGTCGTCTTTACTGCAGGCCGGGGCGATACCGAACGCAGCGCCGAGAACCAGGAAGAGCAGAGCTTTACGCATGAGTACCCGTCAGACTCAGCGGATGGATGTCACGGTGCGTGACGTGCCAGCCAGCTGGGAACGCTGGAAATCGACGATGGCTTTCCGATAGTTCAGGATGTTTCGAAGTTCGATCGAGCGTGCGTCGGCCAGGTCGCGCTGAGCCTGCACGACTTCGAAGTTCGTCGCCATCCCGACCTCGAACTTGCTCTGCGCGGCCTGGAGGCGCTGTTCGGACAGCTCCCGGGCGACGGCCGACGCCTGCACCGCCTCGAGGTTGTTGGTGACGTTCAGCGCCGCGTTGGTGACTTCAGTGGCGATGCTGAGCTCAGCCTGTTTGATCTGGGCCTGGGTCTGCGTCACCTGAACGCGCGCCCGGGCATATGCGGCGTCCGCCGAGCTCTGGCCGATCGGGTAGTTCAGGCTCAACCGCATCGACCAGGTCGGTGCCGTGAAGTTACCGATGTTCGAGAGCGCGTCGAAGTACCCGCCGGGGATGGTGTTGGTGATCGCGCCGCCAAAGCCCGTGCGCTGGAACTCGGTCCCGCCGCGACCCTGCAGGTTGTAGAGGCCGATCAGGTCGAGATTGGGCAGCGTCGCGTTGCGCAGGTTCCTGACCGAGATTTCGTTCTGATCGAGGTTGCGCTTGTTGACCGCGAGGTCCACGCGACTGGCCAGCGCGTTTCGAACCGCACCCTCGAGATCGATCGGCTCCGGCGTCGTCGCCGGGCGATCCGTCGGCTCGATCGTCGCGTTCCACAGGTCGTCGTCAGTGCCGCCGACGATCAGGCGCTTCAGCGCCAGCTCGTTGGTGCGGCGCGTGGCTTCCGCCGTGACCAGCGCCTGCCGCCGCGTCGCTTCCTCGGCCTGGGCCTGGACGACGTCGATCGGGGCCATGGTGCCGATCTCCACCTTGGCGCGGTTGTCCGCAACCAGCTTTGACGACAGCTCGAGATTCCGGCGCGCAGCTGCAACGTTGTCGATCCCGAACACCAGGTCCCAGTAGGCATTACGGACCTGGGCTTCCGTAATCGTCAGGGTCGCGCGCAGATTGAGATCGGTGATCTGCGACTGCAGCGTCCCGATCAGCAGGCTCGCCCGGGTCGGGTCGATCCTGAAGTTCCGGAGCAGGGGCTGGGTGTACTGCGCCTGAATGCTCGACGTATAGGCCGGGTTCCGGGTCGCCGCGGTGTCGGAGGTCTCGAGACGCGTATTGTTGAAGTTCGTCGCCAGCGCGCCGCCGCCCCAGCGGAAATTCTTCTGCATGCCAGCATTCCACTGCGACGTGTCGTTGGTGATCTGGCTCCCGCCCAGGGCCTGAAGCTGGCTCGTCGGCAGGTTGGTGGCGTTTTGCGTGAACACACTGGAAGTCAGGCTTGGACGGTAGGTCGCCCAGAGGGCCGCGACCTGGAGGTCGAGCAGCTGCGGCTCGAGCCGCTGCACCTGGATGTCCAGGTTGCGTTCGAGCGCCCGGCGTACGGCGTCATCCGCCGAGAGCGGGACACCGGGACCCGAGGTCGGCCCGACCTGATTCGGTTGCGCAACAGGGGTCGTCTGACCGGCCTGCTGCATCGCCTGCGCGATGAGCTCCTTCACGTGATCATTCGAGGGTTCCTGCGCGAAGGCTGGAACCGCCAACGCGACCGCTGCGGCCGTGGCCCAGAATGTCGGGGTCTTCCTCACAAATGCCTCCAAGTGCTGCGACGTGCTTTTCATACGAAAGAGTAACGATGATGACGGTTTACGGATAGCGGCGGTATCCCGGCGGCGGCTCGCGATCCCGGCGGCCCTGGTCGTTTCGGGCCCGAATCGCTTCGAGCTTGGTGCGCTGGTCCGGGCTGAGGAGCAGGTGCATCCGGTAGAGCATCAGGACCCGTGTCTTGTTGTATTGAGACCGCGCGCTTTCCACCCGATCCAGCTGCCCGCTGACAACCGCGATATCCGCTTTGTGTTCTTTAATCGTACGGGAAAGCTCCTCCTCCGCCTTGTCGAGCTCCTGACGAGTCTCGCGCAATTTGGGGATGGTGGACTCGAAAATCTGGTTGATGGCGGCCGACTGCTGGTCGTTGATCGCCAGCTCGGCCCGGTCGTACAGCCACCATTTCCACCGCTCACGGTCCTCAGGCTTCGCACCGTTCTGCGGCCTGTCCTTGTTATCTTTGTTGTCCCTGCTGTCCCTCACGGCCGGCGCCTGCTGCGCCGCCGCGGGTCGGGCCTGTCCTTCCACTCGCGCGGCAGAGGTCGCTGCAGGCACGCACGTCGTGAGCAGGGCCAGAACCCAGGCTGTCTGTCTTCCCATTGCTGTTCTCGGATCGTCGACGGTGGTGTCGCCTTCCGGCCGGCTCTCCGGGGAGGCTGCGCTCAGGTGCGGCACGGGAAGGCCGCGCTTGAGACGATGATGACTATAGGCCGTATTACGGCGTTCGGGGCCTCTCTGTTTACCGTCTAAGTGAGTATCGTCGTTCACCGCGGGCCTGCCGGGGCATCGTAAGCGACTGAGACGCCGACAGATCCGCAGTGGCAGCCTGATTGCACAGGCAGAACCTGTCCGGCCAAGGGGGCCGGACCCGGACCAGGAGAAAACGGTCGTGCGGAAGCTGCTGACGGTACTGGGCGCGCTGGCACTGATTCTGGTCGGTTTCACCGCCGGGCGGGCGAACGACCGCGACGAGACCACCATGACCGTTCAGGTCAGCTCGGCCGATCACGAACTCCTGGAAGGCTATTTCACCCTGGGAGACAGTGCGACAGTCGTGGCGAAGCCCGGGTCGGACCTCTACAAGTTCCTGGCGCGCCAGCGCGGACGCAAGGTCAAAGTCGTCCTCAGCGAGACCGGCGGGCCGGAACTGTCACGGCTCGATCGCTGACGCCTGGCAGAACACATCCAGCTGTTTGATCACGTGCCCGACGATGTTGTTGGGCGTCGAGGCGCCGGCCGTGAGGCCGATGTTGAGGGGTCCGCTCGCGGGTAACCAATCCCTCGTCACTTCCTCCCGTCCCGTCGTCGTCGAGGGGGCGCCTACTGGCCGGTGCCGTACTTCGTCCCGCGACACGAGGCACTCCGGGTCGGCAATGTGAAACGTGCGGACCCGCTCCGCACAGATTCTCGCCAGGTTACACGTATTGCTGCTGTTGTAGCCGCCCACCACCAGCATCAGATCCAGCGATTGCTCGGCGAGCAGTGCGAGGACCGCGTCCTGCCGTTCCTGGGTTGCGCTGCAGATGGTGTCGAAGGCCCGGAAATGACGGGGGAGGGCTTCCTCGCCGTACCGGTCGAGCATTGCGACACGGAACATCTCCCCGATGGCCAGCGACTCCGACATCAGCATGGTGGTCTGGTTGGCGCAGCCGATCCGGACGAGATCGGTCGTCGGATCGAAGCCTGCCGAGGCGGCGCCCACGAACCGGGCCGCGAACGCCGCAGTATCGCCGCCGTTCCTGATGAAGTCACAGACGATCCCGGCTTCCTCGCGGTCAAGGACCACCAGGTACCGCCCGCCCGGGTATTTCAGCGCTTGCGACGCGGTCGCTCGGGTCTCCTCATGCTTCACCTTGCCGTGAATGATCGCGGTGAAGCCGTCTTGCGCGTAGCGGATGACGTTCTTCCAGACGTTCAGCACGGAACCGCAGGTGGTGTCGACCAGCGTGCACCCCTGATCCGTCAGCTGCGCCATCTCCCCGACCGTGACCCCGAACGCCGGCAGGATCACCACGTCGTCCGGCCCGAGCGTGTCTCGCCGCTCGCCTGAATCCGACAGGAAGCGAATCCCGTTGTCGCGCAGCCGTTCGTTGACGTGGGGGTTATGGATGATCTCGCCAGTCAGGAAGACATTCCGCCCCGGAAAGCGCCGCCGGGCCTGGTACGCGTAGTCCACCGCGCGATCGACGCCGTAGCAGAAGCCGAACTCACGAGCCAGGTGGACCGTGAGCCGCCCCGACATGTAGCGGTACCCGCCGGCACGGACGTCGTCAACCAGCGCACTGTCGTAGGCTGCCGCCAACTCGCCGGCGACGGCCTCCTTCATGTCGAGGCCTTTACGGAAGATCAGGGGGGTGGTGGCCACTTCCTCAGTCCATTGCCAAGATTGTCCGCCTCCGCGCCGCTGGTATCGGCGGCGCTGCGGCGAGATCTCGCCGGGGCTGGTCGGATGCAATTCTTTCCGACCAGCGTAGGCGGACCGAAATTGCCAACATTGCCAACATTAAAGGCCTTTGCTGCCTCTCGCTGCTGATTCTCGTCCGCTACTACGGTTCGAACTCGTGCTGCTTCCCATCACTCAGGCAAGCCCGTCACAGAGTGTTGCCAGGCTACTTCCAGTATAGAGGTGTCCGGCGGATGGAGGTCTCAGGCGGACGGCGATCAGGCGTGGCCAGTTGATCGAACCAAGATCAATCCTGGCAATCCTGGCACTCTTGGCCCGCCTACGCTTGTCGGTGAGAGTCGGCCGACAAGCTACGGCGAGGTCTCGCCGTAGCGCCGCCCTCCGACCGCTGGCGGCGCGGAGGCGGACAAATGAACTACCGTGGATCGTAATCCCTCGCCCCCGGGGTGATCGCGTTCAGGTACTGGAGCGAATCGGGTACCCGTGCCTGGGACGAGGTGACCTCCGGCTCGTACAAGAAGGTTTCGTCGTCGTTGTTGGCGGTCGCCGCCGGCTGAATCGTCCGCGGTGACGGGTCGTTCAGCGGGCTTGCGACCCGGGTATGGGCCATGGTCTCCGGCTGCCGGTGGCGGGAGAGCTCGACCAGCTGGCCGAGGCCAACACCGGTGATCAGGCCGACAGCTGCTGCGGCGGCGATCCATCGGCGCCGTCCACCAGGCTGCACCGAGACCGGCCGCGCGAAGCGTGGGAAGGCGATGATGCGGGCCGGATGCTCCAGCGACTCGAGCCGCCGGAAGATCTGCGTTTGCTGGGTAGCCAGGCGTTCGCGGGTGAAGAATTCGTCCGCCTCCGAATGGGCTTCGGTCCGCATGCTATCGAGCCAGTTCGTGAAGGCGCTGTAACGGGCGCGGCAGTCAGTGCAGGTCCGGAGGTGCGACTCGGCGGGCCGATCCGACTCCGCGGTGCCGAGCGCCTGCCGGGCGCTCCACACGTCGGCGCAGTCGTCGTCGTCCAGGTGCGGGTTAAGAAGCCCCATTACTCCCCTCCGTCAACATCCCCCGGAGCTTGCGAATGGCCCGGAACAGGTGCACACGCACCGTCGATTCGTTCAGGCCGGTAATCGCGCTCACTTCGCGAGACGTGCATCCCTCGTAGTGACTCAGCATGAAGACCGATCGCTGCCGGTCGGGCAGCCTGGCCAGCGCCGCGGCCAGCTTCTGCCGCCGCTCACGCGCCAGCACCAGGTCTTCCGGCGAAGGGCCGTGACCGGCCGTTCGCTCCGCGAAGTCACGCTCCCCCGGACCGTGGTCCGGCATCGACACCATCCAGCGCTCGCGCCGCGTCCGCGCCTTGATGCGATCAAGGCATCCGTTGATGAGGATTCTGGTGAACCAGACCTCGAACGGCAGTTCCTCCCGGAACGTGGACAGGTGCGAGTACGCCTTCACGAACGCATCCTGCACCGCCTCATCGGACTCCGCCCCGTCGCGCAGATAGTGAAACGCGATTCGGGCGGCGCGCCGTTGGTGGCGGGCGACGAGCTCGGCATACCGCTCGCGGGCCTCGGCATGGCGCCCTTCCGCCTGCATCGCCTTCACGGCGGAGGCGGCGGCGCTGTCGGCTTCGCGGGGCGGAAGGCCCGCTGGTTGCGCTCCTGTCATGTAATTACGCCCGGCTGTTGCCACCGTTTACCGCTCTCGCCGGAATCGTTGCCATTAGTCCAAGTCCTTCAACTGGTTACCAGATTATACAGGGGGCAGCGCGCAAACCGCGGGGGGTCGGGATCCGGGGGCGGGGATCCGGGGTCCGGGGTCCGGGATCCTGGGGGCGGGTTCTGCCAGGCCGTCACCCCGGGGCCTTCGACTGGATCCGACATGCGGGAACTGCGATCGGATGCCGCACGACCGGATCCCGGACCCCGGACCCCGGTTCTAGAATCACCCTATGGACATTGCTGACGCGCCGCAGGGGCGGCCGCGCGCCTCGGAATTCGTGTTCGCCCGGCTCCGGTACGACTCCGGCGACTGGGACTACAACCCCAAGGTTGCCGCCAATGTCCTGAACTCGGTCGTGGAGTACACCAACATCCGCGTCTACCCGGAGGAGGTCGTCATCGGGGCATCGTCTGGCGAGTTGATGGCGTTCCCGTTCCTCTTCATGACCGGCCACAAGCTGGTGCGCTTCTCCGCTGAGGAGCGCCGCCGGTTGAGCACCTACGTCGAGTCCGGAGGCCTACTGTTTTCGGACGACTGCAACCACGACGTGAACGGCTTGTACGCACGAAGCTTCGAGAGCGAGATGGTGGCCATCTTCGCGCGCGACGGCTCCATGCCGCGCCTGCCCCGGCATCATCACCTCTATCGTTCGTTCTTCCGCTTCGACGAAGGTCCTCCGACGACCTCGCACGAGCTGAACGGCTGGGGCGACGAGATCGTGCACGACTACCTGCGCGGCGTCGAACGGAACGGCAGGCTCGGTGTGCTCTACAGCAACAAGGACTATGGCTGCGAATGGGACTACGACTGGCGCAACAAACGCTTCCAGCGCCAGGACAACACGAAGTTCGCGGTCAATATCGTGGTCTATGCGATGGGGTGACAACTGCCGGGGGTTCGCGGGTTCGGGGGTTCGCGGGTTCGGGGGTTCGCGGGTTCGGCAGGCCAGTGGTGATCAGAGGGAACTAGCCGCTTGGATTCGCGCCAGTTGCCTCTGACTACCACCGGCCTTGCCGAACCCGCGAACCCCCGAACCCCCGAACCCGCGGGTTTTAAGGCAGCGCAATCAACCGCGTCCCCGGATAGTACCGAGCGAGCACCTGCTCCGGGAGCGCGCCTGCCCGCAGCCGCGCGTATGCGCCGGCCTGGCAGAGGCCGACGCCATGGCCGTAGCCCTTGCCGGTGAAGACGAATCGCGTCCCCTGTTTCGAAACGTCGAAGCGTGCGCTGCGAATCGACTTGGCTCCGAAGGCGTTGGTCAACACTGCTCGCAGATCCTCGCCCCGCACGGTGACCTCGCGCGTTCCCTTCAACGTAATCATGACAGCGCGCCCACCGTCGTCGCGGTGGGCGATCTTGATCTCGCGCAGCTCCTTGCCGACCCGCGTGCGGGCATCTGCGTTCAAGGCCGCCATGATCTCGGCCTGCTGTGCCTCGTATTTCCACGTCGTGTGCGCGGCCTGCGCTGCGCCGTCGTCAACGGCAGCCTTCAGGTAAGGGCGCGCGGTCCCTCCCCAGATGTCGACTGCGGCGCTGGTGTGGCCGCCGCAGTCGGCATGGAAGAGCGCGCTCGCGGGGCCGGTGCCATACCAGAGGACCATTCCCGCCGTGTGAGCGGCTGCCTCTTCGGCGAGCGGCGCCCAGCTCGATGTTTTCAGCCGTGAGGGCTGGTAGAGCTGACAGTGGGTCGTGGAGCAGAGGTCGTAGCCCTCGCGCTGATGGCGGCCAAGGTGGGCGGTGGCATACGTACGGGCGATGACGGCCTGGACCTCGAGCATGCGCTCGATGTCGCCCGGATCGCCGGATGGTGGCGCGAACTCCGAGAGAATGGCCGCGCGGACGTAGTCTTCCAGCGACACGCGGACGACGGGGCCCTTAGGGGTCGCCTTGACCCGGACGTACCGGGGAACGGATGCCTCCGGCATTTTGATTGGCAGCGGCCGGATGTCGGAGCATCCGGCGATCACCACGACCGCTGCGGCCGCCAGGGTACAGGGACACCACTTCATATCAGCTGTATCGGTCACAGGGGATGCTAAGGTAAGGGCCGATGTCGCGGATTCTCCTGATAGATGACGATCCCGGCGTCCGCGACAGCATGGAGCGGACGCTGCGGGCGGCGGGATACGGCGTGCAGTCGGCCGCCAGTGGCGAGGAAGGGTTCGAGCTGGCCCGTGGCGGCGCCTTCGACGTGATCCTGTCCGACATGCGGATGCCCGGCATTTCCGGGCTCGACATCCTGCGTCAGCTTCGCGACCTGCGCATTGATTCGGCTTTCATCATCATGACCGGGTTCGGCACCGTCGAGACCGCCGTGGAGGCGATGAAGCTCGGCGCCGTCGACTTCGTCCAGAAGCCGTTCTTTCGCGACGAGCTGCTGATGCGGGTACGCTCGGCGACCGAGCGGCGCCAGCTCGCGCGGCAGGTTGATCTGCTGCAGCGCCAGGTCGATCCTCCGGGCTCGCTCGCCGCGCTCGTCGGCAGGAGCGCCGCGATTCAGCGCGTGAAGGAGCTCATCACGCGGGCTGCTGCCGCGGGCGGGACCGTGCTGATCACCGGCGAGACCGGAACCGGCAAGGAGCTGGTGGCTCGCGCCATCCACGCTGCCAGTGCCCGCGTCTCGAAGCCATTCGTCGCTCTCAACTGCGCGGCGTTGACCGAATCACTGCTCGAGAACGAGCTGTTCGGACATGCACGTGGCGCCTTCACCGGCGCGGCAGCGCCCCGCGCGGGCCTCATCGAGCACGCGAGCGGCGGCACGCTCTTTCTCGACGAGATCGGGACGATGCCCCGGACCCTTCAGGCGAAGCTGCTGCGAGCGCTGGAAGCCGGCGAAGTGCGGCGTATCGGCGAGAACGAGACACGCCGGGTCGATGTCCGCTTTCTCGCGGCGACCAACCTCGACATCCAGTCGGCCATCGACAACGGCGACCTTCGCAGCGACTTGTTCTATCGACTGAACGTGCACCGAATCCATCTGCCGCCGCTTCGCGAGCGGGGCGAGGATCTCGGTATCCTGATCGAGCACTTCGTCCAGCGGTTCGGCGGCGGCATCGTCAAGGGATGTACACCCGAGGCAACGCAGGCGCTGACGGCCTACGCCTATCCGGGAAATATCCGTCAGCTTCAGCACACCGTTCAGCGGGCCGTCGCCGTCGCGCGCGGCGAGTCGATCGCGGTTGACGATCTGCCCGAGGAGATCCTCGCCGCGAAGAGCCCCCCCGCGATTTCGGAGGGCAGTGTCGCGGCGGCCCGCGAGCGCGCGGAGCGCGAGATGATTGTCGCGACACTGGCGAAGAACAACGGGGAAGTCTCCGCCGCGGCGCGCGAGATGCAGGTGAGCCGCACGACGATGTGGCGCCTCATGAAGAAGCATGGCATCTCGACATGAGCTCGCGGGTTCGCGGGTTCGCGGGTCGCGGGTTCGCGGGTTCGCGCGCTCGGGCTGCTCGACCCGGCGGGGTGGAAGTTCTCGCGAGTAGCTGGTTGCGCCGTCTCTCACTCTGATCGTTCGGACCGTCCGGTTTTTCCGAACCCGCGAGCCAGCAAACCGCGAACCGCGGGGGATGTTTCATGTTTGAAACGTCCCCCGTTCCACCTCCGCAACCGTTTCGCTCAGAAACCCCGGTAAACCCGCGCAGGAGTGTGCGCGGTTTCGGCCTGTGTCTTGCCTT
>Ga0209382_10004184_pt1 | contig 19426 bp, 25 predicted proteins | sample SoiMetdeltSBSDD5_FD_187599 | JGI IMG/M metagenome (GOLD analysis project Ga0209382, IMG submission 187599) | Bulk soil microbial communities from a Populus tree surrounding site in Tennessee, USA - Soil MetaG P. deltoides SBSDD5 (SPAdes) (version 2) | ecosystem: Environmental > Terrestrial >... | reverse complement strand
GTCCTGATCCTGCGGATCGCCGCTGGCCTGAGCGCCGAGTCGACCGGCCGCACGCTCGGCATGTCGGCCGGCGCCGTCCGTGTCACCCAGCACCGGGCGCTGGCCCGGTTGCGGGCCTTGGCCGCCGAGTCCCTGGTAGGGGAGGTGGTCTGAGGCATGGCTAGGCGCGACGGCTACTCGCGCGGATTGGAGTCCCTGGAAGACATCCGGGCCTCCGACCGCTTCATCGAGCAGCTTCGAGTCTCGGGGACCTATCAGCCGTCCACCAGCACCGATGCGACCCTGGCCGCTGCCTTGCTGACCTGGCGGGACGAGGCACGCGACGAGCCGCTGAACCCGCCACCGACGGCCGACGACGTCGATATCGACTCATACGCCCAACCCCGTCGGATCGCCCAACGCGCTGTCGTGGTCGCAGGCGCCCTGCTGGCCATGTCGTCGGCGGTGGCGACCGCGGTCGACGGCGACCCGTTGCGACCGGTGGAGGTCCTGGTCGACTTCGGCGTCGACGTGGGCGAGCGGATTGCCCACCCCAGCACCAGCGAACCGTCCTCCGAAGAGTCGTCGTCCGAGACGCTCCCTGAAGACATCCCGGTGATCGCGGACGAGCCTCCGAACATGAGTCTGCCCGACGTCTCGTCGAGCGACGGCCGGCAGCCCGATATGGCGATGATCGGCCCGAACGACTTGGACACCTCGGGGAAGCACGGCACAAACCAGAATGCTCCGCCGAGCGTCACCTCTACCGACGACGCTCCCGCCCAAGACGAGGGTGAGATCACGGACGGCGACGACCCTTCGACCGATGCCACCGAAGACCCGTCCACCGACCCGACAGACGACCCGACCGATACGCCTACGACGACGGACGATGAGGGTCAGGACACCGGAGACGATGGAGCGCCGGATCCCGGCGGCGAGCCGGACCCGGGACCGCCGCCCGGCGGGCCGTCGGATAACGACGGCAACGGCAACGCCTACGGCCACGCCAACGACCCGAACGGCAACGCCTACGGCCAGTCATAGACGCAGCCGCAGTGAGAGCCTGGACAACCTCGACGGGGAGAGCGAGGCGACGAGGCGTCCTGACCGCAAGCACAGCTCGCGCTGATCGTCAGCAGGAGCCCTCGCCTCGACCGCTACTCGACGGCGACAATTGGCAGCCGACCCGCCTGCAATCAGACGATCACGGCACTCGCCGACACCCGTTGGCAGCAGCGGACGACCATGGCATTGAGGTGGTCACGTCTGGCGTGCGACGTACGCACGTGCCACTACAGGTCTCGCCGCTCACCTAACGAAGCTCGGAAGTCAGCTCGCCGCTGAGGTCAGTCCTTCTCCGCGCCAGCGGCGTCGAGCAACTTCCCGATCGCACGACGACCCCGGCCCCAGTCGGTGAAAGCCCAGGTCTCCTTGGTGGTGAACGTCAAACCAGTCTCGTTGTCGGCGGTCTCGTCGAGTTGAACGGTGATCTCGGCACCCCACGAGAACAGCGTCATGCCCTTTCGGAACACCAGGGTGTCAGTATCGCTGGCACCTTCGGCGAGGTTCCATCCCTGGTCGCCTGCCGCTTTGCGCAACGTCGTAGCCGCCTGCTCGCGTGGCTCGTCAAGATGTGCATGAACGGTCGTCATCTACTTCCCTCCGCCACAGTGCGCCGCCTGCTCAGTGTGACAGGACAGGCGCGGCGAAAGGCATCAGAAGCGCCCACGCTAGGGAGCGATGCGCACGACCGAGGAGCGGGAGCGCCGACCTAATCGGGCCTCTCGGCGATCATCGCTAGGCAATCCGAGCGGGTCGTCGGATCAGTCAATGGCGTTGAATGTGATGCCGGCATGGGCGACCGATGGCATCGCCACCAGGACGCCGGAGACGACAAAGAAAATCCCCGCGAACAGCCAACCGCGAACACGACGAATCATGACCCTCGCCTCCCTCACAGGACTCACCGAGGAGTTGATGACGGTTCGTCGCGGCCAAGGCATCAGATGGGAGAGCACCTCAAATCTGCCACTCAACCCGTGTGCCCGACGCCCGCGACATCACGGCGGGGAGCAGAAGGCATCGAAGGCTGCTACCTAGACCTGGGCCATTCGTGGCGTCGCCAGCAGAAAGTCAGCAACCTCGCTGAGACTCGTCGGCACAGAATGACACCACCCAGCATGAAGCCACAGCTCAACTCAGTCTCGACGGCTACGCGCGGGACACGCCGCCAGCACGCCGCAGCCCTGATAAGGAAGAGGTCCCTGGTTCAAGTCCAGGTGGGCCCACCCCACAACACCCCAGCTCAGAACACTTCTCCCCCTCAGGCCAGCACGGTGCCGTCCTGCGGGTATCCGGCCGGGGTCTTGGGGTTGGGGCCGTACATGTTGGGGCCGTCGTCGCCGTCCTTGGCCATCCAGATGATCCAGAGGATGAAGCCGACGAGCGGGATGAGGAAGAGCAGCTGGCGCCAGCCCGACTTTCTCGTGTCGTGGAGTCTCCGGGTAGTGACCGCAATGGATGGAACCAGGGTCGCCAGGTAGAAGTGTCCCTGGAGGCCTTCGCCGAGGAAGAATTCACCGACGCCGCCTAGGCCGACCGTGTAGTCGAAGGTCCCCACAAGCGCGTCGATGATCCACAAGCCGACCGAGATGAGGCCCGCGAAGAGGAGGAACATCCAGTACTCCTTGCGGCGCGATCGCCCGGAGAACACGGCGTACTTCCTCAGCGCCATCAAGAACCAGATCATCACTCGTCCCCCGCCGGTCGCCACGATCGCCGGAGTCCGAGCGCCCCAGAGGTCCCGGGAAGCCTGCCGCGCGCACAGCGACTGAGTCAAGCACCACGACCACGCAACCTCATTGGAGGCCGTCCTGGGCCGATCCGGTGACGGTCTAACTGACGGTCCACGGAGTCGCACAACGACGCACGGCTATGTACTACGGCACCCTCATCGGGAGCGCAAATGGAACGCCGGCCAGGTCGTGAAGACCCTTGACACGGAAGAGGTCGGGCGGCAAGTGCCCTCGGCACAAACTCGGCAGCACGCCCACCATCAAGAACCGACAGCACGCGATGATCGACACTCGCTACGCGTGGACCGGGCCATGGCGGGCAACAGTTGGCATGGCAGCAACAGCGAATCGCGTTCGGGACGAAGGGGTCGCAGGTTCAAATCCTGTCAGCCCGACCACGCAAAACGCGGGTCAACCACCATCTCCCGCTGCCCCATCATCATCGCCTGACTCGTCAGCCTCCAGCTCGACCTTGCTCCGGGGCATGCTGCCACTCCCTCAGACAAGCAGCGAAGGAATCGCGCTCAACGCCTCGTCTCGTACCTGGTCAGTCCCACGCCGCCGGGAAACGTCCGCGTCTCCACCAGGTTCAGGTTCACCCAGCTATCCAGCGCGGTGAAGAACGGTGTGCCGCCGCCCACCAGCACCGGATGGGTGACGATCTCGTACTCGTCGACCAGCCCGGCCCGCATGGCCGCCGCAGCGAGCGTTGCGCCACCGACCCTCATCGGCTCACCGTCGTCGGCCTTGAGCCGGGTGATCTCCGCGACCGCGTCGCCGGTGACCAGGCGGGTGTTCCAGTCGACCTTGTCGATCGTCGAGGAGAACACCACCTTCGGCGTGTCCCGCCAGTTCCGCGCGAACTCGATCTGCGCCGGGGTGGCGTCGGGCTGCTGGTCGCCGGTCGGCCAGTGGGAACTCATCGCCTCCCACAGCTTGCGCCCGTACATCAACAGCCCGATCGCCAACTCCTGGTCGAGCCACCACTGAAACAGCTCGTCGCTCGGCCGGCTCCAGCCGAGGTCGCCGCCGGGCGCGGCGATGTAACCGTCCAGGGTCAGGTTCATGCCGTAGACCAGTTTCCGCATGGCGCCATGCCTTTCTCGGCGGCCTTCCTGCTGAGCCTTGCTGCTGGCTCCACCACCGCTAACGCCGGCCCCCATGACAACGGGCGGGCTCAGCCTCCGCCGCCTGCCCCCGACATGTCTACGCCGCCGCCGTCCCCTTTCTTGGTGTTCTCCCCGTAGGCCTGCCCGATGGTCCTGTCACCGGGGTTACGGCGTTGACGCCTGGCCGCGACTACCAAGAGCGCCACAACTCCGGCCACAACGATGGCCAGCAAGATCCAGTTCCACATCAACTACCACCGCCGCCGTGCCACTGACTCCCGAACCTCTCGGTGTTGATAGGGGTCCCCCAGAATCGAACGACTTTACTTTTCCGCAGTAGGTGCACTGGTGGTGTGCCCCGGCCGCGTCGCTGGTGACTGGTCCCCAGTGGTGCCAGGCGAACCGGCAGCGAATGGTGTGTAGCAGTTTCATAACGCACTTCCTCGGCGGTGAGGACCCAGCGTGGTCTCTCACCACCTGCCAGCATGGACCCGTGCCACGCGTCGGCACATGGGTCGAACGTCCCGCGGTGGTGTCAAGGTCGACTGGCGACTTTCGCGCGCCGTGTGGGCCATTAGCGGGCCACTAGCACCGTCACCACGAGGCCACTCCAGGCCATGACTGGCGTGCCAGATGGTAGGACTGGGCCCGCAAACGCACCCTTGGCCCGCTTCCCAAGCTGACAGTGCGGGTTCGATTCCCGTCACCCGCTCGACCCAGCATCAAGCCCAGATCAGAGGCGGATCGCCCCCGAAGCACCAGACGGCAGCGTGCGAAACCGGCACCGGTCGGGGCGAGGGAAGGGATGGATGACCAGCATCCGTGTCAGCCCTCTACGGCACACCACAGGAAGGGCGGGACGTTTGACCCTGTGCCGACCTGCGGTACCGATCGACGCTGGTCGTGGTGAGCGACCACGCTGGTCCCTCGCCGCTAGGAAGTGCACCATGAAACTGCTACATGCCATTCGCTGCCGGTTCGGCTGGCACAAGTGGGGGCCGGTCACCAACAGCGACGCCTCCGGAGCACAGCTACAGCGACAGTGCGTCCATTGCGGATGGGCCAGGTCGGTCTACACCGGGCGGCAACCCGAGACGCCGGGGAACAAGTTTGACGGCGGGCAAGGCGGCTTGTGACCGCATCGCGGCTCACCAGACCCGCCCGACGATCGTCGGCGAGGCGATCTGAGCGGGCCCATCCGCGACGTATCGCCGGGCCCGTGCGTCGTCATGAGGGCAGCGCCCACCGATAAATCGGGCCGGCACCAAGCAACCACGACAGACGAGATGATTATTGCGTGTACAGGTCAAGGGCGGGCGGCCTGCTCGCTTCGGGCAACATACCTCCGGCCGCCGTCGGCAAATAGGGTCACGATCCGTACGCTTCGGGGCTGATGCGTCAATGTCGGATCCTCCTAGGCTTGATGGATAGCGCGGTGTTGGCCGGGCGAGGGGCGGGAGTGGATGTCGTTGCTGAGCGGCCGTAGTGGTGTGCTGATGGGCGCCGCGGCTGGCTTCGTTCTCGCCCTCGTCATCTTCGCCGGTGTGTGGACGATCCAGGGTCGTGTGGGCGGCGGCGCCTCTGACAGCACGACGGCCGAGGTTTGTGACGGGGAGCTCCCGGCCTTTCCTGGGGCGGAGGGCTTCGGCTGCTCGACGCCGGGCGGGCGAGGCGGTCGGGTCCTCGTTGTCACCACCCTGAACGATGACGGCCCCGGAAGTCTCCGCTCCGCCCTGGAAGCATCCGGTCCAAGGTTCGTGGTGTTCGAGGTGTCGGGGACCATCGATGTCCGCGAGCAGATCGTGATCGACGACCCCTACCTGACCGTGGCCGGCCAAACCGCGCCCGGCGGCGGGATCACCCTCAGGGCCGCTGCAGGTAACACCAACGGGTTGGTCGACATCAGCGCCCACGACGTCGTCCTCCGGTTCCTGCGTTTCCGCACCGGCGCCCAGCCAGGGGTGTCGGGGGAGGACCTTGACGGAATCAATATCTGGCGAGAAACCGGTCACCACGTGATCATCGATCACAACTCATTCAGTTGGGCGGTCGACGAAAACGTCAGCACCTGGGACGACGCCCACACCATCACGTTCTCCTGGAACATCATCGCCCAAGGGCTGCGCGAGTCCACCCACCCTGACGGTGAGCACAGCAAGGGCCTGCTCGTCAGCGGTGACGCGACCGGAGACATCAGCGTCCACCACAACCTCTTCATCCACAACACCGCCCGCAACCCGCAGGTGTCCAGCCCGGGACGGGTCCAGATCGTCAACAACGTGATCTTCAACTACGGCGACTCGGCGTTGCAGACCTCCAACCCCTACGGGGCGCCGCAGGTCGACATCGTGGGCAACTACTTCCAAGTTGGGCCAGACAGCGATCCGGACAGGTACGAGATCGACGCCTACCCCATCGAAGACGCGGAATCCTGGAGCCTGCACGTCGAGGGCAATGTCGGCCCACACGGCACAAGTGATGACTCACAGACCGACCTCGTCTCACCCGAGGACCGCAGTCTGCTCGTCGACGACGCACCCGAGGGTCTGACTGCCATCACCACCACCAGCGCATCCCAAGCCTTGGAGGACGTGCTGTCCGGTGCAGGTGTTCGACTCCCGTACCTTGACCCGGTCGATGAACAAATGATCGACGACGTCCGAGACGAACGCGGCGGCATGATCAACGACGAGTCCGAAGTCGGCGGCTGGCCAACCCTCCCGTCCGCAGAACCTCCAGCCGATGCTGACTCCGACGGTATGCCCGACAGCTGGGAGGCGGAGCATCGACTCGACCCCAAGACTGATGACAGCGCCGACGACGCCGATGGCAACGGCTACACAAACATCGAGGAATACGTCAACCACCTGGTCGGTCAACTGGCTTCAAACTGACCACCGCCGCAAGCGCGTCCTAGAGCTTCCTCAGTCAGCACGAAGCCAGCAACAACGCCGAGACCGGCCGGCACAGGATGACACCAGCTCGCATGAGCTGCCAGGTCAGCACGGTCCCAACAGCAGATGAGTGGACCCAGTGTCAGCACGCGGCAACTCCGATAAGGATGACGTCCCTGAGCGATTGGTCTACCTATGCGGATGGCGGTTTCGTGCACCGGGGCGGTCACGGTGTCCGATCCGATGGTTGTCGCTTCTTCTTTCGTGAAACAGCTTCCAGTGCCCTCGGAGACGACCTCGACCGTGCCATCGGTCACCTTGATGGCGGTGTCATCGAGCCAGGATCGGGCGACGAAAGTGCACCGGTCAATGGAGGGTGGGTCGGTAGACGAACTCTTGGGTGTGGCCGTCGAGCGTCCGGTGCTCGATCAGCGCGAGGTCGAAGTCAGCTGCACCCTGGAAGATCGGGTCTTGGCCTGTCTGACCGGTGATGACCGGGAAGAGCGTCACCTGGACGCGGTCGACCAGGCCGGCGGCCATCAGGGCCCGGTTCATCGACAGGCTGCCGTTCGAGCGCAACGGCACGTCGGACTCCTCCTTGAGCCGGGCGACGACGTCGACGGCGTCGCCGCTCACGACGGTCGCGTCCGGCCAATCGAGGGGTCCTTTCAAGGTGGTCGATACCACCGTCGTCGGCAGGTTCCGCATTCGGGTGTTCACCGGGTCACCCACCTCGGACCCGTCGGGGGGTCGGGGCCAATATCTGCGCGAACTGCCGAAACGTGGTGGCGCCGAGGACCATCCGCTGATCCTCGCCGTACAACGCGAGGCGGCGGTCGAGAAACTCAGGGCCCTGCTTACCCCAGTAGCCGCCCCAGTCGGCCTCGGGGCCGAAGGAGCCGAAGCCGTCAAGGGTGGAGAGGACGTCGAAGGTGTAGGTCGCGGACATCTCTTTCTCCTCAGGTGCGGATGAGCGGTGTGGGTACGGACTGGGCACCAGGCTCTGACTACCGATCAGGGCCGCTCAGCACGTTCACCAACGCGTTCAAGGGGACGATGACCGAACGTACGAGCCAGGCGGCGACGAAGCATCCACCGACCAAGGCGATCGCCAGGATCGCCAGGATGACCGCAGTCCAGCTCGACGGGCCGTCAACGGCGCTCGCGCCCTGATCTACCGCCTGGTCGGCGAGCACCTGGGCTTGCGCGAGGGCAGCTTCGTACGACTTGCGCAAGTCGCGGTTCGCGCCGACCGCTTCGTCAATGGCTGCGGTGCGATCGCCATTCTGGAAGAGCGCGAACTCGGTGTCGAGGGCTGCGACCCAGCGCTCGAAGCCGTCCCGCGCCTGGTCGATGTACCTGATCTCGGCACCGACTGCCGACGCCGTGGCCTGATCGAAGGCATCCCGAGCCACTCCCACGCGCATGTGGAACTGGTCGAGATACATCCGGTCGCCGGTGAGAAGGAACCCGCGCTCGTCGTTGGCGGCGCCCTTGGCGTGCAGTGACGCGGTCGAGATCGCCGACGACACCGGCACAGCGGGGTGGTGCGAGTCCTCTCGCGCCTCATGCTGGTCGAAGATCAACGCGGCACTGAGGCCGATCGTGACCACCGCCAGCCCGAGCAGCACGCCGACCGCGGCGACGGCACGCAAGCCGATCGGTGCCCGGTTGATCCATCGGCGCGCTCCGGATCGGATCGCTCTGCCCATAGCGGTACCTCCCGCGATTGCACTCCGCTGTCGCGACCGTACATGCTCCTGGCGCGTCGACGGATCGGTCGACAGAAAGTCAGGCTCGCGGCCGGCGTCGACTGGTGATGCGCGACAGCGATCGACGCCATGCGAGGGTGACGGGCGTGTCGGACGACCCGTACGTCAACAAGTACGAGTGGCTGCAGGTGCTGCTCGTGGTCCTACTCTTCTGCGCCCACTTCGTGCTCTCGGGGATCGTCCTCTTCGGCGGTGTCTACATCGGCCTCCCGATCGGCGTGCTCGAACTGGTGGCCGGCTGGCGGATGTCGTCCAGATTGACCTTCAGGGCGACTGAGGCTCCCACGTCGGTCAGATCCGCCTTGGGAGGGTTACGGCCCTGGCTCCTCGGGTTCGGCGCCTACATCGCGATCTTCAGCGCAGGCTATTGGGCGGCGATCGTCATCTCGTTGGACTGACGGAGCCGGATCGTGATCCAGTCGACACGGCGAGCCCGGAGGATGAGGTCATGAGGTGGACGATCCTCTGCGTCGTCGCCGCCACGACGCTGGTGGGATGTGGCGACGAGCGAGCAGTCGACCCGGATCTGGGCTCAACCTCGGACGGGATCACGCTCAACACCAGTTCGTGGACAGGTGGCGAGGGCGAAGCCTGGATGGAGGCCGGTATCGCCGGCGTCGTGCGCATCGACGCGACCGGCTGCGTCTACCTGGGAAGCCCCACGTCCAACGTGGTGCGCGACATCGCTTGGCCAGCCGGATACACCGCCTCCCGTCAGACCGACGAGTCGGTCGCCATCAGGAACGCGGACGGAGTCGTCGTCGCCGCGACCGGCCGCCGGGTCGACTTCGGTGGCGGGACGATCCCGGGCGTCAAGCTCGAATGTCGGGCTCAAGGCCCTCGTGCCCGCATCGAACCAGGCGACTCCGGTGTGGTCATGGTCACGGACGTCCTTCCACCGCTCGATGACTGAGGCCGGGCCAATAATGAGGCCGGGCCAATAATCCAGTGGCGGATGTGACGTCTGGTCATCAGACTCAGCCCGTGCTAGTCGACTCCTGGCCGCTCTACGGCCTCACGATCTCCACGCCGCAACTCGAGCTTCGCCTGCCCCACGAGGAGGAGCTCGCCGAGCTCGCTCACCTGGCGGGCAAGGGCGTCCATCGCGCCGACGAGCGGCCGTTCTTGACACCCTGGACGGACGGCAGTCCCGAGGATCGGGCGCGGGCGGTGCTCCAGGGCTGTTGGAGCCAACTCGGCGACTGGAGCGTGGCGGCGTGGCAGCTCGGGCTGGGGGTCTTCCGCGACGGCAACCCGCTCGGCATGGTCACGCTGCGAGCCAACGACTTCCCGGTCGTACGAGAGGTCGCCACCGCCGCCTGGCTCGGCCTCGAACACCAAGGCAAGGGCTACGGAACGCACGCGCGCGTCGGCCTGCTGACACTGGCCTTCGACCACCTCGGCGCCAACGCCGCCCTCACGGAGGTGTTCCAGAACAACCACTCCTCCCAGGGCGTGTCCCGCAAACTCGGGTACGAGCCCGATGGCATCTCCGTCGATGCCCGCGACGGCGAGGCCCTCGTCTCGGATCGCCTGCGGCTGACCCGGGAGAGATGGACTCAGCAGTCGCGGCCCGATGTGCAGATCGACGGCATCGCGGCCTGCCTGCCGATGTTCGGTCTGTGACGGGGACGGCTCAGAAGGCGAAGTCCTCGGGCGCACCCTCGCCCACGCGTCCGTCTACCGCCTCGCGAAGGATGTCCGCGTGGCCGGTGTGCCGGGCGTACTCCTCGATCATGTCCAGGAGCATGACGCGGACCGTCGGCGTTTGACCGTCCGGCCAGGTGAAGGACGCCGGGCCGTCGAGTCCGCGCTCCTCGACGACCTCGGCCACGAGCTTGCGCGACCGCTCGACGGCGGCCCGCCAGACGGCGTATACATCATCCGGGGAGTCCCCCGCCCCGGTCCGCCACTCCCAGTCGGGATCGGCGTCGAAATCCACGGCGTCCCACGGGTCTCCGTAGTCCTGTCCGGCGAGCTTCACCGCCAGCCAGTCCGCCTCGACCAGCGCCACATGCTTGATCAGACCACCGAGCGTCATCGTGCTGGAGGCCGTCGTCGCTCGGAGGCCCTTCGCGTCGAGACCCGAGGTCTTCCAGGCGAACGTACGCCGATTGCGCTCGAGTACGGCCACTAGCGACTCGGCCTCGGTGGGATTCGTCGCCGACGAGGATGGTGGGGCCGGATCACTCATGCGGCGAGCGTAGCTACCGCCTGGTGCCGGCCCGACCAGCGGCTATCTCGACGGCTCGGGGAGGTCGCACTCGTCGACCTTGGGGTTGACGCCGACGTAATTGAGCGGCCCGGCAATGATGGTCACCGCGATCGTGCCGGCCCGCTCACAGTCGGGGTTCTTCTTGCCATCGAAGTAGCCCCGCTGCCAGGTGGCGAGCAGACCGATGATCAGCCAGACGACGACGATGACCATTCCGATACGGACGTTTCTCATTCGCACGATTACCTCCGCGCCAGCCGTACCCGCCGACGCGCGAGACAAACGCCACCGTCGGCGGCGTCCGACCAGCGGCTGCGGCGCGAGGTCGATCGGCACTGCCGGAAAGTCATGGTGCACACCGGCGGCACGAGCAGCGGAAGTCAGGCGAGATCGAGTACGGGGCGTACGCCCGGCTCGCCGGCGAGCACGACATCGCCGATCGGAGTGAACCCGGTCTGCCGGAGCACGTTGAGCGACGCGGGATTGGACAGCGCGGCCGACGCGATCAGCCGGTCCAGTCCATAGTCGTCCCGGGCGAGCCGACAGACGCGACGGACGCCGTCCTTGGCGACACCCTGGCCGGCGACCCGCTCGGCGACCCGGAATCCAGCTCGGCGCTGCCGTCAGCGACGTCGACGAGGTTGAACCGCCCCAGGACGGCGCCGTCGTCGTCGACCAGGACGTGGAAGTGGTGCTGTCCGGCGGCCTGCTCGGCGAGCAGGTGCGCATGCCGGATATCGAACTCGGCGAAGTAGGCGTCGCCCCGATCCGGCACGGACCGGGCGAAGAAGGCGCGGTTGTCCTGCTCGAAACGCAGCAGGGCGGGAGCGTGCTGCTCGGCAAGCCGCTGAAGCTCGGGCACGGCGGCAAGGTAGCCGACGTCAGGCGTCGATCGTGAGTCGCACCGAGATCGTGTCGCCGAGCTCGATGCCTTCGGCCCGTCGGACGCTCGTCTTCAACGGGAGGATGTATTGCCCGTCCTTGGGCGTCAGCGACGTCGTCCACTCAGTATCACCGATCTGGGCTCGGACCGGGATCATCCCCCAGCCGTAGGACACGAGCGCCACTGTCGCCTCCAACGCGCCGCACTCCTCGTCGGGGACGGTGACCCAGTGCCACGGCGAGGGGCCCTTCCAGAACCAGATCTCGGCACTGAACTCGACATTCACCCGGCCAGGATAGGAACGACCGCCGACGTTGCGACGACTTTCGCCGTCGGAGGGAGTCCATATCGTCGTACGCACCCGACTCGGAGTGAGCGCTCATGTCAGACGACGTACGCCAGATCCGGACCCTGATCGAGACCTGGGCCGCCGCCGTCCATAGCGGCGACCTCGACACCGTCCTCGCCGACCACACCGACGACATCGTCATGTTCGACGTGCCGCCGCCGTACGACGGAGTTCGCGGCATCGACGCCTACCGCGAGACGTGGCCACCGTTCTTCGAGTGGCAGGCCGGCGGCGCGACGTTCGACATCGTCGAACTCGACGTGACCGCCGGCGCGGACGTCGCGTACGCCCACGCGCTGCTGCGATGCGGGACGCCCGACGAACACGCCGCGAATCCAGACAATCGGTTGCGGCTGACGATCGGCCTCCGCAAGGAGCAGGGACGCTGGATCGTCGCCCACGAGCACCACTCGTTCCCTCACGGCGACTAGGCCGCCGACCCGCTGGCATCCGGCTGGTGTCGAGCAATCCGGCGGCGTAGCGTTCAAGGATCCGAGGGCAACGGCGCCTCCCGGAGAGGAGGACCGCCTATGTATTCCGAATCCGATGCGCTCGAGTTCGCCAAGCTCGCCGAGGCTTTGCACGCTGCGCCGACACCAGCGGAGACGGCACAGGAGATCGTCGAGTACGTACGCGAGCAGTTGGACGCCGATCATTCCGGGTTGACGCTGATCCGGTCCGGCGGCCGGCTCGACACGGTGGCATCGACCGATGACCTGGTCGAACGGGCCGAGCGGCTGGAGTACGAGCTGGACGAGGGTCCGTGCCGGGACAGCTCCTGGCATCGGGAGACGCTGCTCTCGAGCGACCTGCAGGCCGACTCACGCTGGCCCCGTTGGGCGGCGAAGGTGGCCGATCTGGGCATCGTGAGTGCGCTCGCGGTCGAGCTGACGGCGGTGGACGACCGGCGGATCGGCGCGATCAACGTCTACTGGCGGAGCCGACGGGAGTTCACCGCCGACGACGTCGCGTTCGCGAACATCTTCGCCCGGCACGCCGCGCTGGCCTTGTCGGAGTCGATGAACGAGGCCGGGCTCAACACGGCGATGGACACCCGCAAGCTGATCGGCCAGGCCCAGGGGATCTTGATGGAGCGCTACGACCTCGACGAGGCCCGGGCGTTCGAAGTGCTCCGCCGCTACTCACAAGATCACAACGTCAAACTGCGCCGCGTCGCCGAACATCTGATCGCAACCCGGAGACTGCCGTCGTCGGGACGCATCGCCGACGTACCGGCGGGTACAGACACCGCAGGTTAAGACGTCGGAGCGCTCCGGCAGCTTCGCCTAGGTCCCGGCCGTTCAGTCAGAAGCGGCCGGGACCGTTGACGTCGGGCCGGACGCCGATGCCCGCCGCGTCCGAATCCGGCAGACTGCTCCCATGAACGACCGAGCGCCGACCCGACCCACGCTCGGGTCCCGACCGCTGCCGATGCCAGCGGCGGCCGCGGCGGCCGGGCTGCTCGTCGGATCCGGCTCGGCCGCGTTGGTGTGGCTCGGCATGGCGGGCTGTGACGTGTGGCGCGACACTCCGTCCTGCGGCGGCGGAGTCGGCTTCGGGATGCTGGTGGCGGTCTTCGTGATCTCGTGGATCGCGGGTCGGCTGTTGCTCGGATTCTCCGGAGTGCCGGACGGTCTCCTGGTGAGCTTCCTCGGGGTCGGCCTCGCGATGATCGTCGTGATGCTCTTCCTGATCGACGAGACCTTCTCGGTCTGGATGTGGCTGGTGATGCCCCTGCTCACGGCCGTGACGTTCGCCGGCGCGTTCTGGCTCGTCCGCGCCTCCGACCAAGCGGCCGACGACCGGACCAAGCAACGCTGACCACGACGCGACGACGCCAAGGGAGTGCCAGACGATGCCGGGAGCCGACGCCACGACGCACGAGGTCTTGCGGTCGCCGCCGAGTGACGTCCGGTCGACGACGCGGATCGGTGACTATCTCCGCTGGCTCCAGGAGCACACCGGCCGGCAGTTCGACGACTACGCCGCGCTGTGGGAGTGGTCGGTCGGAGACCCGAACGCCTTCTGGCTGTCGGTCTGGGACTGGTTCGAGGTTCCCGAGAGTGGGCGGCCGACGGTCGCGCTGGCCGACGACAGCCTGCCCGGCGCCGTGTGGTTCCCCGATGTCCGGCTCAACTACGCCGAGGCGATGCTGCGTATGCCGGGCCGGTCCGACGATGACGTGATGGTCGTCGGCCGGTCCCAGACGCGCGGCCCGGTTGACCTCACCGCGGCGCAGGTGCGTGACCAGGTCGGTCGGATCCGGGCCGGGCTCGTACGGCTCGGCGTCGGCCCTGGCGACCGGGTCGCGGCGTACTCGCCCAACATCCCCGAGACACTCCTGCTGTTGCTGGCGACCGCGAGTCTCGGCGCGACGTTCTCGTCGTGCGCGCCGGAGTTCGGCACCCGGAGCGTGACGGATCGCTGGCGCCAGATCGAGCCGTCGGTGCTGGTGGCCGTCGACGGCTATCGCTACGGCGAGAAGCCGATCGATCGGCGCCGGGAGGTCGACGAGATCCGGTCGGAGCTGCCGTCACTGCGGCATACGGTGCATTTGCCCTATCTGGATCCCCAGGCACGGCCTCCCGACGAGGCGATCCCGTGGGCCGATCTGGTCGCGGAGCCGGGCGAGCTCGCCTTCGAACGCGTCGACTTCTCGCACCCGCTCTATGTCCTCTACTCCTCCGGAACGACCGGGCTGCCGAAGCCGATCGTGCACGGCCACGGCGGCATTCTGGTCGAGCACCTCAAGTCCCTCGCGCTCGGCATGGACCTCGGCCCGGGCGACCGGTTCTTCTGGTTCAGCACCACCGGTTGGATGATGTGGAACTACCTCGTCTCCGGGCTCGCGGTCGGCTCGTCGATCGTCATGTACGACGGCAACCCGGCCGCCCCGGACCTCGGCGAGCTGTGGCGGCTGGCCGGCGACGTCGGCATCACCTACTTCGGCACCAGCGCACCATTTCTTCTTGCTTGTCGCAAAGCTGGGCTGAACCCTCCGAGTATCGCGGATCTGTCGGCACTGCGCGGTGTCGGCTCGACCGGTGCTCCGCTGCCGCCCGAAGGATTCCGCTGGGTCTACGACACGGTCAAGTCCGACGTCGTCCTCACGTCGTTCTCGGGCGGCACCGACATGTGCACCGGATTCCTCGGCGGCTCGCCGCTGCTGCCCGTCTACGCCGGGGAGATCGCCGGCCGCTGCCTCGGGTGCAAGGTCGAGGCGTACGACGAGGCCGGCAAGCCGGTCATCGGACAGCGCGGCGAGCTGGTCATCACGGCGCCGATGCCGTCGATGCCGGTGGGATTGTGGGGCGACTCCGACGGGTCGCGCTATCGCGCCGCTTACTTCGACGAGTTCCCCGGTGTCTGGCGGCACGGCGACTGGCTGACGATCAGCGACATCGGTACCTGCGTCGTCTCGGGCAGGAGTGACGCGACGCTCAACCGAGGTGGCGTACGGCTCGGCACGGCGGAGTTCTACACGGTCGTGGACGGGCTGCCCGACGTCGCCGACAGCCTGGTCGTGCACCTCGAGGACGACGAGGGCGGCGCCGGACGGCTGCTGCTGTTCGTCGTGCCGGCCCGTAGCGTCGATCTCGACGACGAGCTGCGCCGCCGCATCGTCGGCGAGCTGCGAAGCAAGCTCTCCCCGCGGCACGTGCCGGACGAGATGCATCAGGTCGCGGCGCTGCCGTACACGCTGTCCGGCAAGAAGCTCGAAGTGCCGGTCAAACGGATCCTGCAAGGCACGTCGGTCGACGACGCCGCCGCCAAGGGCGCGCTGGCCAACCCGGAGTCGCTGGACGCCTTCACCCGCTTCGCTGGCTGAGCCGCGCCGGCTGCGTCGGGCCGCGCATGCCGAACAGGAAGCGTGTGACGCGGGTACGCCGCACCGCCAGGTCGTAGACCGCCAGGGTCAGAGCGAGCGCAACGGCGACGAGGGCGGCGTACTTCACCGGGATCGAGGCGTCCCAGTCGACGACGAAGTACGCGACCCCGACGACGATCGGCTGATGGAGGATGTACAGCGGCAGTACGGCGGCGGCCAGGTAGCCGTACAGCCGTCGACGGCCCGGTGCCGGCGGGGACTGGGCTGCGTCGTCCGACCGCTGCCGCCGTCGATCCAGCAGACCGAGGATGGCGACCAGCCAGCACCACCCGGCGGCGCCGAAAACGGCCCGGGTGCCGATCGAGAGCGCGGTCATGTCCGTGAAGGGATCATCGGCGAGCATGAATCCCGGCGCCGCCAGCGGGAACGTGGCCAAGCCGCAGCCAGCCGCGAGGACCGCATCGCGACGCATCGCTGACCGGAACCGATCGTCGGAGGCGAGCACGAAGCCATAGAGGAAGAACAGCAGGTAGGCCCAGCGGCTCCAGCCCGCGAAGCTCTCCTCGAGACCGATGAACGCGCTGATGACCACGATCGGGATGCCCGGCAGCAGCGACCCGCCTCGCCACCGCAGCATCGAACCGAACCAGTCGCCCAGCAGCCGCCCGCGCTCAGGCCGCAGCAGCCGAACCAACGCCGCCAGGAGCAGCGAGAACGTGAGCAGCAGCACGACGAACCACAGGTGACCGGTCTCGAAGTGCTCGCCCTGGAGGATGAACGGGAACTCACCCAGGTCCAGGTGCACGTCGAAGAACTGCGGCAGGAATCGCCAGTACGACTCGTCGTCACCGGAGTCGGCGGACCGCTGTCGCAGCCACTGGGGCAGCGGCATCAGCACGAGCGTGGCGAAGACCAAGGGGACACCGAGCCGCACCAGCCGCTCCTGGCTGAACGCCCCCGGCCCCCGCCGCCGAAGTGAATGCCAGGCGCCGAGGCCCGAGATCAAGAAGAGCATCGGCATCGCCCACACGACACCGAGGCCAGCCAGGATCGTCGTCACGTCGGTGGTCTCGGGGTTCTTGACGTAGTAGTCGTCGCGGGCGTCGAAGACCAGCGCCGAATGGAAGAACACCAGCCCCAGCACGACGAGCAGCCGGATCGCATCCAGCTCGGTCCGCCGCTGCGGTCGGGCAGCTTCGGGCGGTTTGACCGGTTGCTCCGTCATATCCGTCCGTCCGTCCGTCTGCTCGCGGGCTGGCGACCCCGGCGTACGCCTCGCTGTCAGCCGTATGGTGCCTCCCCCGCACCCACTTAAGCGACCGCTTAGGTTGCCGTTGACAGTGCTGTGACCAGGGCGCAAGCTGACCGCACCCACAACTAAAGGGGCTCAGCATGCAAGTCCCGGCACCATTCGAGTACGAACGGGCGACGAGCGTCGATCACGCGATCGCCCTCCTGGAACGACGTGGCAGCGAGGCCCGGCTGGTCGCGGGCGGCCACAGCCTGCTGCCGATGATGAAACTCCGGCTGGCCAACCTGGAGTACCTCATCGACATCAACGACCTCGGCGCCGAGCTCGGCTACCTGAGGGTCGAGCCCGACCAGGTGCGCATCGGCGCCCTGACCCGGCACCGCGACCTCCTCGAGTCCGACGAGCTCGCGGCCGCGTTCCCCATCTTCCGTGACGCCGAGCGGGTGATCGCCGACCCGGTCGTACGCAACCGCGGCACGCTCGGCGGCAGCCTGTGCCAAGCCGATCCGTCCGAGGACCTCTCCGCCGTCTGCACGACGCTCAACGCGAGTTGCGTCATCCGTGGCGGCAACGGCGAGCGGGTCGTGACGATGGAGGAGTTCTATCGCGGCCCCTACGAGACCGCCGTCGAGGACGGCCAGATCCTCACCGAGGTGCGGATCCCGGTCCGACCGGGTGGCTCCAGCGCGTACGAGAAGGTCGAGCGCCGGGCCGGCGACTGGGCCATCGTCTCGGCCGGAGCCGCCGTCTGGATGGACGACGGCCGGATCACCGACGCGCGAGTCGGGCTGGCCGCGGTCGGACCCAACACGACAGGCATCCCGGCGATCTCGGACGCCCTGCGGGGACAGGAGCCGTCGGACCTCCTGTACGCCGAGGCGGGCGGCATCGCCGCGGCGAACTGCTCACCGACCACCGACATGCGCGGCAGCGCCGAGTACAAGCGGCACCTGGCGAGCGAGCTGACCCAACGGGCACTGCGCCGATCGGTCGCACGCATCACTGGAGAGGGAGCCTGACATGCAGGTCACACTGACCGTCAACGGCGAGGAAGTCACCGCCGACATCGAGGCTCGGCTGCTCCTGGTGCACTTCCTCCGCGACCACCTCGGCCTCACCGGCACCCACTGGGGATGCGACACGAGCAACTGCGGCACCTGTGTCGTCTGGCTCGACGGCGAGCCGGTCAAGTCGTGCACCGTCCTCACCGCGATGGCCGGCGGCCACGAGGTACGCACCGTCGAAGACCTCGAACAAGGCGGGGAGCTCGACCCGGTGCAGCAGGGGTTCATGCAGTGCCACGGACTCCAGTGCGGCTTCTGCACCCCGGGCATGATGATGACCGCCCGGGCGCTGCTCGACCGCAATCCGAGTCCCACCGAGGACGACATCCGGGAGGCGATCTCCGGCCAGATCTGCCGATGCACCGGCTACAGCACGATCATCCGCTCGGTGCAGTGGGCGGCCGCCCAGGACGGCGATCGCGACAGCACCGTCGCGGCAGGGAGCACGTCATGACCGTCACCGAACCCAAGGCCGCGCCCGAGTTCGTCGACAACGACCAGAAGCCGGTCGGCCACGGCCGGATGCTGCGTAAGGAGGATCCGCGGTTCGTCCGCGGCCTCGGCAAGTACGTCGACGACATCCAGCTGCCCGGCATGTTGCACTTGGCCATCCTGCGTTCGCCGCTGGCCCACGCCCGCATCGTCTCCATCGACACCAGCGCCGCCGAGGCGCACCCGAAGGTGAAGGCGGTCGTGACCGGAGCCGCACTCGCCGAGCAGAACCTCGCGTGGATGCCGACGCTGTCCAACGACGTCCAAGCGGTGCTCGCCACCGACAAGGTCCGCTTCCAGGGCCAGGAGGTCGCCTTCGTCGTCGCCGAGGACCGCTACTCCGCACGCGACGCGCTCGAGCTGATCGATGTCGAGTACGACCCGCTCGAGCCGGTCATCGACGTCCGCCAGGCACTGGCCGACGAAGCGCCGGTGATCCGCGACGACCTCGAGGGCAAGGCCGACAACCACTGCTTCGACTGGGAGACCGGCGACGCGGTGGCCACGGAGGCCGTCTTCGAGTCGGCCGACGTCGTCGTCAGCGAGGACATCGTCTATCCGCGCGTCCACCCGGCGCCGATGGAGACCTGCGGCTGCGTCGCCGACTTCGAACGCGTCGACGGCAAGCTCACCCTGTGGTGCACCAGCCAGGCTCCGCACGCCCACCGCACCGTCTACGCGCTGGTCGCCGGCCTGCCCGAGCACAAGATCCGGATCATCGCGCCGGACATCGGCGGCGGCTTCGGCAACAAGGTGCCGATCTATCCCGGGTACGTCTGCTCGATCGTGG
>Ga0209382_10004183_pt1 | contig 19428 bp, 17 predicted proteins | sample SoiMetdeltSBSDD5_FD_187599 | JGI IMG/M metagenome (GOLD analysis project Ga0209382, IMG submission 187599) | Bulk soil microbial communities from a Populus tree surrounding site in Tennessee, USA - Soil MetaG P. deltoides SBSDD5 (SPAdes) (version 2) | ecosystem: Environmental > Terrestrial >... | reverse complement strand
CGCTCCGGTGCCGCGCGCGCCGCGGTGGCCCGCCGCGAGCTGCTCGCCGAGCTGTTCGCCGCCGCCACGGCCGAAACGCAACGCCGACTCCGCGAGGGCGCGCTGACCGAAGCGTACCGGGCGGTCGAACAGGCGTGGGCCGCCTTCAGCGGTTGGACCGACGCGCAGGTCGAGCCACGCCCCAGGGGCCGCCTGGCTGTCCGTCACGACGGCCGCAGCCTCGATCTGGCCCAGTTGAGCGGCGGCGAACGGGCGGCCTTGCTCGTCCTGCTGCACGCACAGTTGGGACACCGTTTCGGCCGAGGCGGCTTCCTGCTGCTCGACGAGCCCCTGGAGCACCTGGACGCCGAAAACGGACGGCGCATGCTCGAATGCCTGGTGCGCGCCTGTCAGGATGGCCTGCTCAAACAGATCGTGCTGGCGACGGTCGAGGCGGACGTCGTCCGCGCGGCGCTCCGGCCCGGCGACGCCCACCTGATCGAGCTCCCGTTGTGATGTCAGCTCCGCTCGATCGTGGCATGGCGCGGGGCGACGACGGTCGCACCGGTCGCACGCCGATGCATCCAGAGTGCTACCATCGAGTGCCGAGTATGACGATGCGTGTGTGACCCGACCTGCACGGTCCGGCGCCAGCGCTCGATCCGAATACCCCGAGCACGTCCGTGGAGCAGGCCGGATGGCGACGCCGACGTCGAACCCGCGACCGGGAGCAAGACCGACCCTGGATGACCCCGGCTCGCCCGGAGCCGGGCCGGGTCGCGCTCCCGACAGCGAGGCCGGCTCTCGGACAAACGGTGCCACCAGTAGCCTGCCATCCGTCGAGGACGGCCCGCGCGCGAACGGCATGGCAGACGCACACTCCGGCGGCGGGCCGGACGGCGATCCTGCCGAGAGCCCGACGGTTGCCACGGCGGCCGTCGCATCGCCACCCGCGGCCCCCGCCACAGCGCCAGCCGCCGCCCCCGCGACGGCACCGGCCGCCCCCCACGCTGATCCGCCGCTCCGTCGAGCGCACGGACCCGGCCACGCCGGGCGTCATCAGCCGGACCCGGAGACGGTTCCGCGCCGGCGCGGCCGGCTGAAACGCCTGCTGCTGCTCGTCCCGATCCTGCTGATCGCGCTCGGCGTCACGACGATCTTTGGCTACCGCTACTGGTTCGAGACGACCTACTTCGTCTCCACGGAGAACGCCTCGGTCACTGGCGACCTCGTCCAGGTCGGCTCACTCAACGCCGGCCGGATCGTCGCCACTCGGGTCGACGTCGGCCGGCCAGTTCGCGAAGGCCAGGAGATCGCCGTCGTCGCGATGCCGCGCGAGGTCGGCAGCACCGCCGTTGGCGCTGCGCCGCGAATGGGGATCACCGGCACGGACGACTCACTGGTGCCGGTCTACTCGCCGCTGAACGGGATCGTCGCGGCCAGGCTCGGGCACGTCGGCGGGACCGTGACGGCCGGCCAGCCGATCTTCTTCCTGGTCGATCCAAGCCAAGTCTGGATCCGCGCCAACATCGAGGAGGCGAGCGCCTGGCGGGTGCAGGTCGGCCAGGCCGCCCAGATCCACGTCGATGCCCTGAATCGCAACTTCTGGGGCCACGTGGACGCGATCACCCCGGCCAGCGCCGCGACGTTCTCGCTGCTGCCGGCGAACAACGCTTCGGGCAACTTCACCAAGGTGACACAGTACGTCCCGGTCAAGATCGTCGTCGACGACGCGCGCGGCGTGGTGCTGCCGCTCGGGACATCCGTCGTGGTCCGGATCCAGGTCCGCGAGCCGACCAGCGAGCTCCCGCTGCCGTGGCAACCGTGAGCGGCCCTCACCCCCAGCCCCTCTCCCTGTGCGCGGGAGAGGGGAGCACGAAGCAGCATCTCCCCCTCTCCCACGGTAGGGAGAGGGGGCCGGGGGGTGAGGGCCTCTCGTGGTCACACTAGCCCAGCCGTTCGGCGTCGGCTCCGGGCCGGGGCTGCGGGCCGGCCTCGCGGCGCGGTTCGCCGCCGTCCCGTACCACTGGCAGGTGCTGGTCGTCATCGCGCTCAGCGCATTCATGGTGATCCTGGACACGACGATCGTCAACGTCGCGCTCCCGAGGATCATCCAGGTCTTCCAGACCAACGTCAGCACCGGCCAGCTCGTCCTGGCCGGCTACATGCTGGCGCTCGCCGTCGTCGTGCCGGCCTCAGGGTACCTCTCGGACCGGTTCGGGGCGAAGCGCACGTACCTGATGACGATTATCCTGTTCACCCTGGGATCTGCGCTCTGCGGGCTGGCGCCGAACATCGAGGGGCTGATCATCTTCCGGGTGATCCAGGGGCTCGGCGGCGGGATGCTGATGCCGCTCGGCATGAGCCTGCTCTTCCAGAACGCCCCACCCGCCCAACGGGGCACCATGATGGGCGCCTTCGGCCTGCCGCTCCTGATCGCCCCGATGCTCGGCCCCACCCTCGGCGGCTACCTCGTCGAGTACGTCGACTGGCGGCCGATCTTCACGATGAACATTCCGGTCGGCATCCTGGCGACCATCGCCGGTATGCTGATCCTCCGCGAGACGCCGAAGCGCGAAGGGACCCGCTTCGACTGGGCCGGCTTCATCCTCTCCGCGACCTGTTTCTCCACCGCGATGCTGGCGCTGGAGCAGGCCCCGCACGAGGGCTGGGACGCCCCGCACGTCATGATCCTGCTGCTGATCGCGGCCGTGACCTTCCCCTGCTGGATCGTCGTCGAGCTGGCCCAGGAGCAGCCGCTGCTCGATCTGACGATCCTCCGCCACCGCACCTACGCCGTCGCGATGATGGTCAACTTCGTGGCGACGACGGCGATGTTCTCCTCGATGTTCCTGCTGCCGCTGTTCCTCCAGAGCGTCCGGGGTCTTGGCGCGATGGAGGCTGGCATGTTGTTGCTGCCTCAGGCGTTCGCGGCGGCGATCATGATGCAGATCTCCGGCCGGTTGCTCGATCGGTTTGGTCCGAGGCGCATCGTGATCCCGGGCCTGCTGATCCTGGCGTTCGCCACCTGGCGCCTCAGCGGCCTGGACCTGAACACCTCGGATGAGGCGATCCGGGTCACCCTCTTCATCCGCGGCCTGGCAATGGGCATGGTCATGATGCCCGTCACGGCGACCTCAATGGACTCGATCCCCCGCCACATGATCCCGAGAGCGACGGCCCTCCAGAACGTGCTGCGCCAGCTCTTCGCGGCGTTCGGGACCGGCATGTTCGCCACGATCCTCGTGTTCCGCGAGCAGATCCACCAGGCGAACCTGGTCCAGGACGTCACGCCGATGAACATCGCGGCGATGCGGATCCTGACGGCGACCCAGTCGACGATGATCGAGCGCGGCCTCTCCGAGGCTGCCGCCTACACGAACGGGTTGAACGTCCTGATGACGCGGGTCACGCAGATGGCGAAGGTCCAGAGCTTCGACGACTGTTTCTTCATCGCGACGGTGATCGCGCTGATGGGCATCGTGCCCGCCATGTTCCTCAAGCGTGACCACAAGCCGGAGCCGCCCCATCCCGTCAACCAGGACCGCGCCCCGTCCACCACGGAGCCAACCCGCCTCTCGCCCTCCCCGGTCGGCGCTCAGGCTCCCTCTCCCATCGGGGCCCGGGCTCCCTCCTCCCCTGTCGGCGCTCAGGCTCCCTCACCCATCGGGGTCCACGCTCCCTCTCCCTCTGGGAGAGGGCTGGGGTGAGGGTTCGCTCTGCCACTCGCCCGGCACGGTTGGTGCACGCCCTGTCGTACGGTAGCGCGTAGGGAACCAGTTGGCCGTGCCGGCCGCTGCCCGGTCAGAGGCGCGGCCCCTCTGGAGGATGTCGTGGCGGATCAGATCCAGAACACGCAGCGCGCGCTCGATGGCGCGCTCGGCATGATCGAGTCGGCGTCGCCCGCCGAGCTCTCGAAGTCGACCCCGTGCGAGGAATGGGATGCTCGTGGGCTTATCGAGCACATGATCGGCGTGGTCCAGAGCTTCAACGCGGCGTTCGGCGGCCAGACGTTGACGCCGCCGACGAGCCAGAGCACGGCGGGCGTGGCTGGCGACGATCCGGCCACGACCTACAAGCAGGCCGCCGACGCCCTGCTACAGTCGATCCAGAGGCCGGGCGCCCTCGATCAGACGATCAAGCTGCCGTTCGGCGAGATGCCGGGCGGCCAGGCGATCAATATCGTGATCGGCGATCAGTCGATCCACACCTGGGATCTGGCGAAGGCGCTCGGCAAGCCGTTCACGATCGACGAGGAGATCGCCTCGGGCGTCCTGGCGATGCTGCACCAGATCTTGACGCCGGACCGGCGGGGGCCGGGCAAGGGGTTCGCGCTGGAGGTGCCCTGCGCGGAGAGCGCGCCAGTCCAGGACCGGCTGCTGGCCTTCTCCGGCCGCCGGCCGTAGCCTCAGCAATTCACGACCGTTGCATGGCGCGGGGGACGTTCAGTGCCTCCGTGCCGTGTGCGACAATGTCGTGAGCTGTGGGAATGCTGGAGGATACGATGGCCGTTGGGAAGGTGCAGGCCGATGGTCAGATCGCGCTCCCGGCTGAGGTGCGCCAGGCTGTCGGGATCAAGCCGGGCGACCTCCTGAGCGTTGACGTGACCGAGCGCGGAACGGTGGAGATCAAGCGGCTGACGAAGTTGCGGCTATCGGAAGCACTGGAGCGGTATCGGATCGAGGGGCCGATCGACGACGCCGCTGACCGCGAGGAGTGGCAGGACATCGCAGCGCGAGATGTTCTTGGTGCCAGCGAGCGTGACTGACGAGGAGGACGGGCTCCTCGATACGAACATATTTGTCCACGCTCAGAGCACGGATACGCATGCTGAAGAATGTCGGCGCTTCCTCGCCGCGCTTGAATCTGGACGGGTCTCGGCTCGCCTGGAACCGCTGATCCTCCACGAACTGTCTTATGCGCTCCCGCGCTACGCGAAGCAGATGACTCGAAGCGATGTAGCCGACTACATGCTGATGGTGCTGAGCTGGGATGGCATCGTCGGTGAGAAGGGTGAGATGGCTGAGGCTGTACAGCGCTGGGCAGCCACTCCGGGCCTGTCGTTCGCCGACGCCTACCTGGCAGCGCTTGCCACGCGACGTCGCTGTCCAGTGTTCACCAAGAACGTACGCGAGCTTCGCGGGCAAGGCGTCGATGCGCCTTCACCCCTCCCCGATGGCTCCTGAGCGGCGCGCGTCGCGATCGACGCGCGCCGCATGCTCGCGCTCGGCGTGGTGCTTCAGGTAGGCCGCGCGGCCGGTCAGGAGACGCTGCAAGTACCGGGTGAGGAAGAGGCGGGCTGCCAGCGCCCCGAGTGGACCGAGCGGAGGTTCGTACTCGAACGTGTCGGACATCCGCGTACCCGCCTCGGTCTGCTCGAAGGCGTGGACGTGCCGGAACGACTTGAAGGCGCCGCGCACCATCTGATCCTCGAAGAGGTGCGGCGGCTCGAACCGGATAATCTTCGCCGCGAGCTGCTGCCTCACTCCGAAGTGCCGCGCCTCGAATGTGACGACGTCGCCGAGCCCGAGCAGACCGGTTCCGGTCCTGCTCACGACCCGCTCGCCGGTCTGCGCCACCGAGCGGGCGTGCAGATCAGGGTCACGGGCCAGATCGAAGCAGCGCTCGACCGGCGCCCTGATTATCGTCTCGACTCGGATCGTTGGCACCGATCCTCATCCTCTCCGCCCGGCAAGAGCATGCAGCTCTTGTCAGGTGAGACCTTCGGGAAGCATCGCCAGGAGCCGCTGCCGAGTCGGCTCGAAGCAGCCACAGCTCGCGGGAGTTGTCCGCAGCGCCACGATCACCTCGTCGCCCCACAGATCTAGCGGGCGCTTCTCTAGCACGCCAGCCGGCCAGTCGCGAACGACCGTGTCGTCCGCGTAGAGGCCGTAGGCAACCAGTCGCTCGTTGTAGATCCCGTGTCTATGCATGGCGTCCATCAAGTCGATGACGGCGGTGAAGCCGAGGGCGTGGCGTGGCGCGGAGGTGAACATCGTCGTGTCCCCCGGGGCTCTGGGAGGCACGAGCCGCGCGGCGAACTGGATAACCTGCTCGGCACGTGCAGCGTCGTCCGTCTCCAGTAGCCATCGGAAGAGTGTCCAGTTGAACGGGCTGCCCTGAAGCAGCCGAAACGCCTCCGGCCAGAGATCGATCACGACTGTCGGAGCGATCTGCCAGGCCAGGTCGAGATCCGCGTACCCCGCAGTCTCGTGCTGCGCAAAGGTGGTCCGCACCAGGTTGGAGGCCGCGGGGCGCCGCAAGATGCGCAGACCATCATCGGCCAGAGCATCCCTGATCTCGACGGTCCAGCCAAGTGACTCGCGACGCTCCCAGCGGCTGGCGAGCTCCTCAGCCGGAAGTCGGCTGGAGGTGCGTCTGAGCCGAACTGACGCCGCCACAACCGACGGCTCTTCCAACCAGACCAGCAGCGTATAGACGCAGCCCAGACGGGTGATGGTGTCGCAGCGATCGAGCAGATGGCCGATGAGTCGATCGACAGCCAGGATACCGTCTGGATACGCTTCGATACCGTCTGTAGGATGATTTCTGAGCAAGTGAGCGAGATACGAGCACGCGATGTCAAGCAAGTCGTCGCCCACGTCGATCGGGGCGAGCACGTCGGCGAGGTCTCCAGCAACAGCGCAGACAGCGGTGAGGTCAGCACCCGCCTGACTCCGAACGTCATCGAAGCTTCGGCCTCGCCGCAGAACCCAATCGCGAACGTCTGAACGGTCGCTCAGTCGAGGTGCGATGCGTTCGAGGATGCGTCGTCGCTCGATCCCTCCTGCCGAGGCCGCGCGTGCCCAGCGGAGATCGACAGTATCCTCGCCGAACCTGTCCAGCACCCACGCTGTGAGCCCCCAGAACGCCTGATGGCGTCCGAGTGCGTACAGGTCGTCGATGGCGTCATGATACCGGACAGCGCCCACCAGGAAGATCGCAAGATCGATCACCTCACCGTGGACCGCCCGATCGAGAAGCCAGCGTACGATCGGTCGGACGCTGCTGGCTCGGACACGTCGTGCGATCATGCCATCCAGCACAAGACGGAAGCTCCGACGACGGAACGAGAGCGCGGCTCTATACAGCGTCGTCCTCGGCAGCGGTGACCGCTTTCATGGCGGTGACGATCGCTTCGGCGGCGGCCAGTTCCTCGGCCGTGGCCCTGTCGCGGGAGGAGAAGGACGGCGGCCGATGTTGACGATCTGGGTGCTGCGCCCAGGCGATCGGGATCTCGTCGGGGTCGCAGAGGGCTGGCGGGCTGCCGTCAGTGGGACTGAGCGAGTGCTTCGCGGACCATGCGCGAAGCTGGGCGAGGATCGAAGGCCGCTCCTCCCATTCGGAGGGGGCCGATCGCTCGGTCATCACCATGATGGTGCGTGGGCGCCTCAGGGCCGCGCCCCTGGCCACAAATGTGGTCGCTTCGACCAGCCAGGATGATGGAGCAGATCGTCGGCGGACCGCAACGCGTCCACCGGCGGGTGAGAGCTCAGACTCGCGGGGAGACGGCGGCAGGTATGGAAGGAGCACAGCCCCCAATATTCACTGCAACAAACCGCTCGGCGCCCGCGTCCCACTGGTAAGCAGACAGTCCGCTCTCACCACACAAAGGAGACCCAATGGCCGCCCAGGTGCCGAGCCGGCTCTACCGCAGCCGCTCGCAGAAAATGATCGCCGGGGTCAGCGGGGGCCTCGGCGAGTACTTCGACGTCGACCCCGTCCTGATCCGCCTCCTGTTCGTCGTCACCAGCTTCATCTCTGGCGTCGGCATCCTCGCCTACATCGTCCTCTGGATTGTCGTCCCCTTCGACGGCGACGACGGCCCCAGGTTCGATGCCCTGAAGCGTGACTTCGACGACATCTCCGGCCGCGTCCGCGACTACGTGGACCGGCCCAGATCTCAGTCCGCCGCTGCGCCGTCGAGGGGGGACACTCCCCCCTCGGCCTCAACTCCCTCCTCGACTCCGCCCAACACCACACCGTACGAGGAACCCTCGATGAGCCCCGACACCGCGACAAGCCGCGCCCCCCTCCACGACGACGACCCGCCGGCCCCCGCCAGCACGGCGACCGCCGCCGGCACCGCCACTGAAGACCTCACCATCACCCCCGAGCCGTCCGCCTCCACCCCAGACCCCGAGCCGCGTCCCAGCGCCCGCGTCGACGATCTGTACGGCTCGCCGTACGGCCCGCCGCCCCCCTACACCACCACCTCCTCCTACACCTCCGAGCCGTTCTCCTCTCCCGCCCCGCCGATCGCCCCGCCCGCCGATCGCCGCAAGCGCCGCCAGCACTGGGCCGGCGCCATCCTGATCGTCCTTGGCCTCCTGATCCTCGGCAACAACCTCGGCCTGCTCTGGTGGATCGAGCCCGAGTACATCCTGCCCCTGATCCTCGTCGGCGCCGGCGCCTGGCTCCTCTTCGGCCGGGGGCGTCGTGGCTAGCACCGCTCCCCGCGAGCAGAGCCCCGCCTGGACCAGAGGCCGGCACATCGTCGGGCCGCTGATCCTCCTCGGCGCCGGCATCATCCTGCTCCTCAACAACCTCCAGGTCGTCCCCTGGTCTATCTGGCACGACATCTGGCCGTACTGGCCCGTCCTGCTCGTCCTCCTCGGCGTCGAGGCGCTCGTCACCGGCCGCGTGGCCTGGGGCACCCTCGTCCTGCTCGTCCTGCTCCTCCCCCTCCTCGGGTTCGCCGTCACCGCCAGCGGCTTCGCCTCGCGCTGGCACGACGAGACCCGGAGCGACGCCAGTCGCAGGACGTCCACGTTCCACCAGGCGCTCGACGGCGCGACCAGCGCCACGGTCCAGCTCGAGTACGGCGCCGGTGCCCTTGACGTCGGCCCGCTCGCCGGCACACCTCCCGCCGATACCCTCGCCTCAGGCCAGGTATTCGGCCACCCCGGGGCGCAGGTCCAGGCCCGCTCCACCCTCCAGAACGGCCGCCGCACCCTCCAGCTCAACCCGGAACACAAGGGCGGCTTCCTCGACCTCGGCCGCGTCGAGCTGCGCCTCACTCCGGCCATCCCGATCGACCTCCGAATCGAGGCCGGCGCCGCCGAGACGACCCTCAACCTCGAGACGCTCCGCATTCCGAACCTCACCCTCGAGACCGGCGCCAGCCAGACCCGGATCGTCCTCCCGGCCCAGGGCGAGACCAGCGCCCGCATCGAGGGTGGCGCCGCCGGCATCGACGTCACCGTCCCCCAGAACGTCGCCGCGCGCATCCTCGTAGACGGCGGCCCGAACCGAATCCAGATCGACGAGCAGCGCTTCCCGCGGCAGGGCAACGAGTACCGCTCCGCCAACTTTGACACCGCCACGGACCGCGTCACCCTCCGAATAGAGGTCGGCGCCTCCCGACTGGTCGTACAATGAGCCGAAGCAGCGTCATCTACCGCGCCAGCTCCCTGGCGCCCCTCGGCAAACGAAGCACCGTGAGTCAGGCCCACGTGAACGGATCGGCAGCCCCGGAGCGAGAAGGCCCCGCCACCGTCCTGGTCGTCGACGACGACGACCGGCTCGTCTCGTCGGTGCGCCGGGTCCTGGCCTACGAGGGGTACCGGGTACTCACCGCCACCAGCGGGCCCGAAGGGCTCCAGCTCGCCCGCGACGAGGCGCCGGACCTGATCATCCTGGACGTCATGCTGCCCGGCGTCGACGGCCTGGAGATCGCCCGCCGCGTCCAGGCCGGCGGCGGCGTGCCAGTCCTGATGCTCTCGGCCAGGGACCGGATCGAGGACAAGGTCGCCGGCCTCGAAGCCGGAGCGGACGATTACCTCGTCAAACCGTTCGCCGTCGAGGAGCTGCTGGCTCGCGTCAAAGCCCGCCTCCGCCGCCGTGAGCCGGAAGCAGCGCCCGGCACACCCACCGCCACCCTCCTGCGCTTCGCCGACCTCGTGCTGGACACCGGCGCCCGCGAGGCCCGCCGCGCCGATCGCATCATCAGGCTGACCAGCAAAGAGTACGATCTCCTCCACCTCTTCATGCGCCACCCCCGCCGGGTCCTCCCCCACACCTACATCCTGGAGCAGGTCTGGGGATACGACTTCGAGGGCGAGTCGAACCTGGTGCCAGTCTACGTCGGCCAGCTTCGCGCCAAGCTCGAAGTCGGCGGCGAGCCGCGCCTGATCCACACCGTCCGGCACGCCGGCTACGTGCTCCGCGAGTGACCGTGCCCCTGCCAGCCCCGACGCCCGAGGAACAGCCAGTAAATGGCCAGGTCGGACACGGCCCGGTCTCCGGGTCGCCGCGCCCAGGCCGCTCCACGTTCCGACGCGTCTCGCGCCTGGCCTCGCGGTACCTGCTGCATCCGCCCCTACCACTCCGCTGGCGGATCGCTCTCCTCTACACCGCCGTCCTCGGCCTGACCCTGCTCGCCGCCGACATCGCCGTCTACGTTTCGCTGGAGCATTATCTCGAGGGCGAGATCGACGACAACCTGCGAAACCAGGCCCGCGAGCTGACCGGCACGATGGACCTCGATCTTCGTCCAGAGAGCAGGCAATCCCGCGTCGCCGTCTTCATCCGATTCCCGAACATCGACGCGTTCGCCTCGCCCGGCATGACGGTCCAGGTGCTCACCCTCAGCGGCCAGGTCATGTTTCAATCGGAGAACCTGCGCGACCGCGCCGTCCCGATCGACCGCGAGAGCGTCCAGCAGGCCGCGAACGGCACCGCCACCTTCAGCACCGTCGCCGTCGAAGGGATTCCTGTGCGCATCTACTACGCGCCGCTGGAGCCCCAGATCCTGGACGGCAGCCTGACGGGCGTCATCCAGATCACCCGCACCCTCCGGGACGTCGAGATCACGCTCACCTGGCTGCGGCTCGTCCTGATGAGCATCGGCGCGATCAGCCTCTTCGTCGCTACGGCCGCCGGCTACCTGCTGGCCCGTGCCGCGCTCACCCCGATCGGCCGCCTCACCCGAGATGCCCGCGCCATCGGCGAGACGCGCGACTTTGGCCGGCGGGTAGCGGTGCCCCGAACGATCCGGGCCGGGCGAGACGAGGTCACCCGCCTTGCCGTTACCTTCAACCAGATGCTCGCCCAGCTCCAGGCCGCCTACGACGAGCAAGAGCACACCCTTGCCTCCCAGCGCCGCTTCGTCGCCGACGCCTCCCACGAGCTGCGGACGCCGCTCGCCACGATCCGCACCAACCTCGAACTGCTCCAGCGGGCCGGCGACGACCTGCCGGCCGCCGATCGCGAGGAGGCAATGGCGGACGCACTGGCCGAGATTCAGCGGCTGAGCCGCCTCGTCGGCGACCTGCTGACCCTTGCGCGCGTCGACTCCGGCCTCCGCCTCGAACGGCGCGACGAGATCCAGGTCGATCGGCTCGTTCGCGACGTCTACCGCCAGGCCCGGCTAATGGCGATGCCCCGCGAGCACACCGTCATCGCCGACCCGATCCAGGAGGCCACCGTCCTCGGCGACGGCGACTACCTCAAAGAGCTGCTGCTGATCCTGGTGGACAACGCGATTCAGTACACCCCAGACGGCGGCGAGATCCGCCTCGGCGCCCGGCGCCAGGCTGGCCCATTTTCCTCAGGTCACCCCGACGCAGGAGGGGACGAAGTCGTCATCAGCGTCTCGGACAACGGCATGGGGATCGACGTCGAGGATCTCTCCCACCTGTTCGAGCGCTTCTACCGCGCGGACAGCGCCCGCCACCGCGACACTGGCACCTCGGGCGGCACCGGCCTCGGCCTCTCGATCGCGCAATGGATCGCTGAGGAGCACCACGGCCGAATCGACGTCAAGAGCGAGCCCGGGCGCGGCTCGACCTTCACCGTCCGCCTCCCCCTCCACACCACGTCCACGCCGCCGCCCGCTCTGGCGCCGGTGTCCGCTCGGTAACAGACCGCGGGCAGGCTGCCCGGTATACTTGACGCGAGGCGGCCCACCAGGCGCCGCCCCTTCTGGAGACGTGCATCATGCCTCGACTGGTGTCCGTCGGCGTCTGGCTCCTGCCGCCGCCGGCCGTTCCTTCCCGCTAGAGGGCAGGACCGCCGCCGCGCTGACGCCGGCACGCCCGAGGCGTGCCTCCGGCTGGTCCTGCCCACCAGGTGCCGTACCTCGTGTGGAGGTTTCGTACCTCGTGTGGAAAGGATCGGTTTCACCATGTCCGTTGTGCTTTCCGCCGCGTCGACCAGAGCATCGGTCGCGCGCGGCGGGCTCCTCCTGATCTTGCTCGCCGCCATCCTCTGGGGAACGGTCGGCGTCACCACCCGCGCCATCTTCACCCTCGCCGAGACGACCGCGCTGTCGGTCGCGTTCTTGCGGCTGGCCCTCGCCGTACCGGTGCTGGCGCTCGCCACGGCCGCCATCCTCGGACCACGCGGCTTCCGCGCCTCGCCGCGCCATCTTGTGCTGATGGGCCTTATCGGCGTCTTGCTGGCGGGGTATCAGCTGCTCTACTTCGGCGCGATCCAGCGCGTCGGCGTCGCCATCGCCACCCTCGTGACCCTCTGCACCGCGCCGGTGATCGTGGCGATCGTCTCCGTCTCCCTCCTCGGCGAGCGGCCGACCCGACGCCTGGTCACCGCTGCCAGCCTCGCCATCGGCGGCACCGTCCTCCTGATCAGCCCCGCCGACACCGCCAGTCTGGACGGCTCAACCGGCCTCGGGCTGCTGCTGGCACTCGGGTCGGCGACGGGCTACGCCCTGCTCACCATCGCCAGCCGGCGGATCGCCCGCCAGTACCATCCGCTGACGCCGCTCACCATCGGCTTCACCGTTGGCGCACTGGCGCTCCTGCCTGTCCTCCTCCTCGAAGGCGCCCAGGTCACCTATCCGCTCGTGAGCTGGAGTCTCCTGCTCTACCTGGGCGTCGTGCCGACCGCGCTCGCCTACCTCCTCTTCACCATCGGCATGCGCACCACCCTTGCCACGGTCGCCAGCCTGGTGACCCTGATCGAGCCGCTGACGGCTGCCGGCCTGGCCTGGCTCATCTTCGACGAGCGCCTCGGGCCGCTGGCGCTGGTCGGTGCCGCCCTGCTGCTCGGGGCCGTCTACCTGCTCACCCGCCAACCTTGAACCGCGCCGCGTCCGCCGATACGCTCATCCTGGGAGGACCCATGCGGATCACCGACGTCACCACCACCCAGTTGTTCGTGCCGGACCTGCCCGGCATCCAGGACTCCACCATCCGTCACCGCGGCCAGGGGCGCGGCGGCCTCTTCGTCCACATCAAGACCGACGAGGGTCTCGAAGGGTTCGCGCCCGGCATCGGCGAGTCACGCGGCACCATCGAGCGCGCCCTGAAGTCGGTCCTCGTCGGCCAGGACCCGCTCTGCCATGAGAAGCTCTGGGACGACATGTTCTGGCGCGTTCGAGGTTTCGGGCGGAAGGGCGTCGCCTTCTGCGCGATCTCCTCGATCGACATCGCCCTCTGGGACCTGAAGGCGAAGGCGTTCGGCGTCCCGCTCTACCGCCTGCTCGGCCCGTACACGGACACCGTCCCGATCTACGGCTCCGGCGGCTGGACCAGCTTCAGCGAGGCCGAGCTGGTCGCGGAGCAGACCGGCTACGTCGAGCGCGACATCCCGAGAGTGAAAATGAAGGTCGCCAAGGACTTCGGGAGGTCGGAGGCCGAAGACCTGAAGCGGCTCGCCGCCGTCAGACGGGCCGTCGGCGACGACGTCGAGATCTTCGTGGACGCCAACAACGGCTACTACGCCAAACAGGCGATCGCGATGTCGAAGCGCTTCGAGGAGTACAACGTCCGCTGGTTCGAGGAGCCCGTCCTCGCCGACGACATCCAGGGCCTCGCCGAGATCTCCCGCGCCACCACCATCCCCGTCGCCACCGGCGAGCACGAGTACACCAAGTACGGCTTCAAAGAGCTGATCGCGCAGGGCGGCGCGGACATCGTCCAGCCGGACGTCGGCCGGGTCGGCGGCGTCACCGAGTGGATGAAGGTGGCCCACCTGGCGCACGCCTTCAACCTGCCGGTCGCTCCGCACGCCGTCCAGCTCGTCCATCTCCACCTGGCCTGCGCCACCCCGAACTTGCGCGTGGTCGAGTACCTGGGCGTCTCGGAGGAGACCGACAAGATCTGGTTCACCGAGTTCCCGGAGCCGAAGAACGGCATGTGGTCGCCGTACCCGGACCGCCCTGGCCTCGGCCTGGAGCTCGACCCCGCCGCCGTCAAGAAGTACGCCGTGTGAGGAGACAGGAGACAGAATACAGGAGACAGGAGAAGTGAACCCCCTCCTGTCTCCTGCATTCTGTCTCCTGTCTCCTCACTCGAAGAGGTTCGCCAGCTCCGGGACTACCCACTGCGCCTTCTCGCCGTTCTGCACCCGCTCGATGTTCGCGAAGCAGTTGGCGAACCGACGCGGGAACGACTGCCAGGTCGGGCCGGCCGTGTGCGGCGTCAGCACCACGTTGTTTAGTTCGAAGATCGGATGATCGGCCGGCGGCGGCTCCTGGCTCAGCACGTCCAGCCCGGCCCCCAGGATCCGGCCTTCCCGCAGCGCCGTGACCAGCGCCTCCTCGTCGACCAGTTCGCCTCTAGCTGTATTCACCAGCACCGAGGTCGATTTCATGATCGAGAGCGACTCCGCGTCGATCAGGTGCCGAGTCTGCGCGTTGAGCGGCACGTGGACCGACACCACGTCGGCCGTCCGCAGCAGCTCGTCCAGCTCCACGTACCGCACGTTCAGCGCCTGCTCACGCTCCGGCGTCAGGCGGCACGGATCGTAGTAGACGATGGTCGACTCCCAGTTCGCCAGCCGCGTCGCCACCTCCTGCCCGATCCGCCCCATCCCGACGATCCCGACCGTCGAGTGCCACAGCTCGTAGACTCGGTCCGAGTGGCTCGCGCTGCGCCAGCCGCCGTTGCGGACCGCCACGTCCAGCTCGTGGACCCGCTTCAGCGTCGCCAGCATCATCATGATCGCGTGCTCGGCAACGGCGATCGCGTTCGCACCGCCGTTCACCGACACCGGCAGCTTCGCCGCCCGAGCGCCGTCCAGGTTGAACCGGTCGTACCCCACGCTCATCAATTGGATCAGCTTCAGGCGATTTGCTGCCGCGCTCACCAGCGCCTCAGTCGAGATCGGGCCGCTGAAGCCGCAGAGGAAATCGGCGTCCTGGATGGCGTTCGGCACGTCGGCCGCGGCCGTCCACTGCAGGTCAAATCCCGTTGGCAGCAGGCCCTCGCCGATAGCGCGCAGCTCGTCGTCAAGGATCGGGGCAAAGACGATCTTCGGAGCCGGCATCAGAATCCCCCCTTCGTACGCAGACAGACGGGATCATGCCGCGTGGCCCGTCGCGCCGCAACTCTGGGGGAACTCTCGGGGGAGAGAACCTAGCTTCGGACCTGGATCGTGGCGTCCGCGCCGTTGTTCCCCTCGTCGACCTCGGCGACCTCGTCGCGTGGGTCCGCCACGGCCGTCAGATGGTACGTGCCGGCCGCGCCCGGTGCGTTCGCCTCGATCGTCACGTCCGCCGTCGCGCCGCCCTCCAGGTCGTTGCGCATGCAGGTGACGAACGTGCCCGCCTGAGGCCCACTCGCCGCGAAGCGTCGCGTGCAGACGAAGCCGGGCGCGTTCACCCGAACGTTCGAGAGCTCAGGCGGCACAACCGCACTGATACTGGCGACCCCCGCCAACGCGCCGTCGTTCCGGACCTGGATCGTGTAGCTGAACGGCAGACCGGCCTGCGCATCATCGAGCGTCGTGAACGCGACCCGGAAGTCCGGCCGACCGTCCGTCGACGCATCCTGCACGGCGATCTCCGTCCCGCGCGCGGAGCTCGCAGCCGCCTCCGCACCAGCCGGTGCCGCCGCCTGGCGCCGCGCGATCTCGGCCGCTCGGCCGGTCAGTCCGCTCGTCGCGTACGAGGTGGCAACCATCTGCCCCTCAACCGCGATCAGCGCCACGAGCGCAGCCAGGATCGCCGGCCACTGCCACCGGCCTGCCCGCCGCCCGCTTCGTGCTGGGCCGCATGCCTGGCTTCCGTCCTCAGCGTCCCATGTCTCGTTCATCGTTCCCATGTCGCGCTCCGTTGCGCGCTTTTGCCTCTATGAGCAGCATCGCACGCCGCGCCCAGAAGGACTGTCGCCCGCGTGACACCTCTGGCATCGGCGTTCTGACGAGCTTCCGGAGACCTGCCCGCCAGGCCGGCCGCACCGTTACACCCGGCCCCGCCCGCTACCTGACACCACACTGACAGGAGATATATAAATCACCGGCACTACCAGGAAAACGCAACAGCCCCGGAACAGGGAATCGGCGGGCTGGAGCTGTCGCGTCAGGTCGGCGTTATGACTTCGGCCCGCGCTGAGCCCGGCCGACGTCGCAGCAGCGGGAGCGCCAGCCCCGAGGCCAGCACGGCGTCAACCGCCATCGTGACCGCCAGCGCCCCGTAGCCGCCGACGCCGATCGCCAGGCCGCCCACGCTCGATCCGAGCACGATCCCGCCCTGGTTCGTCACCGAGAACACCCCCAGGATCGCCCCCCGATACCGCGTCGAGAGCTCCGTGCTGAGCGCCAGCAGGGCCGGCCGGCTGCTGGCGTTGACCAGACTGAACAGCGCCCCGCCAGCCGCCGAGATCGCCAGCCCCGGCGCCTGCGTGAAGAGGACCAGCGCCACCGCACCTGCCAGCACCTGGGCGACCACGAAGATCATCGCCTTCGAGCATCGGTCCCCCAGCCAGCCGCCGCCGAGCGTGCCGATGATGCTCCCGATCGCCATCAGCACCAGGATCGGCGCCACCGCCACCGCGTCCAGGCCGTAGGTCAGCATCAAGAACGACGGCAGGTACAGCACGGCCATGTTGAAGAGCGCCCGTTCGAAGACGTTGGCGAGCAGGATGCTCCAGAGGCCCGGCACCCGGAGCGCCGCCCGGTACGAGGTCGCGTCGTCGGCCGCGGCGAGCTCGGCGCGCGGCGACGGAAACGTCAGCCGAATCAGCACGCCGATCGCGATCACCATCAGGCCCGTTGCCGCGAACGCCCAGCGCCAGCCGACCGTCCCGCCGATCGCACCGATGCTCGGCACGCCGACGATCGCCGCCATGCTGAACCCCAGGTTCGCCCAGCCCATCGCCATGCCCCGCCGCGCGGGCGGGAACAGATCGCCGGCCGCCGCGATCACCACCGCCGGCCCGAACCCGCCGAAGATCCCGGCCAGCGTCCGCATCACCAGCAGCACGCCGAAGTTGGGCGCGAGGCCAGCCCCGAGCGTCACCGTGCCCAGCCCGAGCAGCGCCAGCACGATCAGCGGCCGCCGCCCGAACCGATCCGAGAGAACACCCGCGAACGGAGCTGCCAGCGCCCAGGTCACCGCCATCGCGGCGGCCAGCAGTCCGGCCTGTCCCAGCGAGATGTCGAGCTCGCGGCTCAGATCGACCAGCAACGGTCCGAGCATCGTCACGCAGGTGGCGAACCCGGTGATCGCCATCATCAGCAGGAGCTGGGTACCGAACCCGGCCCCGCCGCCATCCTCGCGACCTACGTCGTCCCTACGCCCGGCATCATCCCCGCGACCACCCACAGGCTCCCGTTGAGCGGGGATCTCCGGCGCAGACTCCGAGTCAGGCATTCCCAGAGTGTAGCCCGCTCGTGCCTTCGGACTACTCCAACTCGCCGGGAGTCACGGAACTTCGTGCCCCGTGACGCACATGCAACACGCGGACGACGTTATCGTCCACCGTGAAGAGTATCCGGAACTCGCCGTACAGAAGATGGCGGATTTCGACGTCGAAATCGTCGTTCTCTGGGGCAAGCGGACACCGTCGCGGAAACTCTTCAAGTGTGGTATCTGCTCGCCTCCGCATGATCGTCGGGGTGGTCGGCGGGCAGCGCTTCCGTTAAGCTTGCGCTGCGATGGACCGGGAAGCACTGCGGCGGCTGAGTCGGGACGAGCTGATCGAGCTGGTGGTCCGGTTGACCGAGATGGTGGCGGCGGCCGGGCAGCAGCAGGAGCGGCTGGCGGAGCTCGACCGTCGGCTGGCCGAGGTCCAGGCTGAGGTCGAGCGGCTGAGCGCGCCGCCGAAGACGTCGGAGAACTCGTCGGTGCCGCCGTCGGTGGGGTTCACGGCGAATCGGACCGAACGACGACGGCGGCGCGGGAAGCGGCGCGGGCATGCGGGGACCAGTCGGCGTCGGCAGCGGCCGGACGTGATCGTGCGCTGTCGGCCGAGGACCTGTCAGGGCTGTGGCGAGCCGTTGCCACTGGCTGGGCAGCGGCGGGTCGGGCGGAGTCAAGTGGTCGAGCTGCCACCGGTCCGACCGGTGGTGATCGAAGGGTGGCAGTACGCCGCCCGGTGTCGGGGGTGCGGGACGCGGACGAAGGGCACCTATCCGGCCGGGCTGGAGCCGACGCGGACGTTCGGGCCGGGGATCGAGGCGTTGCTGGGCTACTTCCACGAGCGCCACCACGTCGGGTATGAGCGGCTGGTGGAGGTCTGTCGGGAGGTCTTCGGGCTCCGGATCAGCGCGGGCGGGATCGACGGGGCGCTCCACCGGCTGGCGGAGCGGGCGCGGCCGATCTACGAGGCGATCGGCGCCCAGGTGCGGGCCGGGCCGGTGATCGGCTCGGACGAGACCGGCGCCCGCGTGGCCGGGCGGAACGCCTGGCACTGGGTCTTCCAGACGCCAGACGCGAGCTACCACGTCATCGTCCGACGGCGGAATGCCGACGTGATCGCGGCGTTCCTGGGCGAGACGCGCCCCGAGGGCTGGGTGTCTGACCTGTGGTCGCCCCAGATCAAGGTCGACGCCGAGACCCACCAGCTCTGCCTCGCTCACCAGATCCGGAACCTGACCTACGCGGCCGAGGCCGACGGCTACACGGGGCTGGTCTGGGCGGTCGAGCTACGCCATCTGTTCGGCCGGGCCATCAACCTGCACACCATCCGCGACACGCTCCCCCCGGCCTCGTTCACGCTGCGCCGACGCCGCATCGAGAACGCCGTCGACCGGCTCGTGTTCCGCACCTTCCTCCCGGAGCAGTTCGACACGGCCAACGCGCGCCGCATGCAGGCGCGCTACCGCGAGCATCGCGCCAGCCTGTTCGTCTTCTTCGACCGCCCGGACGTCCCGCCGACCAACAACGCCTCCGAACAGGATCTCCGCCCGTCCGTGATCCATCGCAAGGTCACCGGCGGCTACCGCTCCTGGGCCGGCGCCGAGGTCTCGGCCATCCTGACCTCGCTCTTCGCGACCGCCCGCAAGCAGGGCCAGAGCTTCCTCGATCACCTCCGCTCCGTCGCCGGCCCGTCACCGCTTCACGCCGCCGGCCTGCCAAGCTGAGCAGATACCCCGTAAGTTGTGGACCGGGGGCATGATGAAGGCAGCGTATCCTTCAGGTTGAAGCGACCTGGACCGGCCCCGCGGGGCCAGGAAGGACACGCTACCCATGCAGAGGATACCGGAGCGCAGCGAGAGCGCGACGGCGGCCGCCGTCTGGCCGAGCCTGGACGAGCTGGCACG
>Ga0209382_10004181_pt1 | contig 19429 bp, 16 predicted proteins | sample SoiMetdeltSBSDD5_FD_187599 | JGI IMG/M metagenome (GOLD analysis project Ga0209382, IMG submission 187599) | Bulk soil microbial communities from a Populus tree surrounding site in Tennessee, USA - Soil MetaG P. deltoides SBSDD5 (SPAdes) (version 2) | ecosystem: Environmental > Terrestrial >... | reverse complement strand
CGTTCACCGTGGCCGACAACCGTGCGGTCACGCCGGCCGACTACAACCGCTACAGCGTTCCGGTGCCGGCCGACCCGCGGCTGCCCCGGTCGGGGGGATATGTCATCGAAGATCTTTATGACATCTCGCCAACGGCGTTCGGCAGGACCGACAACTTCATCGCTCGGGCCAGCAATTACGGGTCGCCGGCCAACTATTGGCATGGTGTGGACGTGCAGGTGAACGCGCGGCTGCGCGGCGGGGTAACGGTTCAGGGAGGCACGAGCACCGGGCGCATCGTGAACGACACGTGCGACCTCGCCATCGACAACCCGAGCCAGTACGACTGCCACAAGGTGTATCCGTTCCAAACCGATATTCGCGGCATGGCGATCTACACGGTGCCCAAAGTCGGTGTGCTGTTGAGCGGAACGATGCAGAGCCGTCCCGGACCGGAGATCACCGCGCTCTGGAACGTCCCGGCCAGCGTGATTGCGCAGTCGCTCGGCCGCCTGCCGTCTGGCAGCGTGGCGAACATCCAGACCAACATCCTGACCGCCGGCGAACTCTATGGCGACCGGATCACTCAGGTCGACATGCGCATCGCCAAGTTGCTGCGATTCGGACGCACGCGCACCAACGTCGGGATCGACATCTACAACCTCTTCAACTCGAACGTACCGCTCACCTACGTCACGACGTACGGGACAACATGGGGGAGGCCGCAGTCGGTGCTCGATGCGCGCTTCGCGAAGCTCAGCGCGCAAATCGATTTCTAGCCACGAAAGGTACGAGATGACGATGCGGCGATATCTGATCACGGCTTGTGGTCTGGTGATCTTCGGGGCGTACGTCGTCGCACAGGGCGGCGGCGATCAGACGTCCGCGCCGACCGAGGCGCGCCTGCGGGAAACCGTTGCGAACCTGCGCGCCGGCCGCATCGCCACGCCGACCAATTACGATCGCCTCAACGGCGAGCAGAAGGCGTACGTCGCCAGCATCCTCTCCGGCCCGCGCGCCGATATCAGCGGTCCGCTGGGCGTGATGATGGTGAGCCCGGCGCTCGGCGATTTGACACAGAAGGCGATGGCCTATTCCCGCTTCGCCGGGCGCGAGGGATTTTCGTCAGTGCCTCCGAAGCTCAATGAGCTCGCGATCCTGATGGTCGGCAGGCTGTGGTCGGCCGAGTATGTCTGGAACGCGCACCATGCGTACGGTGTGCGCATGGGACTGGCGCCAGAGACGGTCGAAGCGATTCGCCGCGGCGTACGCCCGACCAACCTGCCGAAGGACGAGCAGGCGATCTACGACTTCGCCGACGAATTCCTGCGAACGCGCACCGTCAGCGATGCGACGCTGAACGCCGCCCGCAACGTGCTCGGCGGCGATCGGGGCATCGTCGATCTGGTGGGGACGATGGGGCTGTATCAGATTTCGTCGATGATGGTGGCGCTGGACAAGACGCCGCTGCCGCAGGGCGTGAAGCCGTATTTTCAGTAGCGGATGTTACGGCGTGGGCTCGAGGCGGTGCCGCGGGCTCGTCTCGCGCCGCGCGCGGACCACGACATCGACGCCTGTCCCCGCTATCGTGCGCGGCCGCTCCTCCGCCACCACGATCTTCCACCCAACTCAGCCCCAGGAACAGGCTGCACGACGCGGTTTGAAAACCTGAAGCGCAGCCATTTGTTGTGGCCTCCTGTTATCGCGCCGTTCAGTCGGCGACGCGAGTCGCTAATTTGTGAAGCGAGGGAGCCAGGTGAGAGTTACGACAGCGCACTCCGGCTGCAAGCGTGAACCGCGCAGTGGCGGCACGGAATAGGGCATCGCACTTGCAGAAATCTTCCGTTGACGTGCAGCGCTGTTCGCACACGGTGTGCTCGGACTGGACCTCAGGAGGATGTCATGTGGCGTCTAGCCGTACTCGTCGCCGCGCTTACCGTCATCCCGTCCCTCGCAGTGGCTCAACAGCCATGCACGATGGACGCGAGGCAAGTTATTGAACAAGTGTATCGACAGGTCCTCGAGCGTTCGGCCGATCCCGGCGCCTCCGTTTGGGTCGATCGTTTGAGCAGGGGCACCACGGTTCGCGAGATCGTTCGCGGCATCACCAAGTCGCAAGAACATCTGCAGCGGTTTGGCAGCCAATCCCGGGACAACATGGTGGTCGATGTCTATCGCCATCTTCTCAACCGCGGGCCCGATCCGGAAGGGATGAAGAACGCCGAGATGGTCCTCTCGATGCGCGGTTCCGCCTCGCTCGTCGATCAGCTCGTCGACTCGCCCGAATACCGGGAGCGGTTCGGGGACTGGACCGTACCAGGCTCGAGCGTTCGTTATTGCGCTGGCGAGCAGGGCACCCAGCAGGCGAGCAGGCGCCGCGGCAATCGCGTCGGCGACGACGAGGATAACGTGGCGTTCGACGAAGGCGCGTTCAATTACCTCGACATCAACGGCAACGGATACATCGACCGCAACGAGTGGGATGGCGGCCAGAGTGCGTTCCAGCGGCTCGACGTGAACGATGACCGGCGGCTGTCGAGAGGCGAGTTCAACGGCGCGGGCCGCGACGCGAACAGTTTCGCCAGTATCGATAGGGACCGCGACGGCCGCATTCGGCTGGACGAATGGCCGTGGTCGCGTCCCGCGTTCGATCGTCAGGATGCCAATCGCGACGGCGTGATCACCCAAAATGAGTATCGCGGCGTGCCGGCCGTTCGGAGGTAGGCGCGGGCTGGTCTTACAGCATGAGCCGCCCTACGGCTTGGAGAGCGGTAAGGCGCTCGTGCTCGGAGTGATGGTCGTCGCGAGGCTCTTCATGACCTGACGTGTGTAGCGTCGGCGAAGGAGCATACCGCTTCGCGATGCGCGTCGCCGTCACGGGTCTCCACCCAGTTGCGACACGACGGTGCTCAAGGCACATCTCGCTCGAGCAGTCTCGGGAGAGTGATAGACGGACCAGCTCGACCGTCGTGACATTTCACACACGATGTGTCGGTCGAAAAAAACGTCGTCACGCCCGTGATATAAGAACGCTGTCGCGGCCGCGGCAGTGCAGCTACATCAACGAGCGTAGACAAGTCAGTCACCAGGTCAGGTTGCTGCCTAGGTCCGGCGGAGGCGTAGCGCGTGGATCGAACGGTGCGTCTGCTCTATGCCGAAGACAACACTTCCGATGCCGACCTGACACGTCACCATTTCGCAACTCATGCCACCGACATTCAGCTCGACGTAGTCGAGCACGGTGAGGCGTGCGTGACGCGGCTGCAGAACGATCGCTACGATGTGCTGCTGCTCGATTACCGCCTTCCCGACATGGATGCGATCGACGTCCTCAAAGCGCTCGCGATCCACAACGTGTACTTGCCGGTGATCGTGGCGACTGCTGTTGGCGACGAAGACGTGGTGGTTCGTGTTCTCCGACTCGGCGCGTGGGACTATGTACCGAAGCAAGGCAACTACGTAGAGAACTTGCCCTCACTTGTGAGGCTTGCGGCCGCTGAGTATCACAGGCTCCGTGATGTTGGCTACGCTGCCCGACGGAGTCGTCGACGCATTTTGTACATCGAGCGCAGTGAGGCCGACATCGACTTGACTGCAGAGTACCTGGCTGAGCACGCTCCCCATCTTCAACTGGATGTCGTCCGCTCCGCGACCGAAGGTCTGGAACTGCTGCAGCGGACTGCGGTCGATCTCGTTCTCGTCGACCTGCGCATGCCAGGCATGCACGCACTGGACTTCCTGCGGCAACTGCGCCAACGCGACCAGTCCTTTCCGGTGGTAGTGGTGACCGGGCATGGGGACGAAACCACCGCGATTGCGGCGCTCAAGCTTGGCGCATACGACTACATCTGCAAGCGTGAGGGATACCTGACGCAAGTGCCGTACGCCATCGACAACGCCATCGATCGGTTCCATCTGACGCAGCTTAATCGGCGGCTCCAAGCCGAGCTTGCGGATCGAGAGCGAGCCGAGGCCGAGCGGGCGCGTCTGTCCGAACAGCTGCAACAGGCGCAGAAAATCGAGTCACTCGGCCGACTCGCCGGAGGGATCGCCCACGATTTCAACAACCTGTTGACTGTGATTACCGGCCACGCCGACTTGATGCTCGAGACCCTCGCTCCCGATGCTCCGTTGCGCGAAAACGTAGAGAACATGAGCGCGGCCACGAGACGGGCCAGCGACTTGACTCGGCAACTCCTCGCCTTTAGCCGGCGTCAGCTCCTTCAACCTCGTGTGATGGACCTGAATGAGTCGATCCGCGAGAGTACGAGTATGCTTTCCCGACTGCTCGGCGAGCCGGTTGAACTCATCACAGTCCTCGAGCCAAATCTTGGCCACGTCGAAGCGGATCCAAGCCAACTCAATCAGCTCTTGGTCAATCTCGCAGTGAATGCCCGCGATGCGATGCCACGCGGCGGCCGGTTGACGATCGAAACGCACAACGTCAACATCGACGACGAGGAGGCGCAGCGGCACTCCTCTTTTCGGTCTGGCAGCTACGTCATGCTCGCGGTCAGCGACATGGGCATCGGCATAGATAACGATGTCCTACCTCATATCTTCGAGCCTTTCTTCACGACGAAAGAACAGGGCAAGGGTACGGGGCTTGGATTGTCGACGGTCTACGCGATAGTGAAGCAAAGCGGCGGCTGGATCTGGGTCTATAGCGAGGTCGGTCACGGGACGACCTTCAAGATTTACCTTCCTCGTGTCGAAGGCGCCGTCACGGCGATCGACGCAGCAGCCGCGGTGGACAGTCCACGTGGCGACGAGACGGTTCTCGTCGTCGAGGACCAACAAGAGGTCCGGAGCTTGATGCGTCACGTGCTCCGGACCCACGGCTATGACGTGATCGAGGCCGCCGAAGGATCCTCCGCAGTGGCGGCGTGTGAAGCAGTCGGACGCCCGGTTTCTCTGCTGATTACCGACGTGGTAATGCCTGGGATGAGTGGTCCCACGTTGGCCGCACGCCTGCGGACGGTCCGTCCACATATGAGGGTTCTTTACATCTCCGGTTACACCGATGCGACGGTGCTTGAACACGGGATCGGCGAGCAACCAGTAGCGTTCCTGCAAAAGCCGTTTACAACGAGCGAATTGACGCGCAAGGTCCGCGAAGTGCTCGACGCGCCGCCAACGCGCAACGACCCAAGCCACTGATCTTTCCCTCGTCGAGCACGAGCCGGACAGCATGGGCCTAGTCGTTAGCAAATTGCCATGCGAGTACTTACTGACATTCTCGACCGTGTGAGCGACGCCTTCGTGGCCCTCGATAAGAACTGGTGTTACATCTACGTCAACCAGCAGGCTGCCGGCCTGTTCGGACGTCGGCCCGAGGACCTCGTTGGCCGGCATATTTGGACAGAGTTCCCGGAGGGGCGTGGACAGCCGTTTCATCTCGCGTACGAAAAAGCGATGGCCGACCAGGTGTTCATACACATGGAAAGCTACTATGAGCCTTGGAATCGCTGGTTCGAAAATCGCATTTACCCGTCCCCCGAAGGCCTCTCAATTTTTTTTCATGAGATCACTGAGCGCAAGCTGGCGGAACAGGCTGCGCGCGAGAACGCGGAGTTGCTCGCAGGGCAGAATCGTGTTCTGGAGCTGATTGCTCGAGGAGCGCCGCTCCAAGAGTCGCTCGATACACTGCTGCGCCTCATGGAAGCGCAATGTTCCGGGATGCTCTGTTCCATCCTCTTGCTGGATGCAGACGGCATCCATGTTCGCCACGGCGCGGCGCCAAGTCTGCCTGACGACTTCATCCGTGGCATTGATGGCCAGGTAATTGGTCCGCAAGCCGGTTCCTGCGGTACAGCCGCGTTCCGACGTGAGACGGTCGTGGTCGAGGACATCGCGACCGACCCGCTGTGGGAGACCTATCGTCCGGTTGCCCTCGCACACGGGCTGCGGGCCTGCTGGTCCACACCGATCTTCGACGGACAACGTACCGTGCTCGGCACATTCGCTCTGTACTTCCCCATGCCAACGCGACCGTCCGAACGACAGTTGCGGATGGTCGATCTCTGCACTCACATGGCCGCCATTGCCATCGTCAAAGATCGCGAAACTCAGGCGCTGTTGGCGAGTGAAGAGCGACTGCGCCTTGCGGCATCCGGCGGGCAAATTGGCATTTGGGAATGGACCGTGGGTTCGGATCGGATGGTGTGGAGTGATGAGCTGAAGGCGATGTTCGGCTGGCCCACCGCTGCGACCGACCTGACATTTGAGATGGTCATGAGGGCCGTTCATCCTGACGACCGCGCGCACGTCCGAAGCTCGTTGCGGCATGCACTCGCCGGCGGTGCGACGTACCAAGAGGAGTGTCGGATCATTCGCCCGGACGGCTCGGTGCGATGGATTGCCACGACAGGGCGTGCCGAATATGACACAACCGGCTGGTGCGTGCGGATGCTGGGTGTCAGTCTCGATGTGACCGACCGTAAACAGGCTGACGATGAAATCAGGAGCCGTGAAGCGCAACTGGCCGAAGCACAGCGGATCGCCCACCTCGGGAGCTACGAGTGGGACGTGCATAGCAACACAGTGGAGCGATCCGAGGAACTGTGCCGGATCTTCGGGGTGACCTCTGATCAGTTCCCTCCCACATTCGAGGGCTATCTCGAACGTGTTCACCCTGACGATCGACATGCAACGAAGTCCGCCGTCGAAGCGGCGTTTCAGCAGGGCACACCGTTCGCATTCGAAGAGCGTGTTATCCGACCGGATGGTACCGTGCGAATGCTCCACAGCCAGGGCACGTGGACGGTCGATTCCGCCGGGCGTCCAACAAAACTGGTTGGCATCTGCCAGGACATCACCGATCGCAAGCGGGCTGAAGAACAGCTTCGGCGCAGCGAAGAACGATTTCAAATGGCTGCTCGCGCTACCAATGACGTCATCTGGGACTGGGACTTGACGGACGGCACTGTGTGGTGGAATCGCGGAATCACCTCAGTATTCAACTATGGCCCGGACGATGTCGTGGACAGCGCCGATTGGATAGCGGCAAACGTCCATCCTGACGATTTGGATGCAATGACGAAGGGGCTTCGCGCGGTCATGGCGGCCGGTGGTGTGTTCTGGTCCGGCGAGTACCGGTTTCGCCGCGCCAATGGTTCGTATGCGGACGTTCTTGACCGGGCTTTCGTGATCTATGACGGCGCGCGCAAGCCGGTCCGCGTCATTGGCGCGATGGCCGACATCACCGAGCGCAAACGCGCATTCGAACTCCTCGAGCAACGAGTCGCCAGCCGGACCGGCGAACTACGCACCAAGAACGAAGAGCTCGAATACGAGGTCAATCGCCGTGCCCATGTCGAGCGGCTGTTGCGGGCGACAAACGAGGAATTGAAGGCGTTTGCGTACACGGTGTCTCACGATCTGAAGGCACCGCTACGTGGAATCGCCGGTTATGCAGCGGAACTGGACCGACGGCACCGCGCCGGCCTCAGCGAGCGTGCACTTCACTGCGTCAGGCAGATTGTCACAGCGACGCATAATCTCGATCGCCTCATCGAGGATCTGCTGCATTATGCTCGGCTCGACTCGGAGACGCCGAGCGCCACTGCGGTGAACCTTGCTCGAGTGATCGAGGCTATTCTGCGCGATAGGAATACGACGATTCTCGAACAAGGCGCCGAAGTGACGGTCAGCCTCACCGCCACGAAGATCCACGCGTGGGAGCGCGGTCTGTTCCAGGTCTTGACCAACCTGATCGACAACGCGCTGAAGTACAGCCGACATGCGCATTCATCGTCGATTCGTATCGCAAGCCATGAGAGAGATGACGCGTGGCTCATCGAGGTGAGTGATAACGGAATCGGGTTCGATATGAAATACCACGACCGCATTTTCGGCCTGTTCGATCGGCTGGTGCGGCAAGAGGACTTCGAGGGGACCGGCGCCGGGCTGGCCATCGTGAAGAAAGTGCTCGACAAAATGGGCGGCAGAATCTGGGGCGAATCGGTGCCGGCAGCAGGAGCCACCTTCTTCGTCGAATTGCCGCGACGTGCGTTAGATCTGCATGAGAGTGTGCCGTGAACACTTCGATACGTCCGATTCTGTTGGTAGAAGACAATCCCATGGATCTCGATCTCACGTTGCAGGCGCTGGAGGGGAATGGCGTCGCCAATCCGATAGTGGCATGCAGAGACGGTGAAGAAGCGTTGGAGTACATGCAGAAACATCGATTGCCGGGTGACCTTCACGTCCCGATTGTGGTTCTGTTGGATCTGCGTTTGCCGAAAGTCGATGGGATCGAGGTGTTGAGGCAGGCGCGCAGTGACCCTGTCTGGCGACAAGTGCCAATCGTGGTGATGACCACCTCGCGTGAGAGCAGGGATATCGAAGCTGCCTACGGATTGGGCGTGAACTCGTACATCGTCAAGCCGGTGGATTTCCTCACGTTCACTGAAGTCGTCAAGAGCATCAAGGTGTACTGGCTACTCACGAACGAGCCCCCATTCCGGGACGGCTCGGCACGGTGACCATACGTTCACGGCGGATCACAAACGACGCTTCACCCTCACTCACAGGCTATGCGGTATCGCCGCGAAATCCTTGCATTTCCAGTATCACTTCACTGCGCTCACACATCAGGCACGGGCGCTTGAATTGCCCACGTAGGTTTTCCAGCGTGCGGACATGGCGCAAGATGATGATGACTTCCGCCTTACACTGCTCGCACATGCCTTTGTAGATGATGTTCATGTCAGATTCCCTGAGTGGTCGTACTCCGCAAAATTACGTCGCAGAGGTTCCAACCCCCAATCGCATCATTAACGGCACGGTCGATACGAAACGGTCTCGTGTGCCGGCGGTAAGCGCAACCGGGGGACAGTGAAACCGCTCGCCACCGGCGGATTGCTGTTTAAGTGTCCGCACTCACTTCAGTGAACAATCTATGAACAATTTGTACCGGAACACGGGGTAACAGCAGGTTCGCACACGAGCTAGAGGCACGAAGAACCAACAAGACAGTGATCCTGCATCAATCTGTTAACTGGAGGTTGCTCGTTCGAGTCCAGCCCACGGGCTGTCTTGCGGCGTGACCGTAGCATACTGAAGCGGATCGGGTGTCATCTGCTGTGAGCCTATGCAAACCACAGTAATCGATTCCGTGAACTTGTCCCGTCTCGTCCATTTCTTCGACATCCTGGCGTCGTGTTCGCCGTATCCGGAGCCGAGTGGACTCGGGAGGCACGTGTGGCATGGAGAAGAAGGTGCAGCCTCGGTCCTCCGCTGGGGACGCTCTCCCGCAGCATTGCCAGGTCATAGAGATCCGCGTCGCAGAGCTGCGACAGCTGTTCAACGCGATCGACCCGTCTCCATTCCGTCAGCGCGATCTCGACCCGCGAGCCGAGCAATTCATCGTCGACTGGGCGAGCGATCTGGCAACGGACTCACCTTGGGCCCTCGTGGTGCATCTGGACCGCCCGGCGGGGCGAGTCGACGAAGCCGCAGCCCTGAGAGAGGCAGTTCACGAGTACTTCGGTCAGCGAGTCGTGGCGACACGGCGAAAACTTCGGGAGCTGTTTCGCCGTGGTCGTATCAGTCTCGTCATCGCGCTGGCATTTCTCGCCGCGTCGATCGCGGTGGGTGACGCCGTCGCTGCTTATCTCGAAGGAAGCCGTATCGGCGGATTCATACGCGAAGGTTTTCTGATCGGGGGCTGGGTGGCGATGTGGCGTCCGCTGGAGGTCTTCCTGTACGACTGGTGGCCGATTCGCGCCGACGGCCGTCTGCTACAACGTTTGAGCACGATGCCGGTCAGGATCGAGTACAACGAGACCGCTCCTGCTGACGCGTGGCGCTCAGACTGGCCCGAAGTAGTCCCCACGGAAAGGAGGACGAGCGCATCCTGAATAGCAAATCGAGGCGTAGGACTTGCACCAGGTCGCAAAAGGCAATCGCGCGATGGACGAACGGCGCGATCAAGACGCTGTTGCATCCGCAGGGGAGACTGACGTCATGCAGACACGAGTATGAGGAAGAGACGGTTTGGAAGTGTCGGCGCTCGGCTTTGGCTGCATGGGCATCAGCTTCGGCTACGGACAGCCGACGACTCGCGAAGCAGGCATCGCGGTCATTCGGGCTGCCGTTGATGCTGGCGTCACGTTCTTCGATACCGCCGAAGCGTACGGGCCGTTCGCGAACGAGGAACTCGTCGGCGAAGCGGCAGACGTTCGCGATCGGGTCGTTATCGCGACGAAGTTCGGATTCAAATTTGAAGGCGGGAGGCAGGCGGGGCTGGACAGCCGACCATCGCACATCCGTGAAGTCGCCGACGCGTCGCTCAAGCGGCTCAAGACCGATCGGATCGATCTCTTCTATCAGCACCGCGTCGATCCCGACGTACCGATCGAGGAGGTCGCAGGCGCGGTCAAGGACCTGATCCGCGAAGGCAAAGTCAAACACTTCGGGCTCTCGGAAGCGGGCGTACAAACGATTCGCCGCGCCGACGCGGTCCAACCCGTGACCGCTCTCCAGAGCGAGTACTCGCTCTGGTGGCGAGAGCCGGAGCAGGACGTGCTGCCGACGCTCGCAGAACTCGGCATCGGGTTCGTTCCATTCAGCCCGCTCGGCAAAGGATTCCTCACCGGCAAGATCGACGAGATGACGACGTTCGATCCGACCGACTTCCGCAACGTCGTCCCGCGCTTCAGCGAGGAGAACCGGAGAGCGAATCTCGTCTTCGTCGGCTGGTGGAAGACATTCGCCGCCCAAAAGCACGCGACGCCGGCGCAAATCGCGCTGGCATGGCTGCTGGCGCAGAAGCCCTGGATCGTGCCGATTCCCGGAACGACGAAGCGACATCGGCTCGACGAGAACCTAGGAGCCGCGACTGTTCAGTTGACAGTGGACGACCTGCGCGAGATCGATCGCGAAGCGTCACAGATCACGGTGCACGGCGCGCGCTATCCGGAGCATCTGCAGAAAATGGTCGGCCGGTAGCTACGCCCGCATCCTCCGCCCGTGGGGCGGAGCGACTGCGCATTGGGCTTCGCAGCGTAGCCAACCCGGGACGTCAATCTCGCTTAGGTCAGCAGGCTCAGCAAGGCGTAGATCACGATGGCTCCGATCAGACCGAATCCGAGCAGCTTTGCCAGTGCGTACGAACCAAGTAGCTTCAACATGACGAACGCTACTGCAACAGGGATACCAGCGCTGATGGGAACCGACTGGCAGGGGTGATGCCTCTCAACGTCCTGTCTCGGCGTGCGGCGCATGCACGGGTTTCGATTCCGGCGACCATCGCTGTCGGAGGTACACCGCCAGCCAGACCATCGAGGCGATTGCCAGAAACTCACTCTGCCAGTTCTGGAACGATTCGAACCAGAACCGGGCCGACATGAGGTAATCGGTGAACGCGGGTCGCGGCAGGCGATGCGTCACCTGGTCTGCAGCGAACACCGCGAACCCGCCGATCGCGTGGCCCACCCACGCGATCAGGAAGAGAAGCACGAATGCCAGGCCGAGCGAGTGCTCATAGAGGCGCAAGATCCAGCCGCCCCGCCTGACGGGCCAGGGCGCGTCTGGAGCGTCGGCGAAGTCTCGAGGATCGGTATCGACCAGTTCCGTGGCACCTGGTCGTCGCGACTCGGGTGAGCCCTTCTGAATGAGGAACGTCGTCAACAACACGAACACGCCCATCTGCAAGAACTCGCTTTCCCAATTCTCGAAAATGGCTTCCCAGGGGTGGCCCGTCGCGAGATAGCCGGTCATCGCGACAGGTGCGTGTCCATGCTGTTCTTGTTCGCTGTTGTACTCCGCGAATCCGGTGATCAGCTGTCCCCCGAGAAACAGCAGGAACATGGCCATCAGGACCAGCGTCAGTGCCCGATCGCGAATCCACGCCATCGCGTCACTCCGCTCGGAGGGCCGTCGCGGAGACGGCCTTTCGGTTCTGGCGCGCTCGCCGCACGACCGCTACCGGCGACTCGATTTCGCCGGACTCTTCCTCGCACTGCCGGCGCCGGCACCTACCAGTTCCTCGTTGTCTTCACGGTGGGCCCCAGCAGCTGCACCCTTATTGATGCCGCCTTCGGCCAAGCCAGAAAGCTTCTCGTCGGCGGCCTTCTCTTCATCGAGCGTCTGCTGCAAGAGCTTGGCGGCCTCCGTGTGGCCCATCGCCTGCGCCCACGCGACGAGCGTGCCGTACGCCGCCATCTCGTAGTGCTCGGCGCGCTGACCCGCGGCAATCAGGCATGCGTCCATGGTGGTCTCATCGAAGTCCTCTTCCATGATCGACTTGCCTTCTTCGATGATCCCGGCGATGCCGTCACAGTGCTTGCCGCGAACCTTTTCGTCCAGGCTCTCGAACACTTGTTCCAGGCGTTCGATCTGGCCCTGCGTCTCCTGCAGATGGGTTTCGAACGCGGCCCGGAGCTTCGCATTCGTCGCGGCTTTCGCCAACTTCGGTAAGGCCTTCGTCAGCTGCTTTTCGGCGTCGTAGGTGTCGCGTAGTTCGTCGATGAAAGCGTCGTGGAGCGTTCCTGTTTCAGCCATGGTCGAGTCTCCTCAGTGAGGTGGGTTGCCGCGGCGCGCATTCTTCACACGCGTGGCGGATCGGTTTCTCTAGCGAAGTGCCGATGTTTGGCGAGTGCGGCGACGAAGTCGTCCGTCCCCGCGCCGTTTCCGTTTGCGATGACGAGCCCCGAGTCCGGCTGCCCGTTCGGCAGTGCCGCGCCGATCCCGCAGTCATTCAGCAGCTGTGTGGCTGCGCCCAACGCGAGAATCGGCTTGCAATGGCGATATTGGTCTTTGATGAATTCGAGCGTCCGTCCATCAGCGCGAAGTGCGCTGACGGCTTCGTCGCCGTCGGGAAGAACCAGCGCATCGTAGAGCACGGCTGGAGCCGCTTCCAAACTGACATCAACCTCGATGGCGTCGCCGGAGGCCGGTTGCACCGCACCGAGCGTCGTCGACACGAAGCGCGGAACCGCACAGGCATTGGTCAGCCGGCTGGCGAGTGTCACGAGCGACTCACCGTCACATCCGTCCGCCACGAGAATCGCCACTCGTCGAGTGCGGATGCTGCCGTCACCAGGTCGCGCAAACAACGACAGCGCCGGCGACACCGAGACCTCGGGTGTGACGGCACGCGTCAAGACTTTCGGCATCGGCAACGGCATCTCGCGGATGCCGAGCCCCGCGGCAACACTTTCGGCGAGTTCCGCCGCGACATTCATCAGGCCCGACACCATCCGCTCCCGTACGGCGGGTGTTTGCACGCGCGAGAGCTCGAAGCGGAACGCGTTGATGATGTGTTGCTTCTCCACGTCGGTCTGGCTGTTCCAGAACAACGTGGCCTGGGTGTAGTGATCGGCGAACCGCTCGGCCTTCCCTCGAACCTTGTGGTCGCCTTCCTCGCGAGGCTCCGGAAACGAGACGTAGCCAGCTGCGCCGGCCTGGAACGGACACCCACCGCCGAGCGAATTGGGTTCATACGAGACGCGCCCGCGATGGATGGCCTGACGATGCATGCCATCGCGCTGGTTGTTGTGTACCTGCGCGATGGGCGCGTTGATCGGAATCTCGTGAAAATTCGGACCACCGAGTCGAGAGATCTGCGTGTCGACGTACGAATGAATGCGACCGGCGAGCAGCGGATCGTTCGAAAAATCGATGCCGGGAACGACGTGCGCCACGCAGAACGCCACTTGCTCCGTTTCAGCGAAGAAGTTGTCGGGATTCCGGTTCAACACCATCCGGCCGACTGGAACGATCGGGACAAGCTCTTCGGGGACGATCTTCGTGGCGTCGAGGACGTCGAAGCTGAAGTCCTCAGCCTGCTCTTCGGTGAAGATTTGAAGTCCCAGCTCCCATTCGGGGTAAGCACCCGCCTCGATGGCTTCCCACAAATCGCGACGATGGAAGTCAGAGTCGGCGCCCGAGATCTTGACGGCCTCATCCCACACGAGCGAATGGGTGCCGGCCTTGGGGTTCCAGTGGAACTTGACGAAGTGCGACTCGCCCCTGGCGTTGACCAGGCGGTAGGTATGGACACCGAAGCCCTGCATCGTGCGATAGCTGCGTGGGATGGCGCGATCGGACATCGCCCACATCAGCATGTGGGTGATCTCGGGCATCAGCGACGCGAAGTCCCAGAAGGTGTCGTGCGCCGATCCCGCCTGGGGCATGGCGAAGTGGGGCTCGGGCTTGGCCGCATGCACCAGATCGGGAAACTTCATCGCGTCCTGAATGAAGAAGACCGGGATGTTGTTGCCGACGAGATCCCAATTGCCCTCGTCCGTATAGAACTTCACCGCGAAGCCACGGACGTCTCTGGCGGTATCGGTCGAGCCGCGTTCGCCGAGAACGGTGGAGAAGCGGACGAAGACCGGTGTCTGTTTGCCAACTTCACTCAAGAGTGACGCGCGTGTGAACTCAGGGATGGCCTTGGTGCATTCGAAGAAGCCGTGCGCCGCCGAGCCCCGCGCATGGACGATCCGTTCGGGGATGCGCTCGTGGTCGAAGTGGGTGATCTTCTCGCGAAGAATGAAGTCCTCGAGGAGCGTTGGGCCGCGGAGACCCGCCTTCAGCGAGTTCTGATTGTCGCCGATGGAAACGCCCTGGTTGGTCGTGAGCGCGCGGTCGGTTGAGTCGACGCGCACGCGATCGAGGGGACCGACCGTCGGATTGTGCCCGATGTTCGGACCACCGCTGCCGACCTTGTCGGCCCCGTTTACTTCGGTGACCGTACTGGCCCCGACAATCGGATCAGCGGGCCTGACCGATGCGCCCTCAAGGGGTGCAAGCGCTTTGTCGGGATCGTATTCGGCCGCTTTATTCGGATTGAAGGGAAACGCGGAGGCGACGTCCTGCGTTCCCGCCGCCTTGTCGGCGACGATATCGCCGGCCCCTGAAGCGTCCGGCTCGGCCGGGCCGCTCACGGTCGTGCGGCTGTTGCGGATGGTGCTCTTACTCTTGGCGGTCTTCGGTGGTCGGGATGATTTGGCCATGCATGGGTCACGGTCGCCGGTTGTTACAGGCGAGCGAAAGTAAACGACATGAAAGGAGCATGTTGCGTACCAGTGAAGGGCAAGGCATCCCATCTGCTCCAACCGCGCCGCAGTCTCGCAATTCAACCGTTCGGCTGTCTTGAAAGAAGCGCCCGCGTTTTTTCAAGAGCGACCCGACTATGCACATCGCACGGGTGAGGTCTCGCGGCCGGAGCTCGCTTTATCGCGGTCGTGCAGACGCACAATCGACGGCGATCGACGACGTCACCCTCGTATCACCGTGAGCAGGCGAGAGGACACGATGTGTAACCCCAAGGCGTACCCGAGGTGACGCCAGACGCGCGCGCGGTTTCGCGTTTGCATTTCACGTCGTGCGCTCGAGCCGGTCTCCCTCCGGTTACGGGCGCCATCTCGCTGATGAACTGGTGGCCATCGACACTCGACCCACCGGAGGAAGACATGGCGAAAAAGAGTCCGAAACGCGCCGGCGCAAAACGCTCCAGACCAGCCGCCAAACGCGATCTCGTGCGCCGTCCGAAAGCCAGCTCCTACGCCAAGCGCACCGCTCGCGGACGCTTCAAAGAAATGGACGATGTCGGCCGCTCGCAGAAAGCCGACAAGCCGCGCAAGGCGAAGAGGACCGTCCGCAGTGGCTACGGCGATCAAGGTGACGAAGGGCCCCGCACCACGCGAAGAACACGACGCTAGGGGCTCAAATCCGATCAGCTGTTCACATGGTGAGAATGGGATTGCCGCGCAGACGTTACCCGTCTTCGCGATTCTGGCGATGGCCATGCTTCATGAGCTGATTTGCGCAGCGACATCGAAGGATCAACCTCGTCCGCGTACATAGCGATCGTTGGTACAAGACATGCTCGCCACCTGACATGGAATCGGAAGAGCTCCTGAATCTGACAGTTCGTCGCTACGGGGCGCATGCCTGGGAACGGTGGAGTTGGCGGCAGCGATATCGAGACGACGGGACGGTGGTGCGACGCTGCAATTCCTCCGCGGGAGATCGAGATGGCAACACACACAACTGATCGAAGTGAAAACGCCGCGTCGAAAGCGGTTGACCAGGTTAAGAACATCGCGGCCAGTGCCGCAGCCAGCGCTGACGACGCGGCGGACTATGTCCGCGAGCACGATGTCCAGGACATGGGACGCGACGCGATGCGCGCCGCAAAAGCGTATCCAATAGCCTCGTTGCTTGTGATGGGCGCCGTTGTGGTCGGCGGAGGGATGCTCATCGCGGCGATGCTCAAGGACGAGGGGTCGCCAAGTGCTTCAGGGCGACCGCGTGGTGTGATGGGCTTGGCGTCGGCGTCCAGCGGCCTGGGTCCGAAAGGGATGGAAACCCTGAGTCGCATTCGTGACGCGGCTTTCAGCTTTGTCTTTGACAAGGCCGTCGATACCGTCAACGAAATGTTCCCGGGATTCCGAGAACACTACGAGCGGGGATGAAAGACCGGCGCGCTTTCGTATAGACATTCGACCCGAGCGTACGTATGCTCGGGTCGAATGTCTACAGCAGAGACGCTGCTGGCGAAAGCGACGGACGGCCTGACGCGCTGGTTGCCGCGACTCGCGATCGTGTTCGCCAGTCTCTGTCTCGTCGCCTGCAACCGACGAGAAGGGCTCAACTTCGACTGCAGATGGGTGCCTGATCCCGTGTGGCAAGTCGATGTGCGTAGCCAGGCACATGTGCAGCATCTCCTCGACGACATTCGAGTTGCGGAGGAACTCGGGATCCGGTACGGCGACCGAATGGCCGGCACCCGTCTGGTCGAGACCTTTGGCATCGTGTCACGACATGGGGGGACGAAGAATCGCGACCTCGGTCGGCAGTCACGACAACAATGCGTGGCCACGCTGTTCGGCGCCATCACATCAACGCATGGAATCACCGTGGCAGACATCGAGCGCATGCGGCCGAGGCTGGCCGACCGCGGTTTCGACCTGCCTGTCACCATACCAGTGGCGCTGCTCTTGGCATTTGCGGTGCGGCGATTCACCGGTGGATCCGGAATCGGTTCGAACCTGACGAGTGGGCCGGCTGGGTCGTCGCGACGATGTTCGCGTCGGTCATCATCCCCGCCGTCGTGGTGTCGATCGGCGGTGGGTGGGCCTTTGTTGTGGAAATCATCAGGCTTGGGAACGAGCACGTCGGGAACCGGGCGAGGATTGAGGGCTTGCGCGCGCACGTCATCGCAGTGCTCGGCATCGGATTCGCCGCGGTTTGGATTGGCAGTGGCCTCGCGGCACTACGGAAACGTGCCGAACGAAATGGTCGATCGGATTGGATGAAACTGTAGCGCGGGCAGCGCGCTCGAGTGTGTGCCTTCAGCCGACACGACTAGACGAAGACCGTTGGCCTTCGTGAACGCCTACTCCTTGAAGCAGCCCGACCTCATCGCTGCCATTCCGCGGAGTAGTGGCGCCGCCGCATCCGCCGTTCAACATTGAGGCTGACCAGGAACAGCCCGATCACTTCGAGCAGTCCGATGGCGGCGTAGATCGCGTAACGGGAGAAGGCGCTCGGCTGCGGCCAGCATGTCAACCCGGCGTCGAGACATTGCCGCGTCAGGCGGTCCAGCACCACGGACTCTCTCAAGATGAACCCGAGTGCGGAGCCGAAGATCACGACTGTCCCAGCGAGGTTACCGAGAATCGGTTCGTTCCTCCGCCAGAGCAGGGTGGCCGCTGCCACGGCGAAGGGAAGTGGCCCCACGCACATTAACGCGATCCAGGGCCAGTTCAGTCCATCCACCATGTCGTTAAGGCGCGTCCAGTATACTCAGCCGATAAGCGGTCTCGGCGCGTCGGCAGTATAGGAGGGGCATGAAGCGCGCGGTTATAGCACTGCTCATCATTGCCGGCGCCGGCGCCGGCGCGTGGGCCTACTACGTGAGACGGGCCGGACCCGAAATCGGCGCGGTCACCTCGCCCATCACACGCGGAGATATCGTGGATGCGGTGAGCACGACGGGTACCCTGCAGGCTGTCACGACGGTGCAGATCGGCAGTCAGGTGTCGGGGAACATCTCCTACTTGGGCGCTGACTTCAACTCGATCGTGAAGCAGGGGCAGATCATCGCGAAGCTCGATCCATCACTCCTCCAGGCACAGCTCGAACAGTCCAGGGCCAACGTACTCAGATCACAAGCCGACGTCGCCCAGTCAGAGGCCAACCTCGCGCGCGCCCGTGTGGCGCTGCTCGATGCCCAGCAGAAGTACGGGCGAGCGAAGCAGCTCGACGCGAAGGGCCTCGCGCCGCAGGCTGATATGGATGCGGCGAAGATCGCGGTGGACTCGGCGCAATCGTCGTTGCAATCGGCGGAGGCCGCGCTGAATTCTGCAAAGGCGTCCGTCGGGCAGTCACAGGCCAACTTCAACCAGGCGCAAGTCAACCTCGATCACACCATCATCACCTCGCCGGTCGATGGCATCGTCACCCAGCGAAGCGTGGACGTCGGGCAGACAGTGGCTGCGAGCATGCAAGCGCCCACCTTGTTCGTCATCGCCGTCGACCTCACGAAGTTGCAGGTGAGCGCAAACATCGACGAGGCCGACATCGGTCGCATTCGTCCGGGCCAGCGCGCCACGTTCCGCGTCGATGCCTACCCAACGGACACCTTCGAGGGAACAGTCGCGCAGGTCCGATTGCAGCCCGTTGTCGTTCAGAACGTGACGACCTACGCCACCATCATCGACGCTCCCAACGCCGACCTGAAACTCAGGCCTGGTATGACGGCGACGCTTCGCGTCGAGGTATCCCAGAAGAGCGACGTCCTGCGCGTACCCTCCGCAGCGCTCCGGTTCCGGCCGACGGCAGACGTGTTCGCCGCACTCAATCAGCCTGTGCCGGCTGAAGCGCTCGGCGGCGGCGGCCGCGGCGGCCGCGGCCGCGGAGGAGCTCGCGGAGATGGGCCTGGCGGCGGGCCGAACACTCCGGGCGCGGGTGGTCGTGCTGGCCGCACCGACGCGCCACCGGCGAGGTCACCGAACAGTCCGTCTTCCGCGTCAGCGCAGCAGGGTGGCGGCGCAGGCGAAGGGCAAACCGGTGACGTGCGCCGCGGCCGCCGCGGCGGCGGTGAATTTCGCGGCGGCAACGGTGAGTTTCGTGACGGTGGCAGCGGTGAATTTCGTGGTGGTGGAGGGTTTCGGGGTGGTGGTGGCGGATTTAATGGCGGTCGCGGCGGATTCCGTGGCGGAAGCGGCGGATTCCCTGGCGCCGGCGGCGGGCGTGAAGGACGACGACGGGAGGGGGCCCCGGCGCCCCCGGGCGGCGGCGCGCCACAGGGCGGCGCGGCGCAGAGCGCGGGCACGATCGACGCGCTTTTTGCACCGTTGCCCCCGGTTGAATCTCGAGGTCGCGTCTGGACGTTCGCCGACAAGCAGCTGAAGCCGGTGGATGTCCGTCTTGGCATTACCGACGGCACGTTCACCGAGCTCCTGGACGAGGCGTCGCTGAGTGTCAACACGCA
>Ga0209382_10004179_pt1 | contig 19435 bp, 20 predicted proteins | sample SoiMetdeltSBSDD5_FD_187599 | JGI IMG/M metagenome (GOLD analysis project Ga0209382, IMG submission 187599) | Bulk soil microbial communities from a Populus tree surrounding site in Tennessee, USA - Soil MetaG P. deltoides SBSDD5 (SPAdes) (version 2) | ecosystem: Environmental > Terrestrial >... | reverse complement strand
CCCTTTTACAGGCCGCGGGCTCTTCTCGTTCTGCCCAAGCGCAGCTTCCAAGCACCGGTGAAAAAACTCTCTGGGCCGATGTGAAGGGGCTTTCGGGTGCCCGGAGAGGGAGGAACAGGGTGTGCAGCATCCTGGGCCGAGGTCCACCTCCGAGCTCCCATCACGTGGTCCGTGTTGGACCAGTGCATCGAGTGCAACCTAGGAGAAATCCGTTATGAAGACGATGAACCCGTCTGCCGACAACGTGCAGGATCCGAAGGTCGAGAAGGCCGCGACCGAGCAGACCTACCGCGCGCCGCGGCTCGTGACCCTCGGCTCCACCGTCCGCATGGTGCAGGGCGGCTGCACCCGCGGCAGCTTCGACGGAACCGGCGGCTATCGCTGCTGACGAGACTAGTCTGGCGAGAAGACGAGCCCCGGCCACTGGCAGTGGCCGGGGCTGTGCCGAGTCGGCCCAGGCACCGGCGCCGGAGCGATCCTCGGCGGGCCCTTTTTCCGTTTCTCGCCGCTGAGAACCTGGCATCCACCTACGGCTCCCGTCCAGACTTCGGCGAAAAATCCTCCAGACCCGATGTGGAGTGTCGTCGGGTGCCCGGGAGGGAGGCACGGGGTGCAGCGCATCGCGGGCCGAGGCCCCGGGTCTCCGTTCGGATGGTCCGTACTGGACCGGTACTTTGAGTTGGACCAAGGGAGAAAACCACCATGGAAATTCAGCGTTCCAAGCGCTCTTACGACATCCAGGAGCCGAAGCACGAGACTTCGCAGCCCAAGGACACCTACCGTGCGCCGCGGCTGGTGACCCTCGGCGCGGCGGTCGACCTGGTGCAGGCTGGTGTGGTGGGCGCACGCGGCGACGGAGCATTGGGATATCGTGTTTGATACAACCGCTGACTGAGGAAGGCGTACTCTGACCACCAGCTCAACCAGCGGCGGTTGGGCACCGGGGAGAGCCCCGGGGCGCTGCGCGGAGCCGGCACTTCTCCACGCCGCGGGCTCTCCTGCGCTCTGCTGCCCTGACGCACCCGCAATCAAGCCAGGAGCACGACGTGATCGTCAGCATTCAAACCTGTCCCGCCCGCGCAACGGCGCCGGCTCCCGAGTATTCACTGCCACGCGATGTGATCCTCGTGACGGTTCGCGATGGCAGCGCCCGGTTGCTGGACATGGCGGGCGGGTTCCACGCGGTGCCGGCGGTCGGCACCCGCATGCTGCAGGAGACGCTGGCAAACGGCGCGGCTGCAGCCGCGACGCGCATCGCCGGGGACTACGGCGTCGCGCGCGAGAGGGTTCAGAGCGACCTGGCTGTCTTTCTTCGCGATCTCGAGAAGCAGGGGTTGCTCTGCGGTCGACGCAATCGTCGGCGCAGCGCCGGCTCGGGTCCGGCGCGCCTGTTGCTGCGGCCTGCTCTCGGCGCGACGCATCGGCTTCTGCGATCCCCCCATAAACGGGCCCAGGCGCTGCTGGGATGGGCTCGCCTTTCCTTCGCGCTGTTCGGCTGGACTGCAACCGTTGCGGCCTGGCAGGAGGCGCACGCGCGCTTTCCCGGCCGCGAAGCCGGCGCGTGCGACGCGGAGCTGGTAGGGGTGCTGGACCGCACCGTGCGCGCTGCCGTCGCCGGCCATCCGGTCGCGGTGGCGTGCAAGGAACGGGCCCTTTGCGCCTGGTCGCTGGCGCGGGCCGCCGGCCTCAACGCCACCCTGATCGTCGGTATCGAGCTTTTCCCCATGGCCGGGCATTGCTGGTGCGAGGTTGCCGCGCATCCGCTCGGCGACGACCAGGACCGCTGCGACCAGTTCACCCCGGTCGCGCAGTGGTAGGACCACACGTGCCAGAGCTCCGATCCCAAGGGAGAATGCCATGACTGTCGGGTTCACGGTCTTCGCTGGAGATGGAGAGGCGGAGCTGCGGCTGCACGACCACGGCTACGAGGATCGGCCCGCCCTGGTGACGGAGGCATCCGTTCCAGGCATTCGCGCCGTGCTCATGGGGCGGCTCTATTACCGCTCGGACGTGCGGGCCCGGCTGGGCCTGGCGGCGGGCCGGCCAGGCGATCCTGCGGGAGACAACGATGCCGCGCTGGCGCTCGCGGCCTACCGCGAGCGCGGACTGGAAGGCCTCGAGCGTCTCGAGGGCGACTTTGCCCTGGTCGTCTGGGACGCCGACGAGCGACGCCTGGTTGCCATGCGCGACCCCATGGGCAGCTATCCCATTTTCTATACGGTGCACCGGGAGGGCGTTGCGGCAAGCACCCACATCGGACCGCTGTTGGACTTGCTGCCGAGCCGCACTCTGAATCGGGAGTATTTGGCGGATTACCTGACGTTGGCGCTGCTGACCTTGGAGGAATCTGCCGATGGCCGCACGGTCTATGAGGGCGTTCAGCGCGTCCTCTCCGGTTCCATGGCCGTGTTCCGTCTGCCGAGCGGCAAGGTGGAGGAGCGCCGCTACTGGGACTGGCTCGAGCACCGGGTCGATCCCGGCACCGACGATGTCGCCGAGCTCGGCGAGCAATACCTCGAGCGGCTGCGGGCTGCGGTGCGCACACGCCTGCGCGGGCGACCGGCCTCGCACGTCTCCGGCGGCATGGATTCCACCGGCGTGGCGCTCATCGCACGCGATTGCCTCGAGGGCCGCGAGCCCCTGCATGCGCTGGCCCTGGTCTATGAGCGCCTCCCCTATCTGGCGCGGGAGCGGCCCTATCTGGAAAGCGCTCTCGAGCAGCCCGGCATCACGCCGCATCGGATCGACGGCGACGACATCCTCGATTTCGGCAACTTCGACACCGCGCCTGCCCATGACGAGCCGTATCCCTGGCTGTTCCGGCTGGGCTTCCAGGACGCACTGGACGCCGCGGCTCAGCGCGCGGGTGCTGCCACCGTCATGACCGGGCTCGGCGCCGACGAGATGCTCAACATGCAGCCGTCCTACCTGGCCGACCTGTTGCGCAGCGGCCGGCTGTGGACGGCCTGGAGCGAGGCGTCGCGCTGGGCCCGCGCCAACAGCACCAACGCCTGGGAGCAGCTGCGGCGCCACGGTGTCGACAATCTCCTGCCGGCGCCCATGCTCATGGGGTTCGGGAGCTGGCTGCGCGGCGGGTACGCCCCATGGGGCCGGCAGACCCAGTGGACGATTGCGCCGTGGGTCCGCACCGGTTTCGCGCGGGGCATGGATCTGCGCGGACGCATCCTGGCCAATATTCGCCACATCCATCGCGCCTGCCGTCCCGTCGGGCTCTCATTGGCATTGTGGAGCATCCGCCAGAGCGGTGGGGATTTCTGCCGTCTGAACCTGGCGGCCCCGCGCGGGATGATGCTGACTCATCCCTTTCAGGACCCCCGTGTGCTCAGCCTTGGGCTCGGCATCCAGTCGCGGGTCCGCCCGCAGCCTGGCGCGCAGAAGCCGATCCTGGCTGCCGCCCTGCGCGGCATCCTTCCCGAATGCATCCTGAACCGGCCGGGCAAGGGACATTTCAACGAGGTCTACTACGTCGGGCTGTCGCGCAACCTGCGGCGCATGGAGGATCTGGTAGAGGAGGCGCCGGTCGACGAACTGGGCTTCCTCGACAAGGCCGCTTTTCTCGACTGCCTGCAACGCGCCGCGCTCGGCAATGCCGGCGATGCGCCGTCCATGTCGGCGATGGATCGCACGCTCTCCCTGCTCCTGTGGCTCAGGCGCGAGCATCGAGGCAGGCTGCAGCGCAAGGCGCAGGGCGGGGCGCTGCCGGTGCCCGCCGGTGCCGCGGCAGCGGCGGCCTGAGGCGGCCGGATCGAACGGATGTCACCATGACCGCAGCCGTGACCCGCGCCCCTCTTCCGAACGCAGCGGCACCTCCCACGAGGCCGGCGTGGAGCCTGTGGGCGATCTTCGCGGCCTACCGCTGGCGCATCCTCGCCACCTACGGCCTGTTCAACCTGGAGAACCTGCTGCGCCTCGCCCAGCCCCTGGTGCTGGGCTGGGCAATCCACGACCTCCTGCAGGCCTCCGTGCGCGGCCTGGCCGTCTTCCTGGGCCAGCAGGCCCTCTACCTGGGGGTCAGCACCGCGCGCCGCCTCTACGACTCGCGCTGCTTCACGCGCATCTACGCCGACCTCGCCGCCACGCTCGTGCTCGACCAGCGCGGGCGCGAGGTGGAGGTCTCGCGGGTGGCGGCGCGCTCGGCCCTGTCGCGCGAGATCATCGACTTCTTCGAGCGCGACGTGGTGATCGCTTTCTTCGTGCTCTACTCGGTCGCCGGTGCGCTGGCCATGCTCGCCTGGGCGGGACCGATGCTGGTGCCGGTGTGCCTCGCCATGCTGCTGCCGGCGTATCTGCTGAGCCGCTGGGTCGGCCGCGAGAGCCTCCTTCTCAACGGCCGTCTCAACGACCAGCTGGAGCGCGAGGTGGAGGTCATCGAGCGCGCCCGGCCGGACGAGGTGCGGGGTCATTTCGATCTCGTCCGGCGCTGGCGCATAGCGCTCTCCGACCGCGACGCCATCAGCTTCGGGGCGCTGGAGGGCCTCGTCTTCGTCGCCATGGCCGCCGCTCTCGTGCAGACCTGTGCCCGGCCCGGCGTCGACGCCGGCACCATCGTTGCCGTGCTCGGCTACGTGGTGATCTACGGGAACGGCATCGCCCACGTGCCGCTGCTGGTGCAGCAGTTCAACCGCCTGCGGGACATCGCCAGGCGCCTGCAGTGCGAGTAGGCTGCGGGCATCCGCCCGAGACGACGGCCTGACACGAAAAAGCAAAAAGCCCGGCCGATACCAGCCGGGCCTTCGTTGTTCGCGGCGAGCCGAGCTCGTGGCGCGGGGGAGCGGCCGCTATGCGGCGCCGTCCAGGTCGAGCTGCAGCTCCGCCGGGTTCGCCGGACGCCGGCAGCGGCCGTCGAACTCCGCGCCCTGCTCGATCGACAGCGACATGTGATGGATGTCGCCCTCCACGCGCGCCGAGGACTGCAGCGCCACCGTCATGGCGCGGATCACGCCCGAGATGCGCCCGCGCACGATCACGCGCTCGGCGGCGACGATGCCTGTCACCTTCCCCTCCTCGCCGATGATGATCTGGCGCCGCCCACGTCGCCCTCGACCTCGCCGTCCACCTGCAGCGTGCCGCGGCTGATGATCTTGAGGCCCTGGCCGATGATCTTGAGGTCGTTGCTGATGACCGACTTGCCGGCATCGGTGGATCCCGAGCGGGGCTGCGGCGGCCGGATGCCTCCGCTGGTCGAGCTCGGCTTCATCGGCTCGAGTGGCATGGGTTCGGCAGGGCTGCGCGTGAACATCTGAGAGTCCCCCTCGGGTTCGCCTTGAAACAGGAGCGGGAAAGCGCCCCCAAAGTCAAACGGAATCGGGCCAGGTCCTGCTTTCGGATGGCTGAATTCGGCCTTGCAGGTGCACTCATGCCTGTGGCCGGCAGTGGGTCTCGCGCACGGCTGCAAGGCACAGGAGGCCGGCGAGGCAGCAGGCCACCAGCGAGGCGAACGCCAGGCGGTAGCTCTCCGGCGCGTAGAGGCGGGCACCCTGCGCCGTTTCGCCTGTCCACGCGAGGTCGAGCAGCAGCCCGACGAGCGGCTGGAAAAGCGCGCCCGCGCCGGTCACCATGGCGTTGACGAAGCCGATGGCGGTCCCGCTCAGCGCCGCGGCGTGCGTCTCCCGGGCCAGCGCGAAGCATACGATCTGGGCCGAGCCGAAGAACCCGACGAGAAAGAGCAAGCCGGCCAGCAGGGGCAATGGCAGGTCCGGCACATAGAGGAGCAGGGCCAGCGCCAGCGTCTCCAGCAGCAACCCCGCAATCAGCGGCGGCTTGCGGCGGCCGATGCGGTCCGACAGCCAGCCGATCACCGGGGCGCCGACGCCCCAACCCACGAAGATCACGGAGGTGAGTGTGGCCGCCTGCGCGCGCGGTAGCCGGTAGGCCGCCTCCAGGAACGGCACGCCCCAGAGGCTGGCGAAGGCGAGCAGGGGCGCCGACGTGCCGAGGCCGACGAGGGCCACGAGCCAGGCCTGGCGGTCGGCGAGCACCCTCCAGAGCCCCGACATGGCCCGGCCGAGGCCGCCGCGCCCGCGCCAGCGGTCGCGCACCGTTGCCCACGCGGCGATCGCCAGCGCCACGCCGCCCGCCGCGAGCGCCAGCGTGACGGAGCGCCAGTCGGTTGCCTCGACGGCGAGCCGCAGGGGCGCCTGGCCGAAGACGCCGCCGGCCATGCCCATGGCCATCGACAGACCCGCCAGCAGCGCAAAGCAGCTGGCGTGGAACCACTGCCCGGCGACGGCCATCGAGCCCACCAGGCTGAAGGCCGCCGAGGCGCCGATCAGGAACCTGCCGGCGGTTGCAACCGCAAGCGAGCTGCTGGTCGCCAGCAGCACGCAGCCGCCGGCACAGACGAGGGCGGCCAGCGTCATCAGGCGCCGCGGGCCGAAGCGGTCGAGCAGCACGCCCACGGGGATCTGCATGCCGGCGTAGCCGTAGAAGTAGGCGGCCGAGAGATGGCCCAGAACCGCCCCGCCGACCGCGAAGTCGCGCATCAGCTCTTCGACCATGACGCTGGGCGCCACGCGCAGCACCCAGGCGTAGAAAAAGAACACGGCCCCCGTCAGCCAGCCGAGCAGGGCCAGCGCGGAGAGCCCGGGTCCTTCAGGCGAGGGTCTGGCTGTCAGCTCTTGCACTTCTCAGCGAGTGCATCGACGGCGCCATAGAACTCCTGGCCGTCGGGAGAATTCTCGTCGAGCTCGTCGCCGACGTCCCAGGCAGCGCTGAAATCGGCGCCGAGCTGGGCGACCAGGTCGTCGACCTGCTTCTGGATCGCGGGGTCGTCCTTGTCGCCGGAGTCCTGGAGCACCTTGTTGAGGTTGCAGAAGATCTTGAGCTTGGCGGCGTCGTTGCTCACCGATTCGATGGTCTTGATGGCGAGATCGACCGCGGGGCTGGCCGCCGGAAGCGTGCTGGCCCCGATGACAATGGCTGCGCCGGCGATCAAAATCCGCTTCATCCTAGCCTCCCGTGACCCATGACGCGCGCGCCCCCGCGCGGGCAACTCATAGCCCCGGCTTCCCAACGTGTCATCCGTCATGTTTGCAACGGCAACCCGCGTGCGTTGCATTTGCGCTTGCCTTTGCGCGTGTCCTTTGGCTTAAGTAGCCCCGATCCGGGAGGGGAAAACGAGGCTCCCGGGCCTGGGCGATGCGTCCAGCGCAGCGCACGACAGCAGCCACCTAGAGCAGCCCACCTAGAGCAGCCCACCTAGAGCAGCCCACCGTGAGCCCCGACCGCTCCATCGCTGCCCTGACCGCGACCGGATCGCTTCCGGCCATGATCGCGCTCGGCCTGCTCCTCCTTATCGGCCCCTGAGCCTCGGCAGTCCCGCACGGCGGGACGGGCGCTCAGGGGGTCGCAAGCAAAGCCAAACTGAACCCGAATTACCGGCGCAGCGAGAAGCGCGGCCGAACGATTAAGGAAAGCCACATGTCCGAGCAACCCGAGCAGGCGGCGGAGCCGAAGCGCGAGCCTGCCAACACCGACCGTGTTTTCATTTTCGACACCACGCTGCGCGACGGCGAGCAGTGCCCCGGCGCCACCATGACCTTCGAGGAGAAGCTGGAGGTGGCCGACTTCCTCGACAACATGGGCGTCGACATCATCGAGGCGGGCTTCCCGATCGCCAGCGAGGGCGACTTTGCGGCCGTCTCCGAGATCGCCAGGCGGCTCAAGAAATCCGTGGTCTGCGGGCTCTCCCGCGCCGGCGAGCTCGACATCGACCGGGCCGGCGAGGCGGTGAAGCATGCGAGGCGCCCGCGCGTCCATACCTTCATCGCCACCTCGCCGGTGCACATCAAGCACAAGCTGCAGAAGACGCCGGAGCAGGTGCTGGAGATGATCCACTTCCAGGTCACCCGCGCCCGCAACTGGGTGGACGACGTTGAGTGGTCGGCCGAGGACGCCACGCGCACCGAGATCGACTATCTCTGCCGCGCCGTCGAGACCGCGATCAAGGCCGGCGCCACCACCATCAACCTGCCTGATACGGTGGGCTATGCCACGCCCGAGGAATACTTCCAGATGTTCCGCTCCGTGATGGAGCGGGTGCCGGGCTCGGAGAAGGTGATCTTCTCCGTGCACTGCCACAACGATCTCGGCATGGCGGTGGCCAACTCGCTGGCCGGGGTCAAGGCCGGCTGCCGGCAGGTGGAGTGCACCATCAACGGCATCGGCGAGCGTGCCGGCAATGCCGCGCTGGAAGAGGTGGTGATGGCCATCAAGACGCGGGGCGACGTGCTGCCCTACCACGTCGACATCGACGCCAGGCAGCTCAACCGCGCGTCGAAGCTGGTGTCGGCGGCGACCTCGTTCCCGGTGCAGTACAACAAGGCCATCGTCGGCCGGAACGCGTTCGCTCACGAGTCGGGCATCCACCAGGATGGCATGATCAAGCACACCCAGACCTACGAGATCATGACGCCCGAGAGCGTGGGCGTGTCCAAGACCTCGCTGGTGATGGGCAAGCACTCGGGCCGCAACGCCTTCCGTCTCAAGCTGAAGGAGCTGGGCTACGAGCTGGGCGAGAACGCCCTGGAGGACGCCTTCAACCGCTTCAAGGCGCTCGCCGACCGCAAGAAGGTGGTCTACGACGAGGACATCGAGGCGCTGGTGGACGAGGAGATCGCCACCCAGCAGGACCGCATGAAGGTGGTGGCGCTGACCGTGATCGCCGGCACCATGGGCCCGCAGTCGGCGACGCTGACGCTGGACATCGACGGCGTGCACCAGACCGTGCAGGCCACCGGCAACGGTCCGGTGGATGCCACCTTCAACGCCGTCGCCAAGCTGGTGCCGCACCAGGCCAAGCTCGCCCTGTTCCAGGTGCACGCCGTCACCGAGGGCACCGACGCGCAGGCCGAGGTGTCGGTGCGCCTGGAGGACGAGGCGGAGGGCAAGGCCGTCACCGCGCGGGCGGCCGACCCCGATACGCTGGTCGCCGCCGCCAAGGCGTATCTCTCCGCGCTGAACAAGCTCCATGCGAAGCGCGGGAGGCTCCACGCGCAGGCGAGCGCGTAGTCGCGGATCGGGGTCAGACCCTGCGGGTCTGACCCCCTTTCTCGACGATTTTTGATCGAATATTCGGCTAGCCGGTGGGCAATGCCAACAACAAGGCCGCGCTGAGGGGTTGGCGTGTGGGGCTGCCCCTCACCCCGGCCCTCTCCCCGCAAGCGGGGAGAGGGAGTCCGGGCGCTGCGGTCTTGATTTATTCCATTCATGGAATATATAGGTCATGAGCTGGAGCGTCGAGTACACCGACGAGTTTGGCGCGTGGTGGAAGGACCTCACCCGCTCCGAGCAGGAGGATATCAGCGCTGCGGCGCAACTCCTGATGGAGCGTGGTCCCGATCTGCCCTTCCCCTACTCGTCGGGCGTCAAGGGCTCCAAGCACGAGCACATGCGCGAGCTGCGGGTACAGAGCAGAGCCAAGCCGCTTCGCATCTTCTATGCCTTCGACCCGCGCAGGACAGCGATCCTGCTGATTGGCGGAGACAAGACGGGAGACAAGGGCTTCTACAAGAGGGTGATCCGGGTTGCCGACCGCCTGTACGACGAGCATATCCAGGAGTTGAGGAGAGAGGGGCTGATCCGATGAGTGGCCATCGCCCTTTTGCCGGGCTGACACGCAAGTTCAGCCCGAAGCGCAAGGCGCGCGTGACAGCACGCGTTGCCGAGTTGAAGGCGGAGATGGCTTTGGCCGAGCTGCGCCGGGCGCGCCAGCGCTCGCAGCAGGAGCTTGCGCGTTCCCTTAAGGTCAACCAGCCGGCGGTGGCGAAGTTGGAGAAGCGCACGGATATGTATGTCAGCAACCTGCGGCGCTACGTCGAGGCGCTGGGCGGACAGCTCGAGATCACCGCCAAGTTTCCGGAGGGCGAGGTGCTGATCGGCAATTTCAGCGACATCGCTCCGCCGCCCATCAGGCGACGAGCGGCTAAGTCGGCGTAGGCGGCCTCGATCCGCCGTCCGCGGGGGTCGCGTTGACCCGCTGCAACGCAGACCGCCTGATGTACTCTGTTCGCCATCCGGGGTCGGGCGGAGCTTGCGCTATGATCACCCCTATGAGACAGCAGTGGGCGTGAACCCATGCTCGAGGTCAGCGCCATCGATGCCTGGTACGGGGACGTGCAGGTGCTGCGCGACCTCTCGCTGCAGGTCGCGGCCGGCGAGGTCCTGTGCATGCTGGGGCGCAACGGCGCCGGCAAGACCACCACGCTCAAGGCGATCATGGGCCTCGTGCGGACGCGCTCCGGCTCGATCCGGCTCGACGGCGTGGAGTTGACGGGACTGCCGGCGCACGAGGTGCCGAGGCAGGGCATTGCTTACGTACCGCAGGGCCGGCGCCTGTTCGCCGAGCTGACGGTCGCCGAGAACCTGGAGATCGGGCTCATGGCGCGCGGCCATGGGCGGCCCACGCTGGAGCGGGTGCTCGCCCTGTTTCCGGTGCTGCGCGAGCGTCTCGGCCAGCGCTCCGGCACGCTCTCAGGCGGCGAGCAGCAGATGCTGGCGATTGCGCGCGCGCTGTGCGTGGAGCCCCGCGTGCTCCTGCTCGACGAGCCGACCGAGGGCCTGATGCCGGCCATGATCGCCACCATCCGCGACTGCGTACGCGGGCTGCGCGCGGCAGGCGTCGCCATCCTCCTGGTCGAGCAGCGTGTCGATGCGGTGCTGCCGGTGGCCGACCGGGTGGCTTTCATCGAGAACGGGCGCACCCGCGCCGTGGTCGGCGTCGAGGCCCTGCGCGCGGACCGCTCGCTGGTGCACCGCTACGTCGGCGTGGGGTCGCGATGAGCCGGCGCGCGGCGCTCGCCGGGGCTGCCGCGGCGCTGCTCTCGATGCTGCTCGTGGCGATTGCTCCGACGGCGGTGTGGGCGCACGGCAGCGAGCGTGCCTTCGTCCTGCTGATGCCGACCGGGTACTACCTCGTCGGCGGCACGCTGGCGGTGGCGGCGAGCTTCCTGGTGCTCGCCTTCATGCCCAGGGGCCTGTCCGACCGCCTCGCATCCGCGCGACTTCAGCTGCTCGCGCTGCGGCTTCCCAGCCCCGTTGTCATCAGCCTGCTGTCCTTCCTGTTCCTCGGCTTCCTCTTGGCAACGGGCGTCGCGGGCAGCCGCGACCCGCTGGCGAACCCCCTGCCGCTGACGATCTGGACGCTGTGGTGGGTGGGATTCACTCTGGCCACCGCTCTCCTCGGCAATCTGTGGGCGTACCTGAACCCCTGGACGGGGCCTTATCGGCTCGTGATGTGGATCGCAGCGAAATTGGGCGAGGCGCGCGCCACAGCGTCCCCTCCCCCCTTGTGGGGGAGGGACAGGGTGGGGGGGAATCCCAGACCTGCGAGGGAGGGAGTCCCCCCACCCCTAACCCCTCCCCACAAGGGGGCGGGGAATCCCCGTGGCGAAAGCGGGGAGGGGAATCCGGGCGACGCAAGTGGCCCGCTGCTCCCCTATCCGGCGTGGCTCGGGTACTGGCCGGCGATCGTCCTGTTCCTCGGCTTCGCCTGGTTCGAGCTGGTCGATCCGGCGCCGGACGATCCCTGGCGGCTGGCGGTGGCGGTGGCGGCGTACTGGCTCTTCACCTGCATCGCCGTCATCCTGTTCGGCGAGGAAGCGTGGCTCGGGCGCGCCGAGCCGTTCAGCGTCTTCTTCCGCTTCATCGGCGGGCTCTCGCCCCTGGTGTGGGCGCCTGCGGCCGGCGGGGACAAAACGCGGCAGAAGCTGACGCTGGCGCTGCCCGGCACCGCGCTGCTCGGCCGCGACGCGCTGCCGCCGAGCGGCACCCTGTTCATTCTGCTGACGCTGGCCTGCGTGTCCTTCGACGGGCTCGCCAAGACCTTCTGGTGGCTCGGCCTCAACGGCCTCAATCCGCTGGAGCTCCCCGGGCGGTCGGCGGTGCTCGGCATCAACTCGGCGGGGCTCGTCCTGACCTGGCTGGCGCTCGCCGTGCTCTACACCGGCGCCGTCCTCTGGGGCTGGCGGCTCGCGGGACGGCCGGGCGAGCCGGGCGCCCTGCTCGGCACGCTGGCGCTCTCGATGATGCCGATCTCGCTCGCGTTCCATTTCTCCCATTACCTGACCGCGCTGCTCGTCAACGGCCAGTACGCGCTCGCCGCTGCCAGCGACCCGTTCGGCACCGGCCGTGACGTGCTCCGGCTCGGCCACTTCCACGTCACCACGTCGTTCCTCAACACCTGGGAGGGCACCAGCGCGATCTGGAACGCGCAGACGGCGGCCATCGTCGCCGGCCACGTGCTCGCCGTCGTCCTGGCCCACGAGCTGGCGCGCCGCGCGCTCCCCGGCGGCCGCGCCGCGGTGCTGAGCCAACTTCCCCTCGCCGCCGTCATGGTGGGCTATACCCTGCTCGGGCTGTGGCTCCTGTCGACGCCCGTGGCGGGATAGACAACACCGCGCCGGGTGCGACGTGCATCTCGGTCGAGCGCCTCGGCCTCCGGGTCCCTCCGCGCACCTGTGGGCCGGAAGGCCCCTCCCGCTGCGCCAGGAGGCCGCTGAGGGCCATCGCGGCTTCGCAGGCACTCCGGTACCCCCCGGCGGCCTGCGCGAGAACCAGGCCTCCTGAGCGATGCGCCGCAGTCGGACGAGGTTCAGATACCCTCAACCTTGTCAAATCGTTGCCGCCGCGCGCCGCTGCTCGAGGCGAAGGCTGTCACCGGGCGCTGCGGCGGTCTCGCCGCCGATGCAACCTTTGCCTCCCGCGGTCCCGGCTCGGAGCGCAGCCCGCCTGCAACTCCCATCGCTCCGACCGGGACGACGGGTGGCTGTCACGAAAGTGCCACATGACGCCCGCCCCGTGCGGTCCGCCGCGCCTCTGCTCGTTCTCCGTCTCGCCGGGGCATGCGAGGATCGGGGATGCACAGAGTGACGGTTCCCATCGCCCTGCCGATCTCGTTCGGCATCATTGCCCTGACGGCGGCGATCCTTTACGCGATGGGCCGCATCGTCATCTGCAAGTGCGGCTACGTGGAGGTCTACGGGCCGCCGGATTCCCAGCACCTCTTCGATGCCTACACCTTCACCCACGTCCTGCACGGCCCGGTGTTCTACCTGGCCATCTGGCTCGTCGACCGCGGCCGTCTCACCGTCGCCAAGCGGCTGATCGTTGCCGTGCTCCTCGAGGGCGGCTGGGAGATCCTCGAGAACACCCCGTTCATCATCAACCGCTACTCGGGCGGCAATCCCGCCGAGTACAGCGGCGACAGCATCGTCAACTCGGTCGGAGACCTGCTGGCGATGATGACGGGCCTGCTCATCACGGCGGCGGTGCCGGTGTGGCTGACTGTGATCCTGTTCGTCGCAGCCGAGGTGACGCTCTACATCTTCATCCAGGACAGCCTCGTCCTCAACTTCATCGGCCTCGTGCTCGGCCGCAGACTGCTCTGACGGCCCGCCGCTGCGCGGCCGGCCGACGTGCGCTCGGCGATCAGTACATGTAGTGCCCGCCATTGACGTGGATGACCTGCCCGGAGACGAAGCCGCCCGCGTCGCTGGCGAGGAACAGGCAGGCACCGGCGATCTCGTCCACGTGGCCGCGGCGGTGCAGCGGAATCTCGGCGAGCGTCTTCTCCGCGGAGACGTGCGGGTACTGCGACCAGTCGCGCACGGTATCGATGGCGCCCGGCGCAACCGTGTTGGCCGTGATGCCGTCCGGCCCGAACTCGCGGGCGATCGCCTTGGCGAGGCCGTGCATCCCGGCCTTGGCGGCCAGGTTCGGGGCACGGTGCGTGATCTGGCCCCAGAAGCCGTCGAAGCCGGAGATGACGATGAAGCGCCCCTTGCCGCCCTTGCGCATGTGCGGAACGGCATGCCGCGCCAGATAGAAGGAGGCCGACAGGTTGGTCTCCAGCACCTCCCGCCACTCCTCCGGCGTGATGTCGAGAAAGGCACGGTAGCGCCTGATGCCGACGTTGGAGACCACGATATCGACGCGTCCGAAGGCGGCGGCGGCCGTCTCGACCATACGGCTGACCTCCTCGTCCTTGGAGACGTCGGCCAGCACGGCGATCGCCTCGCCGCCCCGCTCAGCGATGCCGCCGGCCACCGCCTCGATGGCCTCCCGGTCCTTGTGGCCGTTGACGACCACCTTGGCGCCCGAGGCCGCGAAGCTCTCGGCAACGGCACGGCCGATGTTGCGCCCGGAGCCGGTAACGATGGCGACCTTGCCGTCGAGACGGAATTGATCGGTCGTGATCATTGCGCTCTTCCCCAACGTGGTGCTCACACGCCCGCATCGTCATGCAATCTCGCAGCGGCGGCAAGCTCTGCGAGCGCATTGACCGCGCGCGGGCGCCCGGCCAGACTTCACCAAAGCTCGCCAGGAGCGAGCCGTGGCCCGCGCAGCGTGAGCCGCGGCGCAGGGGAGGGAGGAAAAGATGCCCGGTGCAACCCGCGTCGCCGTCAGCCTGGTGCTGGCCGTCTCCACCGTCCTGATCGGCCCGACGGCCGCCCCGGCGCAGAGCTATCCCGAGCGGCCGGTCACGGTGATCGTTCCGTTCACCCCGGGGGCGTCGACCGACGCGGTCGCACGGCTCACCCGCGAGGTGCTGGCGCGCGAGCTGGGGCAACCCGTGGTGATCGACAACCGGCCGGGTGCGGCAGGCACGCTGGGCGCGGCAGCCGTGGCGAACGCCAAGCCGGACGGCTACACCCTGCTGATCACGGTCAACGCGCCGCTCACCATGAACATGTTCACGCAGAAGTCCTTCCCCTACCAGGCGCGCACGGCGTTCGCCCCGATCTCGCTCACGGCCGATTCGCTGCTCGTGCTCGCGGTCAACGCCAAGCTGCCCGTCAAGACCGTGCAGGAGCTCGTCGACTACGTGAAGCGCAATCCCGGCAAGGTGAGCTACGGTAGCGCCGGCATGGGCTCGGCGCATCATCTGGCCGGCGAGATGATCAACAAGCGCACCGGCATCGACATGGCGCACGTCGCCTACCGCGGCTCCGCGCCGGCCATCCAGGACCTGATCGGAGGCGCCATCCAGGTCAGCTTCGGCACCACGCCGGCGGTCCTGCCGCACGCGCAGGAGGGCACCATCCGCATCCTCGCGCTGGCTGAAGCCAAGCGCCATCCTGACCTGCCGGGCATTCCGACCATCGACGAGACGGTGCCCGGCGTGGTGACCAACACCTGGCTCGCCTTGCTGGCGCCGGCGGGAACGCCGCGCCCCATCGTCGACCAGCTCAACACCGCCATGAACGTGGCGCTGAGGCAGCCGGACATCGTCGAGAAGTTCAAGCTGCAGGGGCTGGCCGCCAAGGGCAGCAGCCCCGAGCAGCTGCAGGCGCTCATCGAGACGGAGTATGCCCACTGGGAAAAGGTCATCCCCGGCATCGGCATCCAGGCCAAGTGAAATGCGCGACGCCGCGCGGGGCCGGCGGTCGCGCGGCGCGAGCCAGTCGCCATTGTGGTTCGGACATGGCAGGGTGGGGCCTGCCCGGCGCGAGCGCCAACGGGAGGCAAGATGCAAGAGGACGAGCGCCCGGAAGTGAAGATGTACTGCGACTACAAGAGCCCCTACGCCTATCTGGCGTTCGATCCGGGCATGGCTCTGCAAGAGACGTTCGAGGTGCGGGTGCGCTGGCGGCCGTTCCAGCTGCGCATCCAGGGCAAGGGTGAGCGCAGCGCCCACGCCGAGCACAAGGTCAGGTACGCCTACCTCGACGCCCGGCGCTGGGCCAACATGCGACCCGGCGGCCTCGTCATCAAGGGACCGGCCAAGGTCTACGACACCGGGCCGGCGCTCATCGGCGGGCTCTACGCCGAGACGCAGGGGCGCCTCCTGGACTACAGCCGCACCGTGTTCGAGCGCTTCTTCCGCCGCGAGCTGGAGGTCGACGAGCCGGACGCGGTCGCCGCCGTGGTCGCCGGCCTCGGCATGTCCGGCCAGGGCTATCGCGACTACCTCGCCGGCGGCGGCATGCGCGCCTACGAGCAGGCCGAGGAGGAGGCGACGGCCGACCGCATCTTCGGCGTGCCCACCTTCGTCTTTGCGGGCGAGCCGTTCTGGGGCCACGATCGCATCGGCCTCCTGGAGCAGCGCCTGACCGAGGCGGGGCTGGCGCGCGACGGGCAGGCGGTGCCGAGGGAGGCCGCAGGTTAGGGAGGGCCGGGTCCGTTCTGGAAGACTCGTGAAGTCGTGAATTCGTGAAGTCGTGAAATCGAATCCGCCAGCTCGCGCCTTTCACGACCTCACTACCTCACGACCTCACGATTTCACGACTTCACGATCGCGCGGACTGCACGACCGACCGAAATCAGGGAGAGCAACGACATGCGCATTCACAATCTCTACGAGGACGCCGACGGCATCTCGCATTTCCGCGACATCGAGATCGAATGGGTGGAGGAGAAGAACTTCAGCAAGCTCTCGGCGCGGCTGCCGGCCGCCGGCATCATCTTCCGCGAGACCTCGGGCGACTACGATCTCGACTGGCACCCGGCGCCGCGCCGGCAGTATATCGTCAACCTCGATGGCGGGGTGCAGCTGACGGCCAGCGACGGCGAGGTCCGCATCATCAATGCCGGCGAGGTGGTGCTGGTCGAGGACATCAGCGGCAAGGGGCACCTGTCCAAGGCGATCAGCGGCAAGATGCGCCACTCGATTTTCATCCCCATCGACTGAATGGAGGGGCGGGAGAGTTCGACTCGCTGCCCGAGGTCCCGGACAGCCTCGCCCCTGCGGGGCTCGGCTTCCGGGATGACGGGTGAATGAGGAGCAGGAAGAGGAGACGCACCATGCGATCGGTTGCAGTTGTTCTCGGGGCGGCCGCGCTGCTGGTCGCCGGGGCCGTGGCAGGCGGCGCGCGGGCCGACGATGCCGCCAAGAAGGAGCTGGCGCCGACCGGCAAGCTCAGGGTCGGCATCGCCGTGGCGCCACTGCCCGGCGCCGGCAACGTGGCGCGCGACGGGGCCGGCTATCGCGGCGTGGCGATCGACCTCGGGACGGAGCTTGCGGGCAAGCTGGGGGTGCCGGTCGTGTTCGTGCCCTACGAGAACTCGGGCGCCCTGACCGACGCCGTGGAGAGCGGCGCCTGGGACGTGGCGTTCCTCCCGGTCGATGCGCAGCGCAAGAAGCAGGTCAATTTCGGCTCGGCGCACATCGTGCTGCAGAGCACCTGGCTGGTCGCGCCCGGCTCCAGGATCGCGACGCTTGCCGACGTCGACAAGGACGGCGTGCGTGTCGCGGGCGTCGAGAACACCGCCACCGCTCGGGCGGCAACGGCCTCGCTGAAGACCGTCAAGATGACGCTCGCCAAGAACGCGGACGAGCTGTTCGAGCTGTTGAAGACGGGCAAGGCCGATGCGATTGCGCTCTCGCGCGAGTCGCTCACCCAGCTCTCGACCAAGCTGCCGGGCTCGCGTGTGCTCGATGAGGCCTACTTCAGGTCCTTCATCGCCGTGGCGGTGCCGAAGGGCAAGCCCGCCGGCCTGGCCTATGCCAGCGCCTTCGTCGATGCCGCGATCACGTCGGGCAGCGTGCGCCGGGCGCTCGACAGCATCGACATGAAGACCTCGACGGTGCCGGCGCCCGGGACGCAGCCGTAGGCAAAGGCGCGGGGCAATGCCCCGGCCGACCCTGCTGCCGATGCATCTGCGGCACGTCGGACCAAGGGGCAGGTTCGCTCCGAGACCTGCCCTACGGCCGGTGGGGAAGCCGACCCGACTCGGGACTTCACCTGCGCGATCGAGAACCGTCGAATGAGTCCGCTTCACTACTTCTATCCGGACGTTCTCGGCCGACCTTCATGTAGGCGAAAGGGCTGCGGTGTCCCGTACATGAACCTGCGCCAGAGCCATTCCACCGGTCCGTAGCGGTATCGCTGTAACCAAAGCGCACTGAAGGCAACCTGCGATGCATAGACGATGACGCCGATAGCAAATGCTGCCGCGACACCAAGCCTTCCGAACAAGCCGAGGCCATACCCATAGAAAATCCACCCAAAGATCACTGACTGCAGCAGATAGTTCGTAAACGCCATCCGTCCAATTGGAGCTGCCCAACCAACAAGCATTCGGGCGCGCGCTATCTCCGTGGCCCAAATGATCGACGCACCGTAGCCGCCCGCGAGCAGGAGAGCACCCAAGCGCTCGAACGACAGCTCCGCCCTCCACCCCAAGCGAATCCAGTTATTTGCAATCAGTACACCGAGACCGCCACCAACAACGATTCCGACGACTGCCGCCAGGGGCAGGTACTGGTTCACCCTCGATCCGGTCCGGAACAACCCCACACGCCAAACCGCCGCACCGATTAGCATCAAGGCCACAGTTCGCGGAAACATGAAGAGATGCAGCGGCAGAATGGCCGGCAGTTCGCGGAGGCGAAAAACCAGGACCTCGCCGAAGCCGCCTGTACCATAAATGCGTGTGGCTTCTGCGACGTGCTGTGCCATCGATGAGCGGGCCGGTAACGCCGCTATCGGCGGCAAGAAGGGCGCGGCGATAAACGCGGCGAGCAGCGCGATGCCCGCTATGGCCAGCAGCCGCGTGGAGCCGAAAAGGCATGGCAGCACGACCAACCCCGCGATCGCGTACTCAAGCAGGATGTCGCCATTCCATATGAGCGAGAGATGGACGCCGCCGATGAGGGCCAAGAATGCCAGTCGCCGGACGAGCAGTGCCGTACGGCGGGAGCTGCTCGCCGACAAATGATCATACTGGATCGCGAGGCCTACTCCGAAGAGCAGCGAGAACAGAGCGAACGCTTTCAAGTTGATGCCAACCATCAATATGGAATGAAGCGCTCGGTCGGACCAAGCTCCGTTGGTCTGCGCAGGCAGGAACTGCTCGAAAATCGACACTCTGAATTCGGTGACGACATTGATCGCCATCACACCAAACAGCGCAATGCCTCTCACGCTGTCGATCGCAACTATGCGATCAGATGGTGCAACCGGCCGCTCCGCGCCTGCCAAGCCACGTTCGCCTCCCGTGCTTGTAGAGTGCACCAAAGGCATATGGTTCCCCCGCGCAGAGATATGCTTCCGTCCGCCGACAGTACACGAGATGCCGCAATCGCCCACTGTCTGCTGTCCGAGAACTCAGACATTGCGGACCTCTCTATGCCATGGCAGCACTTGGCACGACTCTGCCGTAGCATCTCGATCTTGCGGCAAGTTTGCGCTGAGACCTGCCGCTGAGCGATCGTTCCAGGAGGACGAGGGCCGGTGAGACTTGGTCGCCGTGGTGCAGTGGTGTCAGACCCGGAGGCGGAGGGTCTGACACCGCTTATGCGGGGCGGGCCTCGCCGGTGCGCTCGTGGGAGCTCACCCCCAGGGCGCGCAGCTTGCGGTGGAGGGCGGAGCGCTCCATGCCGACGAACTCGGCGGTGCGCGAGATGTTGCCGCCGAAGCGGTTGATCTGCGCCAGCAGATACTCACGCTCGAAGATCTCGCGGGCCTCGCGCAGG
>Ga0209382_10004178_pt1 | contig 19436 bp, 13 predicted proteins | sample SoiMetdeltSBSDD5_FD_187599 | JGI IMG/M metagenome (GOLD analysis project Ga0209382, IMG submission 187599) | Bulk soil microbial communities from a Populus tree surrounding site in Tennessee, USA - Soil MetaG P. deltoides SBSDD5 (SPAdes) (version 2) | ecosystem: Environmental > Terrestrial >... | reverse complement strand
CTCGCGCAGCGGCCCGTCGATCTGCGCGATGCGGCCGCCGTCGAGCAGCACCAGATGGAATTCCTCGGGACCCTCGAGCTCGCCCCCGCGTCGCGGCCCCTGGACCAGCGAGGTGTACACGGAGAGCTTCTGGCCGGTAGCACTCTTGGCGAGGATCGCCAGGAACACCATGAGGTCGCTCATGGACGGAACGACCTTCTCGACGCCCATCACCGCCACGTGCACGCGCGGCAGCGAGGTGACCATGCGCCCGTTGCCCTCGTTGGTGACGAGCACGATCGTGCCGGTGTCCGCCACCGCGAAGTTCGCCCCGGTGATCCCGATGTCGGCCTGGAGGAACTTCTCGCGCAGCTCGGCCCGCGCGATGCGGGTCAGCGCCTCCGGGTCGGGCTCGGCCGGGCGCTTGAGCGCGCGCGTGAACAGCTCGGCGACCTGCCCCTTCGTCTTGTGGATCGCGGGCGCGATGATGTGCGAGGGCCGCTCGTGCGCGAGCTGAATGATGTACTCGCCCAGGTCCGTCTCGACCGGCGTGATCCCGGCGGCCTCGAGCGCCTCGTTGAGGTGGATCTCCTCCGTCGCCATCGACTTCGACTTGACCGCCATCCGCGCGCCGCTCGCGCGCGCGAGGTCGACGATGATCGCGCGCGCCTCGGCCGGTGTTGCCGCGTAGTGCACACGCCCGCCGAGCCGCTCGACGTTGGCGATCAAGGTCTCGAGGTGGCGGTCGAGCTGCTGCAGCGTCGCTTCCTTGATCGCGCGCGCCTGATCGCGCAGCGCCTCGCCCTCTGGGAAGCCGGCGAAGGCCTCGCGCCGGAGGCCGATGAACTTGGTCGTCGCGATCGTCAGCGCTTCCTGGAGAAAGGCGTCCTGCATCGCGCCGCCGGCGCGCTGGCGAAACGGCGTCGCGAGGTCGCCCGAGCTCATCGCTCCGCGCCGAGGAGCTCGGCGAGGTGGACCGCGCGCACCTTCGATCTCCTGCGCGTGAGCCCGCCGCCCATCTGCATGAGGCAGCCCGCGTCGCACGCCACCAGACAGGCGGCGCCGGTGGCCTCCACGTTCGCGACCTTCTTGGCGAGGATCTGCGCGGACACCTCGGGAAGCCTCACGGCGAACGAGCCCCCGAAGCCGCAGCACTCATCGGCGCCGCCGAGCGGGACGAGCTCGGCGCCCCTGAGCTTCCCGAGCAAGGTCCGCGGACTCTCTGATTCGTGGAGCCCGCGCAGGAGATGACACGAGTCGTGGTAGGTGACGCGCCCCGGGACCGTCGACGAGAACTCCGTCACGCCGAGCACGCGGACCAGGAACTGCGAGAACTCGTGGGTCCGCGCGGCGAGATCCTCCGCCTCGCGCGCCAGGCCAGCCCCCGCGAGAAGCCCGGGATATTCGTGCTTGACCATCCACGCGCACGAGCCCGACGGGACCACGACGTGCTCCGAATCGCGAAACAGCGCCGCGGTGCGGCGCGCGACCGCAGCCGCCTCGGCATGGTAGCCGGAGTTGAACAGCGGCAGGCCGCAGCAGGTCTGGTCGGCGGGCACGTCGACGGTGACGCCGAGCTTCCTGAGCACGCGCACGATCGCAATGCCGACGTGGGGGAAGAACAGGTCGCCGAGGCACGTCACCATCAGCGACGCGCGCCGGCCGGTCATGCGTGCGGCGGCGGCGGCGTCACCAGGACGACGACGAGCAGGCGCGCGTCGCCGTCGTTGACGAGCCCGTGCTCGACGCCCGCGGGCGCGACGAGCGCGTCCCCGGCCTCCAGCGCGTGCTCTGCTGCGCCGAGCCGGAAGCGCCCGCGACCCTCGAGGACGACGTAGAACTTGTCCTGATCCCCGTGGGTGTGAGGCTTCTGCTCCTGGCCGGGCGCCACGCAGTAGAGGTCGAGCAGTGCGCGCGGCGTCGCCGCCAGGGCGATCTTGGCCATCTTGTCCGGCTGCAGCTTCGCGTGGTCCTTAACTCTGATACGCATCGGCGGCCCTCGCCAGCAACTCTACGGGATGAACGAGCGTCACGTCCAGACCGCGCTCGCGACACCCCGCGGCGATCTGGAGCAGGCAACCCGGGTTCGCGGCGGCGACCACGCGCGCGCCGGTCTCGGCGATCCGGGCGAGCTTACGATCGAGGAGATCGCGCGCCATCTCGGGCTCGAGGAGATTGTAGACACCGGCGCTCCCGCAGCACAGATCGCTGTCGCCGAGCTCGACGAGCCTCACCCCCGGGATGCGTGCGAGCAGCCGGCGCGGCTCGTGGCGCACGCGCTGACCGTGAGCCAGATGGCAGGCGTCGTGGTACGTCACGGTGAGATCGAGCGGGCCCAGCGGGAGCTCGACATCCGCCAGGAGCTCGCTGACGTCGCGCACTCGCGCCGCGAACGATTCCAGGTCGGGCACGTGCAGGCCGTACTCCTTCATCGCGGCGCCGCAGCCGGCCGCGTTGGTCACGATGAAATCGAGATCGACTGGAAAGGCCGCGGCGAGGGCCCGGGCGCGGGCGGCGTGAGCCTCGGTGCGTCCGGTGTGGAGGTCGAGGGCGCCGCAGCAGCCCTGGGCGCGGGGGATCACGACGTCGAAGCCCGCGAGCGCCAGGAGCCGCGCCGTGTCGCGGTTCACGTTCGGGTAGAGATGGCGCTGCACGCAGCCCGTCAGGAGCCCGACCCGTCCGACTGCCTGTCCACGTGCTGGCACCAGTTCTGGGAGCGGCGCAGCGGGGGGGACGTCGTCGAGTAGCGACTCCATCGCGGCGAGCCGCGGAAACCTCCGCAGCACGCCGCTCGCCCGAACGAGCGCCCGGAGGCCGGAACGCTTGTAGAGCCTGAACCCCGCGAGCGCTGCGCCGAGCCGGGCGGGCTCGGGAAACACCGAGAACACGAACCGGTCGAGCAGCCGCTGCTTCGGCGGCGGGCCGTCACGCCGCAGCTGCGCGCGCGTGGCCTCGAGGAGCGAGCCGAACCTGACCCCGGACGGACAGGCCGTCTCACACGCCCGGCAGCCCAGGCAGAGATCGATGTGGCGCTGGAACGTCTCGTTGAGCCCCACCCTGCCCTCGGCCGCCGCCCGCATCAGATAGATGCGGCCGCGCGGCGAGTCCATCTCTTCTCCGAGCACGCGATAGGTCGGGCACTGCGGCAGGCAGATCCCGCAGTGCACGCACTTTCTGATCTCGTCGAGATCGGGCGCCTGGACGCCCGCGCGCGCCATCAGAGACCTCCGACGTAGCGCCCGGGATTCAGCACGCGCTTGGGATCGAACTCGTCCCGCAGCGTCCGCATGAGGCCGAGCGCGCCGGGCTCGATCGGTCCCCACGGATCGACGGCTCGCCGGAGCTCCACCGGACCGCTCGCGATCACGACGCTTCCTCCGAGCTCGCTGACCCAGGCGCGCACGCGCGTGGTGACTGCGGCCATCTCGGCCACGCTCGCGCCGACGACGACAACGCGCAAGGCTCCGAGGATGGCGCAGCCGGTCAGCCTCACGTCCGCGCCCGATGCCGCCACCTGCACGATGGCGGCGATGGCCTCGACGGTATCGGCAAGGCGGCCGGCGAGCGAGGCCACGTGGAGCACGGTCGCGCCGGGTGGCGGCACCATGGCGGCGCTCATCGCGCGCCAGAATCCGTCGGCTAGCGGCACGATCTCGGCGCCGCCGGCCTTCGCGAGCGCACCCAGGCGCTCACCTTGCTCTCGGACCGCGTCGGCGACGCTTCCGATCGAGACGGCGACGCCGGCGCTGCCCGGGTCGCCGAGCACGGCCTTCGCGGCGCGGTCGTTGACGAGCTCGACGCGGCTGGGCTGAAGCGGCGAGTCGATGAGCCGAGCCACGAGGTCCTGAGCGGCCGCTGGCCGATCGAGGACGACGAGCCAGGAGCGCTCGGTCTCCGGCAGCGGGTGCAGGCGCAAGGTGAGCTCGGCGAGCACGCCGAGCGTGCCCAGCGCGCCCACCATCAGCTTGGGCACGTCGTAGCCGCTGACCGACTTCACGACCTTCGAGCCGCCCCACGTCACGACGCCGTCGGGCTGAACGAAGCGCGCCCCGAGCAGCAGGTCGCGCGGGCCGCCGAAGCGCGCGCGCAGCGGGCCGACGGCGTTCGTCGCTGCGACTCCGCCGAGCGTGCGCGTCACGACACCGGGAGGATCGACCGGGAGCCACTGCCGGTGCGGCGCCAGCAGGGCCGCGAGCGCACCGATGGTCATTCCGGCCTGCACCGTGATGGTCAGATCGTCCGGGTTGTACTCGATCATCCGGTCGAGCCCGGAGAGGTCGACGACGATGTCGAGCCGAGTCGGCGGGTTGCCGAGCTCGATCGCGCTGGCACTTCCGCGGGGGACGACGGCGAGGCCGCCGTCGTGGGCCAGCGCGATCACGCGACTGAGCGCCTCCAGCGAGTCCGGACGGACGACCCAGCGCGGGCGCAGCCCATCGACGCTCGCGGCCGCGAGCGAGCCTTCGTCGTCGCGCACGCGGTCGCGGCCGGCGATCGTGATGAGCGCTTCGCCCAGCGAGCCGGCCGCGACGGCCATCGAGTCGGTCAGATCCAGGCGCCGTCCGGTACGCGGGGCCGCGCCGGACGGAATCCCTCGCCGCAGGCCGGATGCGAGGGCAAGAGCTTGCCGGGATTCATGATGAGATCGGGGTCGAATGCACGCCTCAACCGAAACATGAAGTTCAGGTCGGCTTCGGCGTACTGCAGCGGCAGATTCTTGGCCTTGTCGAGGCCGACGCCGTGCTCGCCCGTGACGGTGCCGCCCATCTCGATGCAGGCGCGCAGGAGCTCCTCGTTCGCCGCCTTGGCGCGCTCGAGCTCGTCGGGCTGCCGGTCGTCGTAGAGGATCAACGGATGGAGGTTGCCGTCGCCGGCGTGGAACACGTTGGCGATCTGCACGCGATGACGCGCGCCGATCGCGATCAGCTCGCGCATGATCGCGGGCAGCTTCGAGCGCGGGACGACGGCGTCTTGCAAGAGGTAGGTCGGCGCGAGCCGGCCGACGGCGCCCGCGGCCTCTTTGCGCCCCTTCCAGAGGAGTGCGCGCTCGGTGTTGTCGGCGGCGACGCGCACCTCGAGCGCGCCGCGCTCCCAGCAGATCCGCGCCGCGCGCTCGCCCTGCGCCTCGACCTCGGCGGCCGGGCCGTCGAGCTCGATCAGGAGCACGGCCGCGGCGTCCTTCGGATACCCGGCGCCGGTTCCCTCGTTGATCGCGCGGATCATGAGCTCGTCGAGCATCTCGAGCGCCGCCGGCACGATGCCGGCCGCGATGATGGCCGAGACTGCCTCGGACGCATCCTCGATCGTCGTGAACGAGGCGAGGATCGTCTTCACCGCTTCGGCGGCGTGCAGCAAACGCACCGTCACGGCCGTCACGATGCCGAACGTACCTTCGGAGCCCACGGCCGCGCCCACGAGGTCGTAGCCAGGCCGGTCCGCGGCCTTGCCGCCCAGCCGGACGAGCTCGCCCGTGCCCGTCACGATATCGAGCCCGAGGATGTGGTTGGTCGTGATGCCGTACTTGAGACAGTGCGGCCCGCCCGCGTTGGTCGCGACGTTGCCGCCGATCGACGACACCATCTGGCTCGACGGGTCGGGCGCGAAGAAATATCCGCGGCTTGCGACGGCTCGGGTGAGAGAGAGGTTGATCAGTCCCGGCTGCACGGTCGCGGACCGGTTCGGCAGATCGATCTCGAGGATCGCGTCCATGCGGTTGGTGCCGATCATGACGCCGCCGGAGGGCGCCATGGCGCCGCCGATCAGGCCCGTTCCCGAGCCTCTGGCCACGATCGGCACGCGCTCGCGACGGCAGAGCTTGACGATCTCGACGACCTCGTCGGCGCGCCTGGGCAGGGCGACGGCGTCGGGAGCGCCCTTGTAGAAGGTGTGCATGTCGCACTCGTAGACGAGGCGACCTTCGGGGGTGCGCACGAGCCCGGAAGCGCCGACGATGCGCTCGAGCTCCTCCAGGAATGGCCCGCTCAGGGGCATGGGTGACGCCCCGCGGAGCGGGCTACGAGATCTTCCAGGTGTCTCCCGACGTCAGCAGCTTGGCGATGTCGCCGGGGCCGCGGTCCGAGATCGCCTTCTGCTCCTGCTCGAGCATGAGGTCCTCGTAGACCGGCGCGTCGATGGCGGTGAGCACACCGACCGGGATCGGGAAATCCGGCGCGAACAGGTCGGCGATGAGCTTCGCCGCGTTGACGTTCTTCTCGTCGTGCACCCAGAGGCTCGACTCGGGCACGTCCTTGGCGCGAACGACCGTCGGGATCACCCCCTGCATGATCACCGCGCGCCGGTCGTCCGGCGGCCCGAAGAGCAGCGGCTTGCCGTGCTCGAGCCTGAGCTCGTGCTGAACCTTGGACTCGCGGTCGTAGATGACGTTCCACGCAAGGTCGTTGTACACGTTGCAGTTCTGGAGGATCTCGAGGAACGCGGTGCCCTTGTGGGCAGCCGCGCGCTTGAGCATCTCGTCCATGTGCGGGATGTTGCGGTCGACCGTGCGCGCCACGAAGGTGGCGCCGCAGCCCAGCGCGAACGCCAGCGGGTTCACCGGCCGGTCCGCGGAGCCGATCGGCGTCGACTTCGTGACCTTGCCGAGCTCGCTGGTCGGCGAATACTGCCCCTTCGTGAGGCCGTAGATCCGGTTGTTGAAGAGCAGGATCACCAGATTCACGTTGCGGCGCAGCACGTGCAGCATGTGGTTGCCGCCGATCGAGAGGCCGTCGCCGTCACCGGTGACCACGAAGATCTTCAGATCGGGTCGCGCGACCCTGAGCCCCGTCGCGATCGCCGGCGCGCGGCCGTGGATCGTGTGGAAGCCGTAGGTGTTCATGTAGTACGGGAACCGGCTCGAGCAGCCGATACCCGAGATGAACACGATGTCCTCTTTCGGGATGCCGAGATCGGGCATCGTCTTCTGCACGGCCGACAGGATGGCGTAGTCCCCGCAGCCCGGGCACCAGCGTACGTCCTGGTCGGACTCGAAATCCTTCTTCGTGTACTTCGGCGCTTCCTTCGCTCCGGGCCCGCTCGGGCTCATGCTTTGCCCCCGAGAAGTTGGTTGATGGCTTCGAGGATTTCCTCCGACGCGAGCGGCAGGCCCCGCACCCGGTTGAAGCCGACAGCATCGACCAGGTACTCGGCGCGCAGCACGCGCACGAGCTGTCCGCTGTTGATCTCAGGCACCAGCACCTTGCGGTACTCGCGCAGGATGTGGCCGAGATCCGGCGGCAGAGGATTCAGGTGACGTAGGTGAATCGAGGCGACGGACTTGCCGTCGGCCTGCGCCCGTTCGACCGCGGCCGTGATCGAGCCGTAGGTGCCGCCCCAGCCGACGACCAAGAGGTCGCCGGTGGCCGGTCCGTTGATCGAGGTCGGCGGGATCTCCTGGGCGACGCGGCGCACCTTCTCGGCGCGCGTGCGCACCATGTGGTCGTGGTTCTCGGGATCGTACGAGATGTTGCCGGTGACGTCCTGCTTCTCGAGCCCGCCGATACGATGCTCGAGACCGGGCGTGCCCGGACGAACCCACGGCCGCGCCAGGGTGGCCGAGTCGCGGAGGTACGGGAAGAAGCCTTCCCGCTCGGTCCTGAACGAGATCTCGATCGGCGGCAAGGTATCGACGTTGGGGATGAGCCACGGCTCGGAGCCGTTGGCCAGGAAGCCGTCGCTGAGCACGAGGACCGGCAGCATGTAGCGCGCGGCCAGTCTCACCGCCTCGTACGCGATGTAGAAACAATCGCCCGGCGTGGCCGGCGCCAATACGACCACCGGCGCCTCGCTGTTGCGGCCGTAGAGCGCCTGCATGAGGTCGGCCTGTTCGGTTTTGGTCGGCATGCCCGTCGAGGGGCCCGCGCGCTGGATGTTCAGCACCACCAGCGGCAGCTCTGCCGTCACGGCCAAGCCGATCCCCTCACCCTTGAGCGCGATGCCGGGACCACTCGAGGCCGTGACGCCGATCGCGCCGCCGAACGAGGCGCCGATCGCCGCGGTGACCGCCGCGATCTCGTCCTCGGCCTGGATCGTGCGAACTCGGAAACGCTTGTGCATCGCGAGCTCGTGCAGGATGTCGCTCGCCGGGGTGATCGGATACGCGCCGTAGACGACCGGTAGCTTCGAGCGCTGCGCGGCGGCGAGGATGCCCCACGCGAGCGCGCGGTTGCCGGTCATCGCGCGATAGAGCCCCGGCGCCATCTCCGCGGGCTCGATCGCGTAGTGCTCGCCGAAGATCTCCGCGGTCTCGCCGAAGGCGTGGCCGGCCTTCAAGACGCGCGTATTGGCTTCCGCGATGTCCTTGTTCTTCGCGAACCGCTTCTCGATCCACACCAAGGTCGGCTCGAGCGGCCGCGTGTAGATCCACGAGACCAGACCGAGCGCGAAGAAGTTCTTGGTCCGGTCCTTCTCTTTCGTGTTGAGCGGAAGATCCTTGATGGCCTCGTGCGTGAGGCCGGTCATGTCGACCTTGTGCAAGCGATAACGCTCGGCCAGCGCCGGCTCGTCCAGCGGATTGGCCGCGTAGCCGGCCTTATCGAGGTTGCGCTTGTCGAACGCCTGCGTGTTGACGATCAGGAGGCCGCCGGTCTTGAGGTCGCGCAGGTGCACCTTCAGCGCGGCGGGGTTCATCGCGACCAGGCAGTCGAGACGATCGCCCGGCGTGTAGACGCGCTGGCTTCCGAACTGCAGCTGAAAGCTCGAGACGCCGAACAGCGTGCCGGCCGGCGCACGAATCTCGGCGGGGAAGTTCGGCAGGGTCGCGAGATCGTTGCCGGCCCATGCCGACTCGGTGGTGAACTGCTCACCCGTGAGCTGCATACCGTCGCCGGAATCGCCGGCGAAGCGGATCACTGCCCGATCCAGCGCTTTACGCGACTTCTCGACGCCGGTGGCGGGAGTCGCTATCTGGCTCATCTCCTCGTGTCTCCTCGCTCGCCTTGCGCAGTCATGTCCCGTGAGCCTGGCACGGGAAATTCGCTACAGAGGCAGGCCCGCCGGCCGTCAGGTCACGCACCGGCAGACCAACGGTCATTCTATCGGACGATACGGGCACGGGCAAGATACTCGGCGGGTTGCCCGCCGGCCGCCCGTGCAAAAACTGCAGAACCTCCATTAGCCGGCGTCGACCTCGTGGGGGCGCTTGAGGGCGTCGCCCGGCCGCAGGTTCAGTACCGCCTCGGGGAACAGCCCGGCCAGCCAGCGGACCACGTCGTTGACCGTGACGACGCCCAGGGGCCGGCCCTCCCCGTCGACCAGCGGGATGGTCCGGTAGCCCGCTACGCTCATGCAGTGGATAGCGTACGCGACCCGGTCGTTCGCACTGAGCGCTTGGGGATTCCGCGTCATCACCTCGCCGAGATGAGTGCGCCTGGCGTCCAGATCCCGCCCCACCACGCGAGTGAGAACGTCGCGCTCGGTGAAGATCCCCACCAGGCGCCCCTGCGTGTCCGTCACGAGCACGCCGGCCTGTCGCCGGGCGAGCATCGTCCGGACAGCGTCGTGCACGGTGGAGCTTTCGGCGAAGCAGATCGGCTCGGCTGGAGACAGGACCGCGATCGTGTCGTTCAGCAGAGGCCCGCTGGCTTCCCTCAGCTCGTCGGTCTTCCGGAGGTCATCGTCGATCGTCGCGGAGTACTCGTCCTCGAACTCACCGCCCATACATCACATCCCCTCTCGCTCGATCGTAACTCTTAGCTCGGACAGCGGCAATCGCGCTCACGAGCGCGCGGCGACCCGCGCCGGCTGCTCCTCGTTGGCGTCCTTCAGGAGCTGGATGAAGCGACTGACCGTCGGCGTCAGCGGCTTCTGGCGCCGATGGATCAGGCCGACCGGCCGCACGAGGTCCGGGATGCCCATCGGCACGACGGCCAGCGTGCGGATCGAGGCCTCGTTCTGCACGGTGTGCCGCGGCAGGATCGAGACACCTGCCGCGATGATGATCGCCTGCTTGATCGTCTCGATGTTGTCGAACTCCATGACCGTTTGCACCCGCACGTTGTGCTGGCGAAGCGCGCGGTCGATCGCCTTGCGGATCGTCAGGCCGGCATCGAACGCGATGAACGTCTCGCCGTTGAGATCGGTCGGCATGACGACGCGGCGCCGCGCGAGGCGATGATTCGGGTGGCAGACGAAGGCCATCGGCTCGGACCGGAGCGGCACGATCGAGAGCGCGCGATCGGTGGGCGGGTACGACATGATTCCCACGTCGGCCTCACCCTGCATGACCGCCTCGACCACCTTGTGCGGATGCAGGCACTCGAGCTGGACGCGGGCGTCCGGGTAGAGCGACATGAACCGCTGCATGTGACGGCTCACGTCGTGCAGACCGACGGAGTAGATCGCGGCGACCCGGACGGTGCCGTCGACCCGCGCCTTCACCGCCGCGATGCCGGCCTTGGCCTTGTCCCACGACTCGAGGAGTCCGCGGCAGGCGTCGTAGAATGCCTGGCCCTCGGGAGTCACGACGAAGGGCCGCTTGGTGCGGTCGAGCAGCGCCACGCCGAGCTCGGCTTCGAGCTGCTGCATCGCCTGGCTGGCGGCCGACTGCGAGACGAAGTTCTGGGTCGCGCCGCGCGAGAACGAGCGCAGGCGCACCACGTCGCAGTAGAGCCGGAGCGTCTCGAGGTGCACGGCGAGATTATAAGAGCTTCTGATACTTATTATCCAACTTTTTGGGGATGACTAATAGTGGGCTTGGCAGTACTATCGTGCAACTGTTTTCACAAAGGGGATCACGCAGATGGCGTCAGCGCCGCGCAGAACAGCCATTCCCGGACCACCGCCCGCGCAGGGGCTCTACGATCCCGCGCACGAGCACGACGCATGCGGCGTCGGCTTCGTCGTCGACATCAAGGGGCGCCGCTCGCACTCGATCGTCCAGCAGGCGCTCTCGGTCCTCATCAATCTACTCCATCGAGGCGCCTGCGGCTGCGAGGCGAACACCGGCGACGGCGCCGGCATCCTGACCCAGCTTCCGGACAAGTTCCTTCGCCGTGAGTGCGGCCGCCTCGGCATTCCCCTGCCGCCGGCCGGGGACTACGGCTGCGGCTTCGTGTTCCTGCCCCGCGACGCCGAGCAGCGGGACATCGTGCGCGCGCTGCTGCACTCGATCGTCGAGGAGGAAGGCCAGCAGCTGCTCGGCTGGCGCCAGGTGCCGACCGACGACCACCTGCTCGGCGCCAGCGCGCTCTCGGTCGAGCCGCGCATCATGCAGGTGTTCATCGGCCGCGGCCCCGCGGTGCGCGATCACGCCCAGTTCGAGCGCAAGCTCTACGTGATCCGGAAGCTCTTCGAGAAGGCGGTGGTCGCGCTCGACATTCCGGAAAACAAGTACGCGTATATCCCGAGCCTCAGCTCGAACACGATCATCTACAAGGGCATGCTGAGCGCGGACCAGATCGAGACGATGTTCCCTGATCTGACCGACCCGGACTTCGAGTCGGCGCTGGCGCTGGTGCACCAGCGGTTCAGCACCAACACGTTCCCGTCCTGGCCGCTCGCGCACCCCTACCGCTACATCGCCCACAACGGCGAGATCAACACGCTACGCGGCAACATCAACTGGATGAAGGCACGCGAGGCGCTCTGCCACTCGGAGGCGCTCGGCGACGATCTGAAGAAGGTGCTCCCGGTCACGCGCGACGGCCTGTCGGACACGGCCACGTTCGACAACGTGCTCGAGTTCCTCGTGATGAACGGCCGGTCGCTGCCGCACGCGATCCTCATGATGATCCCCGAGCCCTGGCAGAACCACGAGTCGATGAGCCCGGAGCGGCGCGCCTTTTACGAGTACCACTCGTCGCTCATGGAGCCCTGGGACGGGCCAGCCTCGATTGCCTTCACCGACGGGACCGTCATCGGGGCCGTGCTCGACCGCAACGGCCTGCGTCCGTCGCGCTACTACGTCACGACCGACGATATCGTCGTCATGGCGTCCGAGGTGGGCGTCCTCGATATTCCAGCCGAGAAGATCGTGATCAAGGAGCGGCTGCACCCTGGAAAGATCTTCCTGGTCGACACCGCCAAGGGGCGCATCGTCGACGACGAGGAGATCAAGGCCCAGTTGGCCGCCGAGCATCCGTACGCCGACTGGCTGCGAGACAACCTGGTGCACCTCGAGGAGCTCAAGGCGCATCCGGTGCCGGCGCCCGACCACGCCACCGTGCTGACCCGGCAGATCGCGTTCGGCTACACGCACGAGGATCTGCGGATCGTCCTGGGGCCGATGGCCAAGAACGGCGAGGAGCCGATCGGCTCGATGGGCACGGACACGTCGCTGGCAGTCCTGTCGAACCGTCCGCGGCCGCTCTACGACTACTTCAAGCAGCTCTTCGCTCAGGTGACGAATCCCCCGCTCGACCAGATCCGCGAGGAGCTGGTGACCTCGATGGAGTCGACGGTCGGGCCCGAGCGGAACCTCCTCGTTCCCGAGCCGGAGTCCTGCCGCCAGATCGTCTTGAAGGACCCGGTGATCACGAACGAAGAGCTGGCGAAGCTGGCCCACGTCGGTGAGCGCGGGTTCAAGGCGCTCACCTTGCCGACGCTGTATCCGGTCGCCGAGGGCGCCGCGGGGCTCGAGCGGATTCTCGACACGCTCCAGCGCCGGGCGAGCGAGGCGATCGCCGAGGGCTACAACGTCATCATTCTCTCGGATCGCGGCATCAGCAGAAAGACGGCGGCCATCCCGAGTCTGCTGGCCACGGCGTCGATGCACCATCATCTGGTCCGGCGCGGCGAGCGCACGCGGTGCGGCCTCGTGATCGAGACCGGTGATGCGCGCGAGGTGCACCACCTCTGCCTGCTGATCGGCTACGGCGCGGGCGCGGTCAATCCGTGGGTCGCCTTCGAGACGATCGACGACATGATCAAAGAAGGCCTGCTGTCCGACCTCGATCGGACGAAGGCGATCAAGAACTACATCAAGGCCTTGAACAAGGGAATCCTCAAGGTCATGGCCAAGATGGGGATCTCGACCCTGCAGAGCTACACGGGCGCTCAGATCTTCGAGGCGATCGGCCTCAACGGCGACCTGGTGCACCGCTACTTCACCGGCACGGTCTCGCGCGTGTCCGGCATCGGGCTCGACGTGATCGCCGACGAGGTCCGCCGGCGCCACGACCACGCCTTCCCCGAGCGCCCGGTTGGCGCCGAGCGCGAGCTCGACTGGGGCGGCGAATATCAGTGGCGGCGCGACGGCGAGCACCACATGGTCAACCCGGACATGATCGGCAAGCTCCAGCACGCGACGCGCAGCGGGAGCTACGCGCAGTTCAAGGAGTTCACGCGCCTGTGCGACGACCAGAGCAAGCGGCTGGCGACCCTGCGCGGGCTCATCGAATTGCGCCCCGCGGCGACGCCGGTGCCGATCGACGAGGTCGAGTCCGTCGAGTCGATCCTGAAGCGGTTCGCGACCGGCGCCATGTCCTACGGCTCGATCAGTCAGGAGGCACACGAGACTCTCGCCATCGCGATGAACCGGATCGGCGGCCGGTCGAACACCGGCGAGGGCGGCGAGGACGCCGCGCGCTACCGCCCTGATTCCAACGGCGACTGGCGGCGGAGCGCCGTCAAGCAGGTGGCGTCGGGGCGCTTCGGGGTCACCAGCGAATACCTCGTCAACGCGACAGACCTCCAGATCAAGATGGCCCAGGGCGCCAAGCCCGGCGAGGGCGGCCAGCTCCCGGGCGGCAAGGTCTATCCGTGGATCGCGAAGGTGCGCTTCGCGACGCCCGGCGTGCAGCTCATCTCGCCGCCGCCGCATCACGACATCTACTCGATCGAGGACATCAAGCAGCTGATCCACGATCTGAAGAACGCCAACCCCGAGGCGCGCGTGCACGTGAAGCTCGTCGCCGAGATCGGCGTGGGCACGGTCGCCGCGGGCGTGGCGAAGGCTTTCTCGGACGTGGTGCTGATCTCCGGCCACGACGGCGGCACCGGCGCTTCCCCGCTGACCTCCATCAAGCACGGCGGCGTGCCGTGGGAGCTGGGGCTTGCCGAGACGCAGCAAGTGCTCGTGCTGAACAAGCTGCGCGACCGGATCGTCGTGCAGGTCGACGGCCAGATGAAGACCGGACGCGACGTCGTCATCGCCGCGCTGCTCGGTGGCGAGGAGTACGGCTTCTCGACCGCGCCGCTGGTGGTGCTCGGCTGCATCATGATGCGGGTGTGTCACCTGAACACCTGTCCGGTCGGCATCGCGACGCAGGATCCGGAGCTCCGCAAGCGGTTCGCGGGCCGCGCCGACTACGTCGTGAACTTCTTCCGCTTCCTCGCGCAGGAAGTCCGCGAGCACATGGCAGCACTCGGCTTTCGGACGATGGACGAGATGATCGGGCGCGTCGACCGGCTCGACTTCAAGCCGGCGCTCGAGCACTGGAAGGCCCAGGGGCTCGACCTCTCGTCGATCCTCTACCAGCCGGACGTGCCCGCCGACGTCGCGCGCCGGTGCGTACGTGCGCAAGAGCATGCCCTCGAGAGCTCCCTCGACAACACGACGATCATTCCGGCGTGCCGCGAGGCCGTCGAGTACCGGAAGCCCGTCGAGCTGCGCCTGCCGATCCGGAACGTCAACCGCACGGTCGGCACCACGCTCGGCTACCACATCACCAAGCGCTGGGGCGGCGAGGGCCTGCCTGACGACACGATCCGCGTCCACTTCACGGGCTCGGCCGGACAGAGCTTCGGAGCGTTCGTCCCGCGCGGCGTCAGCTTCACGCTCGAGGGCGACGCCAACGACTACTGGGGTAAAGGGCTCTCGGGCGGCAAGCTCGTGGTGTTCCCGCCGCGCGCCAGCACGTTCGTGCCCGAGGAGAACATCATCATCGGCAACGTGGCGCTCTACGGCGCGACCAGCGGCGAGGCGTACGTGCGCGGCGTCGCCGGCGAGCGCTTCTGCGTGCGCAACAGCGGCGTGCACGCGGTCGTCGAGGGCGTCGGCGATCACGGGTGCGAGTACATGACCGGCGGACGGGTCGTGGTGCTCGGGCGCAGCGGCCGTAACTTCGCCGCGGGCATGTCGGGCGGTGTCGCCTACGTGCTGGACCTGGACGGCGACTTCAAGCGGCGGTGCAATCTCGGCATGGTGGACATCGAGCGGCTCGATCAGCCCGAGGAGATCGCGCTGGTGCGCGACCTGATCCGGCGTCCCATCGAGTACACCGCCTCCACCTACGCCGCCGGGATCCTGCGCGACTGGATCGACGTGCAGCCGCGCTTCGTGAAGGTCATGCCGCGCGACTACAAGCGCGTGCTCGCCGCTGAAGCTCGGGCGCAGGCGGAAGGGCGACAGCCCACCTTCGCCGAGCTCGTCGGGACCACCGGTGGGTAAGGTCACCGGCTTTCTCGAGATCAAGCGGAAGAAGGCGCCGGCGCGTCCGGTGGCCGAGCGCCTCCGCGACTGGAAGGAGTACTACCTCCCCTACCCGGTCGAGGACCTCACCAAGCAAGCCGCTCGGTGCATGGACTGCGGCATTCCGTTCTGCCACCAGGGATGCCCGCTTGGGAACATCATCCCGGACTGGAATGACCTGGTGTACAGGGGCCAGTGGCGCGAGGCGATCGATCGCCTGCATGCCACGAACAACTTCCCGGAGTGGACCGGACGGCTTTGCCCGGCGCCGTGCGAGGGCGCCTGCGTGCTCGGGATCAACGACGACGCGGTGACGATCAAGGGCGTCGAGCTCGCGATCATCGAGCGCGCCTTCGACGAAGGCTGGGTCGGCGCGGAGCCGCCGGCCGCCCGTACCGGCAAGACGGTCGCCGTCGTCGGCTCGGGCCCCGCTGGGCTGGCCGCCGCCGATCAGCTCAATCAATCTGGGCACCTGGTGACCGTCTTCGAGCGCGACGACCGGATCGGTGGCCTCCTGCGCTACGGCATTCCCGAGTTCAAGATGGAGAAGCGCTTCATCGACCGCCGCCTGCAGGTGATGGAGAAGGACGGCGTGCGGTTCCGGACTGGCGCGCACGTCGGCGTCAACGTGCCGACCGGCACGCTACGCAGCGACTTCGACGCGGTGGTCCTGGCCGGCGGGGCCTGCTGGCCGCGAGACCTCACGATCCCAGGGCGCGAGCTCGGCGGCATCCACTTCGCGATGGAGTATCTGACCTTGCAGAACCGGCGGTGCGAGGGCGATCAGATTCCCGACGAGCGGTTCATCAACGCGAAGGGCAAGCGCGTGGTCATCATCGGCGGCGGCGACACCGGCGCCGACTGTCTGGGCACGGTGCACCGCCAGGGTGTCGTGTCGGTCCATCAGTTCGAGCTCCTGCCGCGCCCGCCCGACCAGCGTGCGGCCGACAACCCGTGGCCGCAGTGGCCGAACATCTTCCGCGTGTCCGGCGCCCACGAGGAAGGCGGCGAGCGCGTCTATGCGGTCTCGACGCAGCGGTTCCTGGGCGATGAACGCGGCCGAGTGAAGGCGCTGGAGGCCGTGAAGGTCGACATGGTGCGCGAGGGCGGCCGGCTCGACTTCAAGCCCGTTCCCGGCAGCGAGTTCACGCTCGAGGTCGACCTCGTGCTGCTCGCGATGGGCTTCCTCGGTGCCGAGCGCCCGGGGATGCTCACGGATCTGGGCGTGAAGCTCACCGAGCGCGGTAACGTCTGGCGGGACGCGACCTGGATGACCAGCGTCCCCGGCGTGTTCGCCTGCGGCGACATGCAGCGCGGCCAATCGCTGATCGTCTGGGCGATCGCCGAGGGCCGCTCGGCGGCGCGCGGCGTCGATCTCTACCTAATGGGCAAGTCGGAGCTGGCCGCTCCTCTACCCTAGCTCGGACGGGGGCTTTGCCCCCCTTCCGACGGTCGTCGCGCGCCTGACGGCGCGCTCCTCCCTGCCTCCCCCCAGGATTTTCGATTGCGCGGGCGAAGCCCGCGCTCGGAGCGTCGTTTCAGTGCCTGGAGAAGAGTCTCAGTGGGGTCGGAGAGGCTCGCCGACCAGGGCCCACCACGGTAGCGCGACGAACAGGATCGCGATCCAGCCGACTAGGGTCATCCAGATCCCGAAGCGCAGCATCTCGCCCGCCGAGACGTGGCCGCGCTCGTAGATGACGAGCGCCGACGAGCTCTGCGCGGGATAGTAGACGACGGCGTCGCCGGTCATCATCACCACCAGCGCGCACACCAGCGGATTGAGCCCGGCCTCGCGGCCTACCGACATCGCGATCGGCAGCGCGAGTGCCAGGAAGCCGGAGATGTTCGGCACGAGCGCGCGCAGCAGGGTCGCGCCGAGCATCAAGAGGACGATCACCGCCAGCGCGCTGTCGCCGAACGCAGGGAGCCCGCCGACCAGCAGGCGACCGAGCCACGGCGCTGCCCCGCTCACCACCAGCGCGTGGGCCAGCGAGATCGAGGCGGCGATCACGAAGAAGTTCGACCATCCCACGCCGCGCTCGAGATCGGCCCAGACGAGCGGGCCGAGCCCCGGCGTGAGGAGCGCGACGAAGGCCAGGAGCGCCGGGATCGCCGGATCCAGATGGTGCACGCCGTCGGTGAGCCACAGGGCGGAGGCGCTCAGGATGATCGCAACCGTGCGCCACTCCGTTCTCGAGATCGGACGCCGGCGCGCGGGCTCCGGCGTCGGCAGCCCCTCCGCGAAGCCCCGGCGATAGAGCGCCCACGTGAGGACGCCGCCCAGGAGCAGGATCGCGTAATACGGCACCGCCATCAGCGCGAACCAGCCCGTCCACGACATCCCGCCGATGATCGCGGCGCTCATGACCGGCGTGATCCCGCCGGTCAGCAACGAGGTCGACGCGAGGCGGTTGATCGACGAGAGCGCCAGCATCACGGCCTTCGCGACGTCCGCGCCGCGCGGGACGCGGCCGAGCGTGAAGACCTCGTCGTAAATGTGGATCAGGATTCCCGAGCGCGTCGTCGCCGACGGCAAGAGGAACGTCATCACCGGAAAGGACAGGACCAGCTGCAGGTACACGGTCAGGCTGCGGCCTCGCGCGCGCTCGAGAATGGTCCGCGCCAGCCGCTCGGCGAGTCCGCTGCGCACGACCGCGACGCCCATCGTGAGAACGCCGATCAGGAAGAACGGCACGGGGTTCGCGAAGCCCTGCAGTGAATCGCGCAGGCTCGGCGCCGCGCCGCTCAGCGCGAGCAAGGTGACGCTCAGAAGCGCGGTGACACCAGGCGCCAGCACCTCGCCGGTCCACAGGAGGATCGTGATCAGCGTAACGATCAGCGCGCGCTGACCGGCCAGCGGCAGTCCGGAGAGCAGCGGGGGCAGGAACAGCGCCGCCCCCAGCCCGGCCAGCGGGACCACGAGCGCCTTGCTCGTGCGTCGTGCCGTGCCTGCTACCACCGCCGCCTCGGTCCGGCTCATCGCGCGGCGTCATCCTCCCACGGATGGCGCGATCCGGGCTAGACTCCTCGCCGGGAGGCGCACACGTGCCCACACATCAATCGATCACTGGATCGTCGGACGAAGATCTCCTGCAGCGGATGATCGCGACCCACGGCGAGCGATTCGACTCGCCGTTCTGGGCGTTCTTCGGCGACCGGGTCGGGCTACACCTTCCCGCGCGCCCGGTGATCGTCGACCTCGGTTGCGGGCCCGGTCTGTTGCTCCGCGACCTGGCCGAAAGGCTGCCGGGCGCGACGCTCTACGGTTACGACATCACCCCCGCGATGATCGACTACGCCCGAAAGCTCGCGTTCACGGGAGCGAGCGCGACGTTCGCGCTCCACGACGTGGTGGCCAAGCCGCTGCCCCAGGCTTCCGGGACGGTGCACCTGGCGAGCATGTCCTCGGTGCTCCACGTCTTCGACGAGCCGCTGCCGACGATAGCCGAGATCCGGCGGGTGCTCGTCCCGGGCGGGATCTTCCTGCTGCACGACTGGGTGCGCATGCCCCTCGCCGCCTATCTCGCCTTCAGGCGCGACGTCATGAAGGACAGCGGCCCCGACGCGCTCCGGCGCGCCTACCGACTGTTCCCCGTGCACAACAAGTACACGGTCGATGATTGGCGCTGGCTCCTCGGCGAATCGGGCTTCGAGATCCTCGACGTGACCGAGCTACGCGCCTCGCACCGGATCTTCGTGGCCAGGGCGTCGCGCTGACACTAGAACGTCAGCCGCGGAAGGCGTTCATCGCGGTCACCAGCGCCGGCGTGCCGCCGAAGAGGTAGGCGACCTCCACCGCTTCCTGGATCTCCGCGTCCGAGGCGCCGGCGGCGCGCGCGCGTCCGGCGATGTTGGCCACGCCGTCGGGATGCGACAAGAGCGCGTCGACGATCATGGTCATGAGGATCTTGTACTTCGCGGGAATCGCGCCGTCCTTCAAGATGCGCTCGCGCTGGGCCACGTACGAGCTGACGAATTCGGGGTCACGCTGCTGCAGGGGCTGGATCCACGGCGGCAAGGTCGCCTGAGCCATCACGTCCTCCTCGAAGAGATTGCGAGGCGACGAGGCTAGCCCGGCTGTCGCGCTCCCGTCAAGCCGGCGCGAACCCTA
>Ga0209382_10004177_pt1 | contig 19439 bp, 15 predicted proteins | sample SoiMetdeltSBSDD5_FD_187599 | JGI IMG/M metagenome (GOLD analysis project Ga0209382, IMG submission 187599) | Bulk soil microbial communities from a Populus tree surrounding site in Tennessee, USA - Soil MetaG P. deltoides SBSDD5 (SPAdes) (version 2) | ecosystem: Environmental > Terrestrial >... | reverse complement strand
GATCGTCCCCTGGCTCCGGGTCGGCATGACCGAGCACGACATCACCAGCGAGGTCTCGCGGCTGATCCTGAAGCACGGCGGCGACGGCACCTCGTTCGAGTCGAACATCCGGGCGCTCAAGCAGGGTGTCCCCCGCCCCGCCGAGGTGGCAGGACGCCGGACGACCGGCTCACAACTCCACAGAGGCGGCACGGTCTCGTTCGACTTCGGGGCGACCTATCAGGGGTACGCTTCCGACTTCGGCCGGACCGTCTTCATCGGAGAGCCTGACCCTGAGCTGTTGACGTGCCACCGGCTCATCATGGACGCCCAGGCCGCCGCGATGGCGATGATGAAGAGCGGCGAGGCGACCTGCCAGGACGCAGACCGCACGGCGCGCGGGATCATCGCCGACGGCGGCTACGGCCAGTACTTCACCCATCGTCTGGGGCACAGCATCGGCAAGGACATGCACGAGACGCCCTGGCTGATCGAGGGCGAAGAGGCAGTCCTCCAGACCAACATGTGCTACACCGTCGAGCCAAGCATCATGCTGCCCGGCCGAGCCCACATCCGCGTCGAAGACGTCGTCGTGGTCAAGCCAGACGGCGCCCGCTTCCTGACCACCACCGGCCACGATCCGATCGTCGTCGAGGGGTAGCTCCCCGCCACCCGGCTCGGCGAAGACCGCCGAGCAAATGTCACCGTAGAGCAGGCGCAGGTTCGTGAAGTAGCCCTCGTCGCGGCGGAGGGAACGCTTCTCCAACTGGAGGCAGCATGCGTGGTGTCGGTCCGTCATCCCTGAGTCTCGCTCGGGCCACGTTGGCCCTGCTCATGATCGTCGTTGTCGGCTGCGGTCAGCCGGCGCCCCCGGCCGCCACCACCGCACCAGCCAAGCCGGCCGAAGCCGCTAAGCCCGCTGAGCCGGCGAAGCCCGCCGAAGCTGCCAAGCCGGCGGAAGCCGCGAAGCCGGCCGCCGACGCGAAGCCCGCCGCCCCGACGACTGCCCCGGCCGCCGCCGCAAAGCCCTCCGACAGCACGGCCGCCAAGCCGGCCACGCCGGTCGGCAACAAGACGATCGTCATCGGCTTGACCCACGGCGTCAAGACGTTCGATCCCGGCCGTCTGTATGAGATTTACCCCGGCATGGTCGGCTACGCGATGTACGAGCCGTTGATGCAATTCGACGGCGAGGACACGACCAAGCCGCAAGCGCTGCTGGCGACCGAGTGGAAGGCCAGTCCAGACGGTAAGACGTACACCTTCACCATCCGCGATGGCGTCAAGTTCACCAGCGGCAACCCACTGACCTCGGCGGACTTCAAGTTCGCGTTCGACCGAATCAAGAACCTGAAGGGGCAGCCGTCGTTCCTCGCGAACAAAATCGCCTCGGTCCAGGCGCCCGATCCGAAGACCCTGGTGGTGACCCTCAGCGAGGTCGACCCGGCCTTCCTCGGGATGATGGGCCGCGTCCAGTTCGCCGTCTACGACAGCAAGCTGGCGAAGGAGCAGGGCGCCGTCAGCGAGCCCGGCGCCGATCAGTCTGACAAGGCCGAAGCCTGGTTCTTGAACAACTCGGCCGGGACCGGCCCGTTCCTGATGAAGGAGTACGTGCCGAAGGATCGGATAGTCCTCGAGCGCAACCCGAACTACTGGGGCACACCCGCCAAGGTCGACCGGGTCATCCTCCTGAATATGGAGGACCCGGCCGCCCAGAAGCTGACGCTGGAGAAGGGCGACATCGACATCGCCCTGGACCTCACCGCCGACCAGACGAAGGCGCTCGACCTGAGCAAGGGCGTGAAGCTATACACCACCAGAAGCCTGAACCAGATCTTCGCGTTCTTCAACAACGACCCGGCCGTCGGCGGTCCGATCTCGAACGTGGATGTGCAGCGGGCGATCCGCTACGCGATCGACTACGATGGGCTCGTCGAGCTGGTTGGCGGCGGCGCGATCAAGCTGCCCTCGATCATCCAGCTCGGGTTCCTCGGGGCCCTGGGGCCGGATGCGCAGTTCAAGACCGACATCGACAAGGCGAAGGAGCTGATGGCGAAGGCCGGCTTCGCCAACGGCTTCAAGATCGACCACGAGACGGCCGCGACGGCGAAGTCCGGCGGCGTCGCCCATCTGCTGCTCGCCCAGAAGCTCCAGACCGACCTGGCGAAGATCGGGATCACCACCAACATCGTGGTACAGGACGACGCCACCTCGCTCGACCGGTATCGGACCGTTAAGACGCCGCTCGGCGCGCGCGGATGGGGGCCGGATTATCCGGACGCCATCAACCAGTTCGCGTTCTGCCCCGGCTCACAGGTTGGCCTGCGCGTGGCCTGGAAGGCCGAGTCGGCGCCCGACATCGCTGCCATGTGCAAGCAGGCCTCTGTTGAGCTTGACGAGGGCAAGCGGGCCGCGATGATCAAGGAGATCCAGCTTGCGATCATGGATCGGGGTCCGTACGCGAACCTGATTCAGCCGGGCGTCCAGATCGGCCACCGGACGAACGTCGAGGGCGTCTTGTACAACCCGGTCTACCAGCAGCACCTGGGGAAGCTCGACAAGAAGTAACCACGGACACCCCCTGCCCCGCCGCCTCGCCCGGTCTCGGGCTGGGCGCCGGGGACGGAACAGAAGGCACGCCACCCTGATGCGCGACTACATCCTGCGCCGCTTGCTGCTCGTGCCGCCGCTGCTGCTCGGCGTGACGCTGGTCGCGTTCGTGCTGTCGCACTCGGTGCCGGCCGATCCGGTGTCGGCCCACCTCGGGCAGAGTGCCATTCTAGACCCGGCCATCGTCGAGGCGTTCAAGCGGGAGTGGGGCCTGGACCGCCCGCTCCACGAGCAGTACATCGCCTATCTCGGGAACCTGTTCCAGGGCAACCTCGGCCGGTCGATCGTCTCGAAGCGGCCGGTCGAGGAGGACCTGGCGCAGTACCTCCCGAACACGGTCCTCCTGGCGACGGCCGCCCTCGTGTTCTCGGCCGTGCTGGGCGTCCCGCTCGGGATCATCTCGGCCGTGAAGCGGAACGCGCCGATCGACCACCTGGTCCGGGCGCTGGCGCTGGTCGGCGTCAGCATGCCGGTCTTCTGGCTGGCGTTGGTCAGTCTGTTCATCTTCTACTACCGGCTCGACTGGGTGCCCGGTCCCGGCATGCTCGACAACAAGTTCGTCGCGCCGCCGACCGTCACCCGCATCCTGCCAGTCGACGCGCTCATCGCCGGCGACATGCCCGTCTTCTGGAACGCGCTGCACCATCTGGTGTTGCCGGCCCTGGTGCTCTCGAGCTTCAGCGTCGGCCTGATCGCCCGCGTCACCCGATCGAGCATGCTGGAGATCCTGGGCCAGGACTTCATGCGGACGGCACGCGCCAAGGGCCTCCGCGAGCGGGTCGTGGTGCTGCGCCATGCCCTGCGCAACGCCCTGATCCCCACGATCACGGTGATCGGCCTCGCGTACGGCAACCAGCTTGGCGGCGCCGTCCTGACCGAGACGATCTTCTCGTGGCCGGGCGTCGGGCGGTACGCCTACCAGGCGGCGTCGAGCCTCGACTTCCCGGCGATCATGGGCGTCACGATGGTGATCGCCGCGATCTACATCGGCGTCAACCTGGTCGTGGACATCCTCTACGGCGTCCTCGACCCGCGGATCAGGGTCAGCTGACCGTGCATGTGGAGGGACGGCGATGACCGGGGCGGTTGGTCAGCCTGCGCTCGTCGCGCCGGTCACTGGAACGGTAGCGTTACGGGTCCAGCCCGGGCGCACCAGGCTCGTCTGGCGCTTCCTGCGGAACAACCCGCTCTCGCTGCTTGGGCTGGTGCTCGTCGTCGTCATGTGCCTGCTGGTGCTGGCCGCGCCGCTGATCGCGCCGTTCGACCCGTTGGAGCAGAACATCCGCGCCCGGATGCAGCCGCCCGGTGGGGTGTACCTGTTCGGGACGGACACCTTCGGGCGTGACGTGCTCAGCCGGGTGCTGTACGGCGGCCGGCTCTCGCTCCCCCTTGCGCTGGTGGTTGTGGCGGGCGCCAGCATCGTCGGAACGCTGGCCGGGGCGTTCGCCGGCTATCGTGGCGGGATCGTCGACGAGGCCGTCATGCGGATCGCCGACCTGGTGCTGGCGTTCCCGTCGATCATCCTGGCGATGGCGGTGGTCGCGGCGCTCGGCGGCAGCATGACCAACTCGGTAATCGCCGTGGCGATCGTCCACTGGCCGCGGTACGCGCGGATCGTGCGCAGCCTGGTGCTGAGCATCAAGCAGCTCGAGTACGTGACCGCCGCGCGCGCGATGGCGGCCTCGGACGCGCGCATCCTGTTCAGGGCCGTGCTGCCGAACGCGATTGCCCCGACGCTGGTGCTCGCGACGCTGGAGATCGGCGGCACGATCCTGACGCTGGCGAGTCTCAGCTTCCTGGGGCTGGGATCGCCGCCCCCGACGCCCGAGTGGGGGAAGATGGTCGCCGAAGGGGCCGGGGCCTTCGATCAGTGGTGGATCGGCACGTTCCCGGGCCTTGCGATCCTGCTGGTCGTGATGGGGTTCAACTTCCTCGGCGACGGCATCCGCGACGCGCTCGACCCGCGCCTGCGCAAGGGCGACTGATCCGTTCCGACTACACGCGTTCGAGTGTGCGGAAGCCGTCGGGCGATCTGTTCGATCGGGAACATCTGCACGCCGGCACCGCGCACTAGACTGATGGTGTGGGTCGATGCCTGGTCGCGAGACGGTCGTCTGACCTGGTCGCGAGACGGTCGTCTGACCGGACGCGGGTTGCACGCGCGAGGAGATGACGGCAAATGCCCGACACCAGTCCTGCCCTCGGCGGCACGGGCGATCGTGAGTTCGCTTCGGAGTACGACGTCGACGTCAAGGCGCTGCGCCCGTGGCCGAGGCTGCGCGAGCGGCCTCGCCGAATCACCTATGGCCAGGTCTTCAAGCGGAGCTGGGCATTCCTCGGCGTAGCCTACGGCTTGATCGTACTCTGGCTCGCTACCGAGCCGTTCCGGAGGCAGATGGACCCGTTCCAGCAGGGTCTCTTCCCGATCGAGGTCGTCATCGTGGTGGTCCTGGCGATCATCGCTGCCCCCCTCAGTGCACTGGTGCTCAGCGCAGTCTGGTGGTTCTGTTGGGGATCGTGGAACCCGCACGTGTCGGACCTGGCAAGGAAATCCGAAGCGTCGGGGCCGGACGAGGATGCGCGCTCTGTCCCCGGCGGCGACGCCGACGCTGAACCTCGTGCAAGGCCCGGACAGCGCGCGGGGCGCACGCCTCACCAGCGGCGGGACATGCTCCGGGCAAAGCCGAACCGCTCCGGGTGAAAGATGTCCACCGGGTAGGAGGTCCTCCCGGTCGTCATCAACTCGGCGGCGAGGCGGCTAAACAGCGGCCCCATCGTGAAGAGCGTCCCGCCGGCCACCACGAAGTAGCCGGGGACGGACGGGATCTCGCCGAAGATCTGGAGCCGCTGGCCGTCGCGGTCCAGGCTGTGGGCGATCACCCCGAGCCAGGTTCGCACGACCTGGACGTCTCGGAGCATCGGGAGCACCCGAAGCGCGACCCCGAGGTTGCCAGCCACGCAGGCAGGATCGATGTCAGGTCGCCCCGTCTGGGGGTCGGTCGTGGCGGGCCAGCCGCCGCCGATCATGAACGTGCCGTACGTCGTCTGCTTGAGCGAGAGGGCCGGCCGAACGTGCTGGATCAGCTGGTCCAGAATTGGCTCGCGGCGCTCGGTCACGCTCGCCTGGATCACCCGCCCTTCGACTGGCAGCGGCGCGCCAGCCATCGCGGCCAGGGTGCCGGCCCACGGCCCGGCGGCGTTGAGGATGCGCTTCGCCCTGATCATGCCCGTGCTGGTCGTGACCAGAAAGCCACCGCCGCGCAGCGCTTCGGTGGCGCTCACCGCCGTGTGGATGCGGAAGCGGGCACCATGCGCGGTCGCCAGCCGGACGTAGGCGGGCGTCACGAGCAGCGGGTTCGCTAACCCCTCGGCCGGATCGAACGAGCCGCCGACGAGGTGCTCGGAGAGGTTCGGCGCGATCGCGCGCATCTCCGAGGCCGAGAGCACCTCGGTCTCCAGCCCGAGCTCACGCTCGTACGCCACCTTCTCGCGGATGACCGCCAGCTCCTCGTCGGTCTCGGCGACCAGCAGGCCGCCCCGAACCTTGAGGCCGACGCTGCACCCGAGCTCCTGCTCGATCTGGGCCCAGAGCCGGCCGGCCGCCACCTTCATCGGGATGAACTGTCGCAGCGTCTCGTCGGAGTAGGCGCGCTCCGGCCGGCGGATCTGGATGTGGAGACTGCCGGCGTTGGCACCCGAGCCCTCGCGATTGACCTCGCCTCGGTCCACCACCAGGCACTCGACGCCCTCACGGCCCAGGTAGTACGCCGTCGCGCAGCCGATCAGGCCGGCGCCGACGATCAGGACGTCCGTCTCGTCCTCCCTGGGAGCGCGGCGATCTTCGCCGCCTCGTTCGCCCGGGGGCGTCCAGGATGGCCGCGCTCCCAGGGGGCCGTCCGTGCTCATCGGTCGGCCTCAGGAGCCACGTCGGACTTCTGAGGGTCGCCGACCTCGACCTCGGGCAGGCGCACGATGCGCGACGGCATCTCCGGAACCGACGTGTCCGCGATCAGCCCGACCGGCACCGGGCGGACCGGCGGGCGCGGTGAAAGTGGCGGCAGCTCCAGCAGCGGCCGGCCGGTCTCCTGCGCGAAGATCGCGCTGACCTGCTGCGAGCAGTTGTGGCCCTGGCAGAGCCCCATCCCGATCCGCGTCAGCGACTTCACGGCGTTCGGATCGCGGCTGCCGGGGCGGATGTGGCGCCGGACCTCGCCGACGGTCACCTCCTCGCAGCGGCAGACGACCGTCTCGTCGGTCGCCCACTCGTAGATGCCGGGGCCGATCCGGTACGCCGTGGCGAGCGCCGCGCGGAACCGTTCGAGCTGCGCCAGACGGCGTCGGCGCGGACCTAGCCGCTCCTCGGCGGTCGCGCCGTCGAGCCGACCGATGCTGCGCGCGACGACGATCCCGGCGATCCGCCCCTCCTCGATCGCCACCGCCGAGCCAGCCACGCCGGCACCGTCGCCGACTACGAAGAGGCCGGGGACGCTGCTCTGGAAATCGGCATCGCGGGCCGGGATGTGGCCGCCCTGATTTTCGTCGTAGCGTAGTGCGCAGCCAAGCAGGCGTGGGATCTCGAGCGACGGCAGGAAGCCATAGCCGATGCAGATGGTATCGACGTCGAAGCGGCGCTCGGTCCCGGCGATCGGCCGCCAGTCGCGGTCGACCTGGACCGCGACGGCTCCCGTCGCCTGCTCCGTGCCCTCGGCCCGCGCGATGGCGTGCCCATAGTGCAGCGGGATGCCGTGCTGTCTGAGGTAGGCGAGATAGCCAATCCCCTCGCGCAAGAGCGGCAGGTTGCCGCCGAGCGCGCCGCGCAGCAGCCTCGCCACCGTCCCGGGGCCGGGCTGAGGCGCGGCTTCGAGGACGCCCACGACGTTCGCGCCGAGCTTGTGGAGCTGCACCGAGAACGCCAGGATCAGCGGCCCGCTTCCGGCCATCAGGATGCGGCGGCCAGGATAGACCTGCTGGATCTTGACCATCGACTGGGCGCCACCGGTCGTCAGCACCCCGGGCAGCGTCCAGCCCGGAAACGGGACCGGCCGGTCATAGGCGCCGGTCGCCAGGATCAGGTGCTCGGTGCGAAGTGTGCGTGCGGTGCCCCCATGCTGGTAGACGGCGACGTCGAACGGACCTCGCCCCCAGACGTTCCAGACGGCGTGGCCGGCGAGCACCTCGGCACCGCTCCCGAGCGTGCGCTCCACCACCACCCGCCCGGCGACGTACTCCTTCCCCAACGCCTTCGGCTGGCGAACGGCGAACTCCGGTGGCGGCTGTTTGTAGATCTGGCCGCCCAGCGTCGCCCGCTCCTCGACGAGCGTCACCTGGACGCCGGCCCGTCGCGCTTCGAGGGCGGCTGCCATGCCGGCCGGCCCGCCCCCGACGATCACCAGCTCGCGCCTCTCGAGAGACGCGCTCACGGCGCCGGCACGGGCTCGGCGCCTTCGGCCGGGCCGCGCTGGGTCTCGGCCCGCATGCCGTCGGCGACGGGCGTCATGCAGGCGCGCACATTCGGCCGCCCCTCCACCACCATCAGGCAGTCGTAGCAGACACCCATCCCACAGAACAGGCCGCGCGGGCTACCGGTGCGTGGTGCGTAGCGGAAGACGCGCCGGCCGGCCGCCAGCATCGCCGCCGCCAGCGTCTCGCCCTGGTACGCTGGCAGCGGCACGCCGTCTACCATGACGGATACGGCCGGGCCGCGCTCGATCGCTCCGTGGTCCCGGACGCGGCGATCCTCAACGTTCGGCATGCCGGCACGATACCATCCTGATACGCCCCAAGCCGAGTATGAGAGAGGATCCGATGGCCATCGAGACGAGTGGCAGGTCCGCCGAGCACGTCCGGCTCCTCGAAGCGGCCGAAGGAGCGCTCGTCGGCGGGGTGCCCGGGCTGTTCCGGCTGCCCGATGAGATCCAGCTCGTCGTCCGGGAGGGGCGCGGCAGCAAGCTCTACGATGTCGACGGCCGTGAGTACATCGACTACCTGCTCGGCTCGGGCCCGTTGATCCTCGGCCACGCCCACCCGGCCATCGTCGAGGCGGTCTCTCGCCAGGCAAAGCTAGGCTCGCACTACTTCCTGCCGAGCGAGCCGACGATTCAGCTCGCGCAGAAGATCCGCGACGCCGTCCCCTGCGCCGACCTCGTCCGATTCGTGGGCTCGGGCTCCGAGGCCGTGACCGCCGCGTTGCGGATGGCCCGAGCGTTCACCGGGCGCGACAAGGTGCTCAAATTCGAGGGCGGCTACCACGGCACCAGCGACTACGCCCTGTACGACCAGAAGCCGCACGGCAGCGCCCCGGAAACGACGGCGCACGTCGAGTCGGCAGGCATCCCGAAGGTGCTCGGCGGCGAGATGCTGGTCGCCCCGTTCAACGACCTGGAGACGTCCACCCGCCTGATCGCCGAGCACGCCGGCGAGCTTGCGGCGGTGGTCCTGGAGCCGCTCCAGCGCTGCGTCGTCCCGACCTACGGCTTCCTCGACGGTGTGCTGCGCGTCGCCCGCGAGCACCGGGTCGTGACCGTCTTCGACGAGGTGGTCACGGGCTTCCGCCTGGCCTGGGGCGGCGGTCAGGAGTACTACTCCGCACTGTGCGACCTTGCCGCGTACGGCAAGGCGCTCAGCGGCGGCTATGCGCTGGCGGCGGTGGCCGGCCGGCGCGAGATCATGGCGCTCAGCGATCCGCGCATCGCCGGTCGTGACGAGTACGCCGTCCTCGGTGGCACGATGTCCGGCAATCCGCTCAGCACGGCTGCCGCACTGGCGACGCTCGGTGAGCTGGAGAAGCCCGGCGTCTACGAGCGACTGCACGCGATCGGCAACCGGCTCCGAGACGGGCTGGTGGCGGTCGGGGAGATCGTGGGGCTGCCGCTCCAGGCACCGGGCGAAGGACCGTGCTTCCAGCCCCTGATCTCGGAGCATCCAGTGACGGACGCGCGAGCGATCTCACGGGGCGATCTGGCGGCGACGTACCGCTTCGGCGTGGAGTTGGTACGCGGTGGCGTCCTGCTCTCCGTCGGCACGAAGATGTACGTCTCGACCGAGCACACCGACGAGGATATCGACCGGACATTGGAGATTGCCGAGCGAGCGCTCCGCCGGGTGCGAGGCTGACAAGATGCGCCGGTCCTGGCACACTGTAGAGCAGCCTCGCTATCCTGTCACCCACCCCTTGACGGCATCTACCCTTCGCGGTCAGGCGCGAACAAGGAGGATCTGGCGATGGCGGTAAGCAGCCCCCGCGCTCCGGCGCTCACCGATCTCGAGCTGATGGCGCACCTGTATCGCCGAGCCGGGTTCGGCGCCACCCGGGCGGAGCTCGACCGAGCCCTCGCACTCGGCTACGAGGCCGCGCTCGAAGAGCTGTTGCAGAGCGAGGCCCAGCCTCCCCTGGACGACTTTCTGATCCACCGGTACTACGTGGACGTGCAGGAAGGGCGGCAGATCAACTCGGCCCAGTACGGCTGGATCTACCGCATGATCAACACGAAGCGTCCGCTCGAAGAGAAGATGACACTGTTCTGGCACGGCCTCTTCGCCACCGCCTACTTCAAGGCGGAGAAGGGCAAGACGATGGTCAACCAGATCAGCATGCTACGAAAGCACTGCCTGGGCGACCTGCGCACGCTGCTGATCGAGCTCTCCAGAGATCCGGCCATGATCCACTGGCTGGACAACCAGTACAACACGAACGAGGTCCACAACGAGAACTACGGCAGAGAGTTGCTGGAGCTGTTCTCGATGGGCCGTGGCAACTACACCGAGGACGACGTCAAGAACTGCGCACGGGCGTTCACCGGCTGGGGGCTTAAGAGGACGGTCCCGGGCTTCTACCCGTACGCCCACTTCGACCTGGAGTTCGAGTTCTACCCGGACCGGCACGACTACGGCGAGAAGACCGTCCTGGGTGAGACCGGCAACTTCGACGGGCCGGACGTCGTCGACGTCATCCTGCGCCAGCCGGCTACCGCCAGCTTCATCGCCCGCCGGCTCTACCAGTTCTTCGTCTCCGACACGCCGGACCCAGACGCCATCGCCGAGATCGCCTCGGCGCTGCGGACGACCCGGTACGACATCCGCGCCGCCATGCGGACCCTCTTCATGTCGGACGCCTTCCGCTCGCAGGAGTCGTTCTGCGCTCGCGTCAAGTACCCCGTAGAGCTGGTCGTCGGCGTCGCCCGGCTGACCGGCGACTACACCTTCCCGGAGTACGACATTACGCCCCTGGCGTTGGCCTGCCGGTACATGGGTCAGGACCTGATGAACCCGCCGAGCGTCGAGGGCTGGCACACCGGAAAGGAGTGGATCGACACCGGCAACCTCGTAGAGCGGATCAACTTCGCGGCCGAGCGCGTCGGCGATTCGAGCAAGCCCGGCATCCGGCTCCTCGTCGATCAGGTGAAGGCAGACGGGCGGATGACCGCCGAGCAGCTCGTGGATCGGTGCATCGAGCTGATCGGGCCGTTCGCCGTCAAGGAGGGGACGTACGGCTCGCTGGTCGGGTTCGTCGAGCAGGACCGCGTGCCGGCGTTCGACGGGACTGACGACGCCGCGGACGAGCACCGCGTCGTCCAACTGCTCCAGCTTCTCGTGTCGACGCGCGAATACCAGATGGCGTAGCCGGGAGAGGTGTCGTCATGGCGACCGTTGCGAAGCCGCCGACTCTCGTCGTGCTCCAGCTCACTGGCGGGAACGACCCGCTCAACACGGTGATCCCGTACGGCGACCCGCTCTACTGGGATAACCGCCCGACCGTCCGCATCCCCGAGCAAGAGATCCTCCACATCGACAACCAGTACGGGTTCCATCCCAGCATGGCCGCGCTCAAGCCGTTCTGGGACGATGGGAAGATGGCGATCCTGGCCGGGATCGGCTACCCGAACGTGGACTACTCGCACTTCCGCAGCATGGACATCTGGTACACCGCCGAGCCCGAGAAGATAGCGACCGACGGCTGGCTCGGCAAGGTGGTCCGCGAGATGGACCCGAAGGCCGACAACGTCCTGACGGCTGTCAACTTTGGGCGCGGCCTCCCGCGAGCGTTCACCCTCGACGGTGTGCCGGTTGCGTCTGTGGCCGAGCTCGACTCGTACGGCCTGCTGACCAGCCTGGCCAGTGTGGCGGAGCGCCAGTCGGCGCTCGACGTCTTCTCCTGCATGTACGACGACGGCTGGAACGACATGGGTCACCGCCCGGTCCGCCCGCGCCAGCCCGCTGAGTCCGTGGGCGACGTGCTGCGCTACATGGGCCGGACCGGCCTGGACGCCCAGAAGGGCGCCGACGTCCTGCGCACCGCGGTGGACGGCTACAGCTCGACGGTGACGTACCCCACGTCGTCGATCGCATCCAGCCTCAAGGGGATCGCGCAGGTGAAGATCGCGGGGCTCGGGACGCGCGTCTTCTACTGCGGGACCGGCAGCTTCGACACCCACGCGAACCAGCTCAAGGTCCATGCCGAGCTCTGGAAGGACGTCTCCGAGGCCGTCTCGGCGTTCTTCGCGGACCTGCGCGAGCACGGCGAGGCCGACGATGTCATCATGCTGCTCTGGACCGAGTTCGGCCGGCGCGCCCGCGACAACGGCGCCGGCACGGACCACGGCGCCGGCGGCCATGCGTTCGTCATCGGCGAGGCGGTCAAGGGCGGCTTGTACGGCGAGTACCCCTCGCTCAAGGAGCATGATCTGACGCTTGGCAACCTGCAGTACGGGATCGACTTCCGCTCGGCCTACGCCTCGATCCTGGAGCGCTGGCTCGAGATCGACGCGAAGCCGATCGTCAACGGCAGCTTCGAGCAGCTCGCGTTCGTCTGACGAGTCGGCAGTAGGCAGAGGGCAGTAGGCAGAGAGCCTCCACTGCCCTCCGCCTACTGCCCTCCGCCTACTGGAGAGAGCCATGAGCGTCGCCGTTGCCAGCCCGCTGCGATACTCCCACACCATCGGCGTGCTCGGGCACGGCGGGCGTGGGTTCAGCAATCCCGTTGACGTGGCCATCCGCGCCGACGGCGTACTGTTCGTCCTCAATCGCTCCAACCCCACCCAGGGGCCGCCCGGCGGCCTCCGCGTCGGCATCGTCCGGGTGGATGACCAGGAGTTCCTGGGCGACTTCGGCAGCCACGGCCTGGAGGACGGCCAGTTCTACTGGATGACCGCGATCGCCCTTGACAAGGACGAGAACATCTACGTCGCGGACGAGTACCGCCACGACGTCCAGGTCTTCGACCGTGATGGCACGTTCTTTCGGAAATGGGGTTCGTTCGGGACCGGCCCGGGGCAGTTCAACCGACCGTCAGGCGTGGCGGTCTCCGCCGACGACGTCGTCTACGTGGTGGACCACCTCAACCACCGCATCCAGAAGCTGACGCCGACCGGCGAGCCGATCGGCAGCTGGGGCAGCCAGGGCACCGGGCCCGGGCAGTTCGACCTGCCGTGGGGGATCGCGGTCGATGCGCAGGGCGACGTCTACGTCGCGGACTGGCGCAACGACAGGATTCAAAAGCTCAGCCCGGACGGCCAGCACATCGCGACGTTCGGCGAGCCCGGCACCGGCGACGGTCAACTGACTCGCCCGTCCGGCGTGGACGTAGATGGCGACGGCAACGTCTACGTCGCGGACTGGGGCAATGATCGCGTCCAGATGTTCGGACCGGACGGCGGCCACCGGGTCACGCTCCTCGGCGACTCCGGCCTCTCGGCCTGGGCCGAAGAGGGGATGAAGGGCAACCTTGACCTGGTGCTGGAGCGCGATGGGCTCGACCTGACGCCAGAGAAGCGCTTCTGGGGGCCGACGTCGGTCAAGGTGGACGCTCGCGGGCACGTCGTGGTCAGCGATAGCTGCCGCCACCGGCTCCAGGTCTACGTCCGAAACGAGTAGCCGGGCAGGCCGGCATCCGAATCCTGGTACCCTCAACGCCGGACGATGCACGCGCGGTGCGTCGTCCGGCTGTCGCGGTATCTGGTGTGCGGAGCGCCTGAGCCGTATGGCACGTCGAGTCGTGGTCTGCCCCGAGCCGCTGGCCGCCGAAGCCGGCGCCGAGATCTTCCGCAAGGGTGGCTCGGCTGTCGATGCCGCGCTGGCGACGGCGTACGCCCAGTGCGTCGTCTCGCCGGTCATGGCGTCGATCGCCGGGACCGGCGGTATGAACGTCTACCACGCGCCGACCGGCCGTCACCTGGTGCTCGACTTCCTGGGGCGGTCCGGTTCGCTCTGCACGCCGGGGATGTACGTCGGCCGACCGTCCGCCGAGCAGCAGCGCGGCTACCGCTCGATCCTGGTGCCGTCGTTTGTGCGCGGCACCCAGGTCGCCCTTGAGCAGTTCGGGAGCGGTCGCGTCTCCTGGGCGACGATCCTGGAGCCGGCGATCCGCTACGCCGAGGAGGGGTTCGCACAGTTTCCGTACATCCACCAGTACTGGCGGAAGGAGGACCCGGTCCAGCAGACGCGCGAGCGTTTCGACGGCTACGAGATGGTGACCACGACGCCGGCCTCAGCAGCGATCTTCACCGTTGGAGACCGTGTCCACTTCATGGGCGAGCAGATCGTGCAGAGCGATCTCGCCCGGACCTTGCGGCGGATCGCCGAGGTTGGCCCGGACGACTTCTACTCCGGCGAGATCGGGCGCAGGATCGCGGAAGATCTCGAACAGAACGGGGCGCTGGTGACCGCCGATGACCTTGCCGCCTGCCAGCCGGACATCGGGCCGCCGCTGTTCGGGAGCTATCGCAGCCTGACCGTCGCCACGGACCGCCCGCCGAACGTCGGGCTGCTGCTCGTGACGCTGCTGAACGTGCTGGAAGGCTTCGAGATGGCCGCCCTTCGCGACGACGAGGTTGGCTACTGGGACCTGTTCGCTCGGGCGCTCTACGAGGTACTCCAGGAGCGCATCCGCTTCATGACCGATCCAGCGTTCGAACGGCTGCCGTACGAGTGGCTGCATACCGCCGAGCACGCGGAGATCGTGCGGGCGCGCGTCCGCGAGCGCGCATTCATCGGCGCCGCCCCCGCCCCCGAATCGTCCGGCACCACCCACGTCTCGACGTTCGACGAGGACGGGTCAGCCGTCTCGTTCACCCACTCGATCGGCATCGGGTCGGGCGTGGTCACCCCCGGCCTGGGATTTATGTACAACAATGGCATGTCGGCCTTCGACCCGGTGCCGGGGCGGCCGAACTCCATCGGACCGGGCAAGGCCGGGATCTCAGGCGGTGGGCCGGCCCTCGTCTTTCAAGAGGGCCGCGTCCGGTACGTGATCGGCTCGCCGCACGGCACCCGAAAGACCAGCTCGATGGGGCACACCCTGGTGAGCCTGATCGACTTCGGCCGCTCGCCAGCCGCCGCGGTGGCGAGTCCGCGCATCCATTGTGAGCGAGACCCGGCCGAGCTGTTGGTGGATACCTACGTACCGCTCGGGCTGCCCACCCAGCGGGGCCTGGCGGCGCTCGGATACCGGATCCGCGAGGACCTGTACGGCGGTCGGGTCTGCCTGGTCGCCGTCGATCCGACGACCGGCGAGGCATCGGGCGCCTCCGACCCGCGCGGTGGTGGCGGCCTGATCGAGTTGTAGGTCTCCAACGCCGATCCGTCACGTCGGACACCGGCAGCGGACCCGGATCAGCCCGGCCGGCGACTCCAGCGTCACCTCTGTGACCGGCTCGACAATCGGGAGCATGCCGGTCTCCAGGAGGACCGTCGTGTCGCATCGGTCACGCTTCCCCGCTTCGAGCCTCTGTGCGAGGAGAGTGTAACCGGGGCAGGGTGATGGAGCGCTGATGGCAGCGAGGGGAAGCGTCAGTCCTGGAGGGCGAGCGGCTCCACGTCCAGGTGGATCATCCCTAACGTCGCCGGGTCCGCCACGGGTGCTGCGCCGGCCGGTGGTGCTGTCTTGATCTGCGTGCCGACCACGAGGAACGACTGCCAGCCGTCGTCGCCGCCCGGTGCCATCGGGAGCCGCACGGTGTCTCCAACCTGAGGCTCCGGCCGGTACCACGCCCAGCGGACCGGCAGCTCGCGTTCGCCCAGGCGGGCGTAGATGGGGATCGACACGTGCGCACTCACTGTTGGCCTCCATGCCACGGGTGGCCGGAGATCGGCCACGTCCTTTCCTCAGAGAACGTGCGAGCGGGCGATGTGGCCCCGCTTCGATCGCAAAGTCTCACAAGAACCTGACGCAGTCGACGGGTCGGTCAGGTTCAGGACAGCGGGCGGGGATCCAGGACGTCGGCCCAGCCGGATAGGTACGACATCAGGAGCGGAGGCGTGGATCCAGGGCGTCGCGCAGCCCGTCGGCGATCAGGAAAATGGAGAGCGTCGTCAGGCAGATCGCGAGGCCCGGGAAGAGCACCAGCCAGGGCGCCCGGGTGACGTTCTCCAACGATGCGCCGAGCATGTTCCCCCACGAGGCGGTGGGAGGCTGGACGCCGAGTCCGAGGTAACTGAGGCCGGATTCCGCCAGGATCCCCCCCGCCACGTCGAAGCCGGCGATCACGGTCACGATCGAGAAGACGTTCGGGAAGAGATGGTGGAAGATGATCCGGGTGTTGGATGAGCCCATCGCCTCGGCGGCTCGGACGTACTCGCGCTCGCGGACCGAGAGCGCCATGCCTCGCACCAGGCGCGCCGTGCCCATCCAGCCCAACAGCCCGATGATGACGGACAGCACGACCGTCCACGGAATCTGGGCTGGCAACTGGAGCGAGCGGAACGTCGTGCTCAGCAGGATCATCAAGAACATGCCCGGGATGTTTGACAGTGTCTGGATCACCGCGTTTGAGACGTCGTCAAAGTGCCCGCCGAAGTACCCAGAGGCCAGGCCGACCGGCACGCCGATGACCAGCGAGACGACCGCGATCAGCAAGCCGATCGAGAACGAGACCTGCCCGGCGACCAGCGTCCGCGCCAACACGTCCCGCCCAAGATCGTCGGTGCCAAACGGGTGTGCCAGAGACGGCGGCTGGTAGCGCTGGGTGAGCGTCTGGCGATACGGATCGAGCCCGAGCGTCTGCCGCACGACCGTCGGCCCGAACAGGGTCAGCAGCACGATCGAGCAGAGCAGGACGAGCGCCGCCATCGAGACGCGGTCGCGCTTGAGCCGCGCCCAGGTCGCCGCGACGTAGCCGCGCGGAGCAGCCGAGGCGCGGCGTGCCTGCTCTGCCTCACCCTGGGACAGGCCGTTCGGCTGCCCCCTCTCCCTCTGGGAGAGGGCTGGGCCGTGGGGATGAGGGGCCCCATGGTAGGTCTGATTGAGGGCCGTCTCCTCACGCATACCGCACTCGCGGGTCTACCCAGCCGTACGCCAGGTCCGAGAGCAGGTTCGCCAGGATGCCGAGGAACGCGAAGATCGTAGCGATGCCCATCAACAGGGGGTAGTCGCGCTGGAACGCCGCGTCCACCGCCATCCGGCCGACGCCCGGCCAGGAGAACGTCACCTCGAACAGGACGCCGCTCGAGAGCAGGCCCACCATCGTCGGGCCGAGCATCGTCATCAGCGGGATCAGGGCGTTGCGCAGCGCGTGTCCATACATCACCGCCGTGGCGCCCAATCCTTTGGCGTGGGCTGTGCGGACGTAGTCCTGGCCCAGAATGTCCAGCATCTCGGAACGCACGAAGCGACTGTAGCCGATCCAGCCTCCAAGCGCCCCGACCATCGACGGCAGCGCCAGGTGCCAGAGTCGATTTTGCAGCGAGGCGTCACCCTCGGTGTACATGCCGCCGAGCGGGAAGATGCGCAGGTAGGTGGCGCTCAGCACCAGCATCATCAACCCGAGCCACCAGTGCGGCACCGCGTTGCCCAGCACCGTGAACACCCGTACTACCTGATCGGGCCAGCGACCGTGGTGGAGCGCCGCGAAGACGCCGAGCGGTATTCCGAACAGCCCCAGCAGGAACGACCCGATCGAGAGCTGGAAGCTGGCCGGGATGCGCTCGAGGATCTTCTCCAGGACCGGGCGCCGGTCGATGAACGAGTAGCCGAAGTCGAGCCGAGACAGGTTCCTCAGCCACTTGGCGTACTGGAGCCAGATCGGGTCGTTCAGCCCGTACGACTCCAGCATCAGGGCGCGGTGCTCGGGGCCGATGCGGGGATCGTCCGCGAACTGGGCCGGCCCGCCGGGCGCCAGCCGCATGATCCAGAAATTGAGCATGGTGATCAGCAACATCAGGAACACTGCCTGGATCAGGCGGCGCACGACGTAGCGAGTCAGACCAGCGTTCACGAGCGCCGTACCGCCGCACCGCGAGCGTCAGCGAGCCGGACCTCGGACTCCTGGGTCCGGCTCGCTGACGCTCGCGGTGCGGATTGCTCTGACAAGATCATGCAGAAGCGGCACTATTTGATGTACCAGCGCTCGCGGTTGTACCCGATCCCGAGCGGCGTCGGCTCGATCCCGCCGACGCGGTTGCTGACGCCGGTGTAGGAGAGGTTGAACGTCAGGAAGACGTACGGCGCCTCCGTGGAGAGAATCGTCTGGATCTCCTGGTAAATCTTCTTCCGCTTCTCACGGTCGAACTCGCGGACACCCTGGACGAACAGCTCCTCGACGCGCTTGTTGACGTAGGCGCCGGCGTTCAGCGAGGGGATCGAGTCCTCTCGCCAGATCTGGTTCATGAAGTGCGGCTCGATCGTCGAGCTCCAGAGCCCGAAGTTGACGTCCCAGTCGAACGGCTCGCCCCGAAGCTGGGCCAGGTAGGTGCCCCACTCCATGCCGGCGACCTCGACCTCTGCGCCGACGTCGGTCCAGGCCTGCTGGGTGACGGTGACCACACGCTCGGCCGTCTTGCTGGTGTTCGGGCCGAAGATGATTCGCAGCTTCAGCGGCTTGCCGTCCTTCTGGCGCACGCCGCCCGGCCCGGCCTTCCAGCCGGCCGCCTCCAGCATCGACTTCGCCTTCTCCGGGTCGAACTCGTACTTTGGGACGTCGGGGTTGTAGACCCAGCTCGACGGAGTGAACGCCGAGTAGGTCGGGCGGGCCAGGTTGAGCATCACGTGCTCGGCGATGGCGTCCCTGTCGATGGCGTGGGCCAGGGCGCGCCGCACCTCGGGATCCTTCAGGGCATCCCGGCGCATGTTGAACCCGAGGTACATCCAGGTTGCCGCCGCCGGCCACCACTCGTACACCGTCACGTTCGGGAGCTTCTTGGCGTCGGCGTAGTTCTCGGGGGTGAAGCCGGAGAAGTCGACCTCGCCAGTCTTCAACATCTGGTAGGCGATCTCGCTGCTCGGCACGATCTTGTAGGTCACCGTGTCGATCAACGGTCGGCCGTCCGGGTACCTGTCGTTCGCCACGAAGACGGCCCGGCTGTCCTTCTGCCACTCCTTCAGCAGGTACGGCCCGGACCCGACGGTTGGCGCCAGGATCTGGGGGTTCTTCTGGGGATCGCTCCAGTCCAGCTTCTCCCAGATGTGCTTCGGGAGCGGCGTCACGGAGTCCGCCGTCTCGATCCCGACGGCGATCGGCTCCTTCAGCTTGACGACGATCGTCTTCGGGTCCGGCGCCTCGTACGACTGGATCTCCTGGAGGTTGGAGATGTACGGGTACTTGTTCTCCGGCTTAATCGCCTGATCGAACGTCCACTTGTAATCCGCCGACGTCATCGGCGTCCCGTCGCTCCAGACCAGGTCGTCGCGCAGGGTGAACGTGTAGGTCAGCTTGTCGTCCGAGATCGTCCAGCCCTTCGCCGAGTCCGGGATCGATTCGAGGGTCTTCGGGTCGTACTGGACCAGGCTGCCGCCATACACGAGCCCCTGGTAGGCGCCAGACGCGGTGTCCGTGCGGAGGTACGGATGGAAGGTGACGCCGTCCGCCGTGGCGGCGACGACGATACCGCCGCCCGGCTTCGCGGCCGGCGGGGCGGTCGGC
>Ga0209382_10004176_pt1 | contig 19444 bp, 16 predicted proteins | sample SoiMetdeltSBSDD5_FD_187599 | JGI IMG/M metagenome (GOLD analysis project Ga0209382, IMG submission 187599) | Bulk soil microbial communities from a Populus tree surrounding site in Tennessee, USA - Soil MetaG P. deltoides SBSDD5 (SPAdes) (version 2) | ecosystem: Environmental > Terrestrial >... | reverse complement strand
GGCCGCCTCCGCGAAGGCGGCGAGGTTGGCGGCCGCGTCGTCCCAGTAGACGCCGCTGCCGGTCATGACGACCGGGCGCGCGGCCCCGGCGAGGAGACCGGCCAGCTTCTCGATCGCGGCGGTGTCGGCCGCGACTGGCGTGCGGTGGACGTAGTCGGTGGGAATCGGAGCCAGGCGGTCCTCGATCGAGGCGAGGAGCAGGTCGACCGGGATCTCGACGAAGACCGGCCCCGGCCGACCCGACAGCGCGACGCGGATCGCCGTCGTCAGCACCTCGGGGATCTGCCGGATCTCCGGCACCGACCACGCGCCCTTCGTGATGGGGCGCAGCAGCGCGACCTGCTCCATCTCCTGCAGCGCCCCGAGCCCGCGCAGGCCGAGCGGCGCCGCCCCACCGATCAGCAGCAACGGGCTGCGCGCCGCATACGCGTTGGCGACACCGGTCACCGCGTCCGTCACCCCGGGCCCCGCCGTCACGATCGCCACCCCGACGTTCCGCGTGAGCCTCGCATACGCATCCGCCGCATGCGCCGCCGCCTGCTCATGCCGCACATCCACCATCCGGATGCCCTCCGTCACGCACCCGTCGTAGATCGGCAGGACATGCCCCCCACACAACGTGAACACATGCCCCACCCCGGCTTGCTTCAACACCCGCGCAACGAGCTCCCCCCCGGTGAAATCGGCCATCACGGACCCTCGATCTGGAAAGTCGTTGAAGAGGCGTCCACGTCAGGGCCGATCAAAACGGGCCAGATACGAGGCGCCGACGAGCGACGACTGAGGCGTGGGCCGCCCACGCCGCAGGGAGGAGCGAGGAGGCAACGAAGTAGATGGCCCGTTTTCATCGGCCCGTTGATAAGGTGCCGCCGTCGCCGACAACCACAAAGGGGGCCCAGAAGAACGGATGCGCCGTCTCAGGCTTCGCGCGCAGCGCAGCCTGAGCGCGACGCAACGCCTCGGCCTTGCCCGCGCTCGCGTCGCGTGCGTAGGCGGCGAACATGCCGGTGGTGAGATCGACCGTCGGGCCCGAGGCCACGGCCCAGTGTGACACGAGCAGCGCGCGCGCTCCGGCGTAGAAGAACGCGCGCGCGAGGCCCGTGAGGCTCTCGCCACCGAGCGAGCCGTCCGGCCCCGCCGTGTTGCACGCCGACAGCACCACCCAGTCGGCGTCGAGCTTGAGGCCGGCGACCTCGCTCGCGTCGAGGAGGCCGTCCTCGCCTGGCGCCGGCGCCGCCGGCGGCGTGAGCGCCAGGGCCGGCTCGGCCTGGCAGCGCAGCTCGCCGGGCAGCAGGCCGTGCGTTGCGAAGGCCACGACCCGGTAGCGCGAGAGATCGGTGTCTCGCACCCGGCGCTCGGTGGCCGCCGCGCCCACGACGACGGCGTCACTCCCCGCCCCCAGCGCGGCCGCGATGCGCTTGAGCTCGCCGGCGGACTCCGGCAGGCGGGGCAGGCCGCGCAGCAGCGCGGGATCGAGGGTCTCGCCCTGACGGCACAGGTTGGCGACGTCGGTCACGTTGCGGCGGTCGTGGCGGCCGCCGGCAAAGGCGGGATCGGCGAAGCCGATGAAGGGCTGCGGCGCGGGCGAGCGCGCCGCCACCGCGCGCAGCTCGCGCAGCGCCGCCACCGACGGCAGCACGCTGATGCCGACGCTGTTGGCGAGATAGGCGATTCGCTCGGCGTCGGTGCCGGCCGGGGCGGCGTTCGTCACGAGCACGCCGAGCGGGAGCGCCAGCAGCGGGCCGGCGGGAACCGTCAGCAGGTGACGGACGCCGGCCAGCATGCCGTCGAGCGGTCCGAACAGCGCCGCGTAGAGCGCCCGAGCGCGGGCCACGTCGAACGGGCGGTCCTCGCCGGAGGACAGGTCCAAGCTCGCCCGGAGGGCCTTGACCTCCGCCTCCAGCGCGGCGCGGCCGAGGCGCGCGCGATGCAAGTGCACGCCGTCGGCGCGCACCAGCAGGACGAACGTCGTCTGGTTCGCGGGCAGCATCGCCACCAGCGCCTCGCCGGGCCGCAGCAGCGCGCGGACCTCGTCGGCCGGCAGCGGGCGCTCGGCGGTGAGCCCCGCGTAGCGGGGGAACTCGGCCTGCAGCTGGCTCTCGAGCACCTCGATCCGGCTCTCCACCTCGCGGAGCTGTCGCGCGAGATCCTCGCCGCGCGCCTCGCGCTGGTCGGGCGGCCGGAGCGACTCCTCGGCGACGGCGCTCCGCAGCGACACCCGCCGCCGTCCCGCGTCCTGCAGCTCGCGCGTGAGCGCGGCCAGCTTCGGGTCGCCGCTGCCGACCCGGGCCGACATCGCGCGCAGCGCCTTGGCCGTCTCGTTGCCGCGGGGGATCTGCAGCACCGTGAACATCTCGGCGATCAGCGCCGGTCGTTCCTCCTGGGGACGCTCCGCGACCGTCCGCGCCAGCACGTCGAGATAGCCCAGCACGGACGGCAGCCGCGCGCCCTCGAGCGCCGCGCGGTGCTTCAGCTGCAGCGCGGCCGCGTGTCGGAAGTGCTTGAGCGCCGCCGCTAGGTCGCCGGCGGCCTGCTCGTTCATGCCGAGCGCGGCGTGTCCCTCGATGGCCCGTGGCGACGCCTCCCCGAAGAGCAGCTCGCGGCGGGCGAGCCCCAGCCCGTACTCGCGACGCGCGTCCGCGTATCGTCGCTGATGGCGTGCGATGCGTCCCAGGAGCTCGTGCATTTCGCCCACCCACCACAGGCGCCAGTCGGGCTCGTGGCCGGCCTGCTGGGCCGCCTGCAGCGACCGGAGGGCGGCGGCCTCGGCCTCGCCCAGACGGTTGTTCGCGCGCAGCACGACCGCGTGCATGCCGACCGCGTACGCCCGGGCCCGCGAGGTCTCCGGATAGCGATCGGAGATCCGCACCGCCTGCTCGACCCAGCCGAGCGCCTCGACGGGCTTGTTGTCGCGGTGCACCGAGGCGCGGTACGCGTAGACGATCAGGTGCTCCTCGGCGAGGGATGACTCGGCGGCTTTCTCCGCGCGCGTCAAGATGTGGTCGGCCTCGTCGAATCGCCCCTGGTGGCCCACCGTGAGCCCCAGCTCGCTGAGGATCGGCGCGACTCCCGGACGGCCCGGGCCGAGCACGCGGTCGTGGATCTCGAGCAGCCGCGCGAACGACCCCTCGGCGGTGGCGTAGTTGCCCGAGCGATACTGCAGCTTGCCGAGGCGCCAGAGCGTCTCGGCGGCGCCGATGTCCTGGATGCCGACCATCTTGCCGGTGGCCCCGACGATGGTCTCGGCCCGGCGGATCGCCGCCGACTGCGTCCCCTCGCGGCCGCCGCCCGTCGGGGTCTTGCCCTGCAGGATACCGACGGCGCTCTCGAGCACGCGCACGTTGGTGGGATACGTCTCGAGCGCGAAGCCGCGTCCGTTCGCGACAGCGGCGACGACGACGACCGGCCAGCCGCGCTCGAGGCGCGTGCACTGGCGCAGGGCGGCGTCGGTCCCGTCGGCGAACGACGTCTTCTCCACCGCGCCGCAGCCACCCAGGCGCGTCTCGTAGCCCTTCTGGAACTGGCTGTCGGTGAGCAGGCGCTCCGGCGTCGTCTCGCGCGCCACCCGGAACCGGAACAGCGTGCCGCTCGAGACCGTCCAGCCGTCGCAGTAGAGGTTGAGCCGCTGCGTGCCGCGGGCGCCCTCCTCGGCCACGACTCGCACGCGGCACGCCTCGCCGGTGGCGTTACTCCCCACGGGCGCCTCACTGCCCAGGCCCTGCAGGCTGGCCGACGCAGGCGCGACCCCGACGAGCCCGAGCAGCGCGGCAACGGCCACGATCGTGCGCACGATCACCAGAATTTCTCCCACTTGACGGCCTTGCGCTCGAGCCCCTTGGCCATCAGCACCTCGCGGACACGGGCGATGGTCGCCTCACCGCCGGCCACGTACGCCACGAGGCCGGCGACGTCGGGGACGAGACGGTCGATGAGCGCCGCCAGCGACACGCCCTCGGCGGTCACGCCGGGATGATACGCGAAGCCCGCGCGCCGCCGGGCCAGCTCGCGGAACTCGTCGTCGTACACGAGGTCACGCGCCTCGCGCGCCTGGTAGACGAGCGTGGCCGGCCGTTCGACGCCCGACTGGTCCAGGTCAGCCAGGATCGACCGGATCGGCACGATCCCGATCTCCTCCGCCACGAACAGCGGCCGTCGCGTCTCGGCCAGGCCCAGCACGAACCCCCCGAGCGGCCCCTTGAACTCCACCTCCTGGCCGGCGGCCAGCCCGCGGAACCACCGCGACCCGAGCCCATGGGGCGCGACGTCGGCGCACAGCGTGATCACCGTCGGCGTGCGTGGCGTGGAGGCGATCGAGTACGCCCGCACGATCTTGGGTCCGAACGGCACCGACACCCACTGCCCCGGCTCGAAGTCGAGCGTCGGGGGATCGAGCAGGGCGAGGTCGGCCTCGAGGATGGCCGGTGCCAACACCCGTACCGCCCTCACCCTGGCGCGGCACGCGACCGGCTTCGCCGGCATGACTCAGTGAGGCCTGGGAGGCGGCGTCGGCCAGCCCGTGCCGCTGCCGGACTCCACGCGCGGCGCTAGCGCCCCAGGAGGGGGATCACGTCGGACGCGATGCGTTCGAGCTGGTCGCGCTCGTGCTCGGGCTTGCCGATGGCGTTGAAGACGACGTAGGTGCAGCCGGCCTCGACGAAGCGCGCCAGCTGCTCGGCGCACTGCTCGGGCGTGCCGATGATGCCGTACTTGCCGGCGAGGGGCCCGAAGTCCTGCGCGTAGCGGCGGGAGAGGTGCTCGACCCAGACGGTCTTCGCCGACTCCCAGTCGCGGCCGACCGTGATGAACGCGAGATGCGCGAAGGCGAAGCCGTCGAGTCGCCGGCCGGCCGCCTCGGCCGCCGCCCGGATCGTGCCGACGCTCTGCGCGTAGCGCTCGGGCTGGACGACGTAGGACATCCAGCCGTCGCCCTGCCGGCCGGCGCGGGTGAGCGCGGCGTCGGAGCGCCCGCCGATCCAGATCGGCGGGCCAGGCCGCTGCACCGGTTTGGGGTCGATCGAGACGTTCTCGAACTGCGTGAAGCGTCCCTTGAAGCTGGCCGGGCTGTCGCGCCACAGTGCGCGCACCACGTCGATCCCCTCGGTGACGCGCGCACCGCGCTCGCGGTGCGGCACGCCGCACAGCTCGAACTCCTTGGGGTTCTCGCCACCGACGCCGACGCCGAAGATGAGCCGGCCGCCCGACAGCGCGTCGAGGGACGCGGTGGCCTTGGCGGCGATGGCCGGCGCCCGCAGGGCCAGCAGGTAGACGGCCGTGCCGAGGCGGATGCGGCTCGTGATCGGGACGTACGTCGCCAGCAGCGTGAGCGACTCGTGGATCGGGCCGTGGAACGACACGTGGTCGCCGGTCCACACCGACGCAAAGCCGAGGGCCTCGACGCGCCGTACGAGGTCGAACTGCTCGGCCGGCGGCTTGAGCGACAGCGACACCCCGACCTGCGGCGTCACCGCGGGAAGGCGTCCTTCACGCCGCCGTCGACGGTCAGCGTGCAGCCGGTCGTCTTGGCCGACCGGTCGGAGGCGAGGAACAGCACGGCCTGGGCGACGTCCTCGGGCAGGATGCGGGCGCCGAGCAGGTTGCGCTTGCGGTAGAAGTCCTCGAGCTGCTCGACGGTGATGCCCTGGGCGGCGGCGCGCTCGCGGCGGATCTCCTCCGACCAGAGCTTGGAGTCCTGGAAGACCGCGTCGGGGTTCACGATGTTGGAGCGGATGCCGTGCGGCGCGCCCTCCAGGGCCAGGACCTTGGCGAGCTGGGCCTCGGCCGCCTTGGCCGCCGAGTACGCCGCGAAATCCTTGCCGGGCGACATCACGTTCTTGGTGGCGACGAACACCAGCGAGCCGCCGATCCCCTGGCGCATCAGCACGCGCATCGCCTCGCGCGCGACGAGGAAGTGGCCCGTCGCGTTCACCGCGAAAGAGCGCTCCCAGTCGGCCAGCGCCATCCGGTCGACGGGCGCCGAGTGCGCGATGCCCGCGTTCGAGACCAGGATGTCGAGGCCGCCCCACGCCAGCACGGTCGCCTCGAACGCGGCGCGCACCGACGCCTCGCTGGTGACGTCCATCGCGAGCCCGAGTGCCCGGCCGGCGCCCACGCCCTTCGTCACCTCGTCGGCGACGCGTGTGGCGGACTCGGCGTCGAGGTCCGCGACGGCCACGTGGGCGCCCTCGGCGGCCAGGCGCTGGGCCACGGCGCGACCGATGCCGGAGCCGCCGCCGGTGACGAGCACCACGCGCCGGGCCAGCTCCTTCTCGGGTGGCGCCAGCGTGAGCTTGTAGAGCTCGAGCGGCCAGTACTCGACGTCGAAGGCATCGCGGGCCGTGAGCGACACGTAGCCGCCGAAGGCGGTGGCGTTGCCGAGGACGTCGATCGTGTGGCGGTAGATATCGTCGACGATGCCCGCGGTGCGGGCGTCGCGACCGGCCGTGAACATCCCGAGCCCCGGCACCAGCACCACGCGCGGCCGCGCGTCGAGCAGCTCGACGCCGGGCCCGCGGTGCGCGTCGACGTAGGCCGTGTAGTCGCGCCCGAAGGCCTCGACCGAGCGCTCCACCGCCCGCCAGGTCGCCGCGGGGTCGCCGGCGTTGTCGAGCGCGACGAAGCAGGGCAGCCGCTTCGTGTAGATCGTGTGGTCGGGGGTGGCCGGGCCCACCTGGCTGACGGCGGGCGCCTCGGCCGACGAGACGAACTCGGTCACCGCCGGCGCGTCGTCGAAGGCGACGACCATGCGGCGCTCGCGCGAGAGGGCGCCGCGCAGGCGCGGCAGCAGGTCGAGCGCGGCGGCGCGGCGCGCGGCCGGCTCCAGCACCGGCACCCGCGGTCCTCCGAACGACCGGCGACCCCGCCGGCGCTCGGCGATCGCCTCCTCGGCGCGCGTGATCAGATCGATCGTCCCCTCGTACGCCTCGCGAACGGTCGCGCCCCACGTGATCGTGCCGTGCTTGGAGAGCAGGAGCGCGCGCGCCTGGGGGCCCGCGGCGATCGCGTCCGCGACCTCGCGCGAGATCTTGAAGCCCGGCCGCCGGTAGTCGAGCGCGATGACGTCCTTGCCGAAGACGCCGGCCAGCACGTCGGCCGCCCGGTCGTTGTTGGTGAGCGACACGATCGCGTCGGCGTGCGTGTGCACCACCGCGTAGGCGTCCACGAAGCCGTGGAGGAGCGTCTCGATGGACGGCCGCACGCCCCCGGGGTCCATGAGACCATGCGCGAGGTAGGCGACCATCTCCTCGTCGCCCATGTCCTGGCGGTCGAGCAGCGCGCGGATGTCATCCATCCGCACGCCGGGGAAGTCCTTGCGCTGGATCGACTTGAGGTCGGAGCCGCTGCCCTTCACGCGCAGCACGGGAATCTCGCGCCCGCGGTGATCGCGCTCCAGGACCTTGACCGAGGTGTTGCCCCCGCCCCACACGACCAGCGAGGTTTCCGCGCCGACCAGGCGGGAGGCGTAGACGAGGAGGTCGACACCGGCGAGCCCGGCGGCCTCGGCGTCGTTCCAGCGCGATCGCATCGCGCCCACCATACCACGGCGTGGCGCCACACTTCTTCACCGCCGAGATCTCACCGTGTCTGGGACGGGAATCGGGATCGAGCGGAAGGCGGTGCGCCGCGCGGCGGAGGGAGCGATGGCTCCCGGCGCCGCGCGGCGCGGTGAACGTTGAGGCTAGCGCGCGTTGTAGACCGAGATGCCCTGACCGCGGCCGTCGAAGGCCGCCTGCGTGGTGGCGGCCGGCGCCGCCGTCGTGAACGCGCCGCCACCGGCGTTGCCGAAGATCGTGCCGCACTCGTTCTTGGTCTTGTAGGCGCCGTAGCCGCCGCCGAGCGCCGCGCCGGCGATGCCACCGATGAGGGCGCCCTTGCCCGCCGCCTTGCCGCCGTCGGCGATGGCGCCGCCGGCCGCGCCGAGGCCCGCGCCCAGCAGACCGCCGATCAGGCCGGGCTTGGCGATGCGCACGGCGCGCTCCGTGCCGGTGTCGCAATCCGCGGCTGTCGCGGCCGCCGTCGAGACCGGCGTCGCGCGCACGGGGGCGCTGGACGCCACCGCGGGCGTCACCGTCCGCGGCGCGGCGGGCGCGGCCACGAGGGCGCGCGGCGCGGCGTGGGTCCGCGGCGTGGTGGCGATCTCCTGCGCGTCCGCGGTCCCCGGCGTCCGCATCAGGTAGGAGGTCGTGAGCCCGGTGCCGAGAGCCGTCGTGCCAACCAGGGCCATACCGATCGTCGCGAGCTTCCAGGGATTGCGTTCCATGGCGCTGTCCTCCTGTCAGCGGGTAAGACGTCCGCCGGGGTGGATCTATTCGGCCGGTCGTGTGTTACAACCGGCGAAATGGCCCGTGCTCTCGCGGTGTTGCTGGTCCTCGCCCTGGGGGCTTCCCTGCGGCTGCCGGCCCTCGCCGACGGCATCATGCTGGTGCAGGCCGGCGCCTTCTGGATGGGACGGGACGACGGGCCGCCCGAGGAGCGTCCGCAGCACCGCGTCTATCTGCGCGCGTACTGGATCGAGCGCCACAAGGTGACCAACGCCGAGTTCGCCGCATTCCTCAACGCGCGCGGCATCGGCACCCTCGACGGCGAGCGACGCTACGACGCCGACGACGCGGACGCGCGGATCCATCTGGTGCCCGCGGCCGAGCAGCACGCCGGCTGGGTCGCCGACGCGGGGTTCGAGCATCATCCCGCGGTGGAGGTCACGTGGTTCGGCGCCCGCGACTACTGCGCCTGGCGCCAGCGACGCCTCCCCACGGAGGCGGAGTGGGAGAAGGCCGCCCGCGGCGGCGACGACCGGCGCGCGTACCCGTGGGGCCCGCGGCCGCCGGCGCCGGAGCTCGCGGTCTTCGGCCGCGCCTACAACGCCACCGACCGCGGCGATGCGCGGCCCGAGGGCGCCAGCCCGTCGCGGGTGGAGGACCTGCTGGGGAACCTGCGCGAGTGGACGTCGACGACGCTGCGCGCGTACCCTTATCGTGCCGACGACGGACGCGAGCCCTTCGCCGGCGCCGGCCGGGTCGTCGTGCGAGGCGCCAGCCACGATGACCTCGCGGGCTCGCTGCACGTCTCCACGCGCCGCTCGTACGACCGGCGCGGCGCGGCGGCCGGGCACCACCATGTGGGCTTCCGCTGCGCGACGTCGGAAGACCTGGGAGGATACTGATGGCCGCGCCCATCCACGACCTGATGATGGACTACCCGCTGACGCTCACGCAGTTCTTCGAGCGCAGCCGCCGCATCTTCGCGCGCAAGACGCTCGCCACGCGGCGTCCCGGCCAGGCGCTGTTCCGCTACACCTACGCCGACTTCGCCGCCCGCACGCAGCGGCTGGCTGGCGTGCTCCGCGACCTCGGCGTGCAGCGGGGCGATCGCGTCGCGACGCTGGCCTGGAACAGCCACCGCCACCTCGAGCTCTACTGGGCGATCCCGCTCAGCGGGGCGGTGCTGCACACGCTGAACTTCCGGCTCTCCGCCCAGGATCTCACCTACATCATCAACCACGCCGGCGACACGGTCGTCTTCGTCGACGCCAGCGTCTGGCCCGTGCTGGCGGCGATCCGGGACCAGCTCACGACGGTGCGGACCATTGTCGTGATGCAGGACGGCCCCCCGAGCTTCGGCGGCACCACGGCCGCGCCCGCCGACCTGCCCGAGTACGAGGCACTGCTGGCGGCGGCGACGCCATTGGCCGAGTGGCCTTCGATCGCCGAGACCGACGCCGCGGCCATGTGCTACACGTCCGGGACCACCGGTCACCCCAAGGGCGTCGTCTACACGCACCGCGCGCTCTACGTCCACTGCCTCGCCCAGGCCATGGCGGACTGCATGGCGCTCTCGGAGGGCGACGTCATCCTGCACATCGTGCCGATGTTCCACGCCAACGCCTGGTGCGTGCCGTTCTGCGGGACGATGCTCGGCGCGACCCAGATCTTCGGGGGTCCCAACCCGCAGCCGAAGGACATCTGCGAGATCGTGCAGGCGGAGAAGGTCACCTTCGTCGGCGCGGTGCCCACCGTCTGGATCGCCGTCAAGGAGCTGGTCGAGCGCGAGGGGTACGACATCTCCTCGATCCGGTGCATCCCGATCGGCGGCTCGGCGGCGCCGCGCAGCCTGCTCGAGCACTACGACAGGCACTTCGGCGCCTCGATGATGCACGCCTGGGGCATGACCGAGATGAGCCCGCTCGGCACCATCAGCCGGCTCAAGAGCTACATGCGCGACTGGTCCGACGACGAGCAGTACGCCGTCCGGGCCACGCAGGGCTACGCCTCGGTCGGCGTGGATCTCCGGATCGTGGACGACGAGGGCCGCGAGCAGCCCTGGGACGGTCAGGCGATGGGCGAGATCCAGGTGCGCGGGCCCTGGATCATCCGGGCCTACTACGACAACCCCGAGTCGGCCGACCGGTTCACCGCCGACGGGTGGTTCCGCACCGGCGACGTCGCCACCATCGACCCCGAAGGGTACGTGCGGATCACCGACCGCACCAAGGACCTGATCAAGTCCGGCGGCGAGTGGATCTCGTCGATCGACGTCGAGACCATGATCATGGGCCACCCGAAGGTCCTCGAGGCGGCCGTCATCGCGGTGCCCCATCCCAAGTGGGTGGAGCGCCCCCTGGCCTGCGTGGTGCCCAAGCCCGGCGCCGCGCTCGACCCGACGGAGATCCTCGACTTCCTCCGGCCCCGCTTGGCCAAGTGGGCCCTGCCCGACGAGGTGGTCCTGATCGAGGCCGTGCCCAAGACCAGCGTCGGGAAGTTCGACAAGAAGGTCCTGAGGGAGCGCTTCCGGGAGCGGGCTCCCAAGTCTTGACAGGCGCGCGCGCGGCCTCTAAAGTCCCGTCACAGCTTGTCCGGCGTTCCTGTCCCGACCGGTCCCAACCGTCGAGGAGGCGTCCATGCGACAGAGTCGTCGTCAGTTCCTTGCCACCACGTCTACCGGCCTGGCCGCGATCCTGGCCGCCAAGACGCCTCCTGCGCTCGGTCAGGCGCGTGAGATCTCGTACCTGTGCTGGAACAACTTCGCGCCGGCCTCGGACAAGAAGCTCGCCGAGATCGGCCAGAAGTTCACGAAGGACACCGGCATCAAGATCCGCATCGACCACATCGCGGCCCCCCAGCAGGCCGCCAAGTACGCCTCCGAGGTGCAGACGCAGGCCGGCCACGACCTCGTCGAGATGCGCATGCACTTCCCGTGGCTCTACGAGCCGCAGTTGGTCGACGTGTCCGACCTCGTCGGCGAGATGGAGAAGCAGTACGGCAAGACCCTCTCGTCGGCGACCGAGGCGGCGCGGGTCAAGGGCACGTGGCGCGCGGTGCCGCAGTACCATCACATCTTCGCGCCCGCCTACCGGGAGGACCTCTTCAAGAAGGCCAGCCTGAAGGTGCCCGATACCTGGGAGGACCTCTACACGGTCGGCAAGGAGCTGAAGAAGATGGGGAACCCCGTCGGGATCCCCATCAGCCAGAACTACGACTCGATCTCGACGGCCGGCCCCGTGCTGTGGGCCTTCGGCGGCATGGAGGTCGACAAGGACGGCAAGACGGTGAAGATCAACTCGCCGGCGGCCGCCCAGATGGTCGAGTGGTACAAGAAGATGTACAAGGACTGCATGGAGCCCGAGGTCCTGTCCTGGACCGACGCGAGCAACAACGAGTCGCTCCAGCAGGGCAAGGCCGGCTGGATCCACAACCCGGTCAGCGCCTACATCGTGGCGCGCAACATGAAGCTCGCCACCGCCGACGGCATCAACCACCACCGGACGCTGGCCGGGCCGGCGGGGCGCCACGAGACGGACGTGCCGCGTACGATCGGCATCTGGAAGTTCAGCAAGAACGTCGAGCCGGCCAAGGAGTGGATCCGCTACCTGATCGGCAAGAAGGAGGTCTACGACGACTACATCATGTCGGGAGACGCCTTCAACATGCCGGTCTACACGAACCACCAGGACCACCCGGTCTTCAAGACGGACCCGAAGTTCGCGAACCTCAAGAGCGAGGGCGTGCAGTACCACATCTACGGGTGGCCGGCCCCGCCGAGCGACAAGATCCAGCTCATCACCAACTCCTTCATCCTGCCCAACATGATCGCCAAGGCGGTCACCGGCACGTCCACGAAGGACGCGGTCGCCTGGGCGGACACCGAGATGAAGAAGATCGTCGCCGGGTAGGTAACACCGCGATGGCCATCGGCAACGCGCGCATTGAGACCGCGCCCTACCGTCCAGGGCTCCGGGATCGGTTCGGGGAGTGGCTCGACCGGGAGACGATTCTGGGCCCGGCCTTCGTCACCCCGGCGCTGCTCCTGCTCGTCTTTCTCGTCGCCTACCCGTTCGGCATGGCGATCTACCTCTCGCTGTCGAACGCGTTCATCGGCCGCCCCAGCCACCTCATCGGGCTGCAGAACTTCATCAATCTCTGGCAGAGCGACGCCTTCCGGCAGACCTTCCAGAATGCCTTCGTCTTCACCGGTCTCGCGGTCGCCTTCAAGGTCGTGCTCGGCATCTGGCTGGCACTGCTCCTCAACGAGCAGCTCTGGTTCAAGCGGCTGATCCGCGGCGCCGTCCTGCTGCCGTGGGTCATCCCCACCGCGCTGTCCACGCTCGGCTGGTGGTGGATGTTCAACTCGCTCTACAGCGTGGTGAACTGGACCGGGATCAACCTGGGCATCATGGACCCGCCCGGCCCCAACTGGCTCGGCCAGAAGTACTACGCGATGGCCGCGGTGGTGGCGGTGAACGTCTGGCGCGGGCTGCCGTTCTTCGCGATCACGATCCTGGCCGGGCTGGTGGCCATTCCCAAGGAGCTCTACGAGGCGGCCCACACCGACGGCGCCGGACCGGTCGCGCGCTTCTGGTACGTGACACTACCGCTGCTCAGCCCGGTCCTGGCGATCGTCATCCTGTTCTCGACCATCTTCACCTTCAGCGACTTCAACATCGTGTTCGTGCTGACCCATGGCGGGCCGATCAACTCCACGCACCTGTTCGCGACACTGGCACGCCAGGTAGGCCTGGAGACCGGACGGCTCGGTGAGGGCGCGGCGATCTCGCTCTATCTGTTCCCGGTGTTGGTCATGGTCGTCTACGCACAGCTCCGGTTCGTGCGGAAGCGGGCCTACTGATGCTGTCGCGGAAGCTCACCAAGAAGCTCGGCATGCACGTGATGCTGGTGCCGTTTCTGATCTTCGCGCTGTTCCCCTTCTATCACATGACGCTGACCTCGCTGAAGCAGAACCGGGAGCTCTACGACCGCACGGCGGTGCCACTGCTCATCCGGCAGGGACCGACGCTCGAGCACTATCAGAAGCTGATCACGGACACCTCGTTCCTCACCTGGACCAAGAACAGCCTGCTCGTGACGATCCTGGCCACGACGGTATCGCTCGTGATCGGCACCGTGGCCGCGTACGCGCTGGCGCGCTTGAAGTTCTTCGGGGTGGGCAGCTTCGGGACGGGGATCTTCGTGACCTACCTCGTCCCCACCTCGCTCCTGTTCCTGCCGCTGGCCCAGGTCGTGAACTGGCTCGGTCTCGCCGACTCGAAATGGTCGCTGGTCGTCACCTACCCGACCTTCCTGGTCCCCTTCTGCACGTGGCTCCTCATGGGCTACTTCCGCACGGTGCCGAAGGAGGTCGAGGAGTGCGCGATGGTCGACGGAGCCACCCGCATTCAGGCCTTGGTCCGCATCGTCCTGCCCATCGCGGTCCCCGGGCTCGTCTGCGCGGCGCTGTTCGCCTTTACGCTGTCCTGGAACGAGTTCATCTACGCGCTCACCTTCACCTCATCGTCGGAGGAGATCACCGCGAGCGTGGGCGTGACCAGCGAGTTGATCCGCGGCGACATCTACTTCTGGGGGCAGCTGATGGCGGGCGCCGTGCTGGGCTCGGTGCCGATCGTGATCCTCTACGTCTTCTTCCTCGACTACTACGTCTCCGGGCTCACCGCCGGCGCCGTGAAGTAGGGCCGCCGGCCGGTCCCGGGGGCGGCCTCACTCCCGGAGCAGCAGCGCGATCACCAGCACGAGCAGGCCCCAGAACGGCGCGCTGATCAGGATGCCGATCATGGCGCCGATGACGGCGCCGAACGGCGCGTCGTCCGTGGGAACAGGGGTGGGGCGCGGCCGCCGGCGCGACGACACGTCGAGGGAGATCCGGGACGACGGACGCTCGATCGTCCTCATCGTGTGGGCGTCAGCATACGATCACCCGTCGCCGGCAGCGAAGGGAATTTTAGCCGGTCCACGCGCGCCGGCGGGCGGCGGCCTCGTTCAGGTCCGTCCCCCACCCCGGCCCGGTCGGGATGCGCATGTGGCCGTCCTGGATCTCCGGCAACACGGTGAACAGCTCGTCGCGGCAGGGCACGGCGTCGGGGTCCGACTCCATGATCTTCACGTTCGAGACGCTGGCGCACAGGTTCAGCGCCTGGAACGTGCTCAGGTGGCCGTTGTAGTTGTGGGGCGCGATGTTGAGCTCGTGGGCCTCGGCGAGGTCGGCCACGCGCTTGGCCGCCCCGAAGCCCTGCCAGCAGGCGTCCACCATCACGACGTCCATCGCCTGCTGCTCGAAGTACGGGCGGTACTGGCGCACGGTGAGGAGCTGCTCGCCCGAGCAGATCGGGACCCGCGCGGCGCGCCGGAGCTCGGCCAGCGCGGCCGCGTCCTGGTTGTCGATCTCCAGCCAGAACAGGTTGAACGGCTCCAGCGCGCGGGCGAGCCGGACCGCCTCGACCGGCTTGAAGTTGACGTTAACGTCGAGGCAGATGTCGACGTCGGGGCCGACCGCCTCCCGCATGGCCCCGATCTGGGCGACGGCCTGGCGGATGATCTCGCCCGAGGCCAGCTGGTCGTGCGGCCCCTGGCGCCCCTGGTGGATGCGCCGGGCGGGCTCGCCGGGCCAGATGATGTTGGTCTTCAGCGCGGTGTAGCCGGCCTTGACGGCCTCGCGGGCCACGTCGGCGACGTCGTCCATCGTCCGCAGCGGGGGCTTGCCGAAGAGCCGCCAGTTCTCGACGCGATACGACGCGCAGTGCGACCAGTACACGCGCTGCCGCTCGCGGTGCGGACCGCCCATCAGCTTGTAGACCGGCACGCCGTGGGCCTTGCCGGCGAGGTCCCACAGGGCCAGCTCGATCCCGGCGATGGCCATCTGCGTCGCGCCGTAGGCGGCCTGGCGCGCGAACCGGTACAGGGTCGTCGCGTGCGCGTCGGGGGCGGTCGGATCGAGGCCGATCAGGCGACTGCCGAGATCCTGCACGAGGCCGGTCAGCCCGCGGGTGATCCCATCGCAGCCGAACTCGCCGTAGCCGGTGAGGCCGGCGTCGGTCCGCACGGCGCTGAACAGCCAGGGCCGCCGCGGCGTGAACCCCGTGTCGACCACGAACGTCTCGATCGCGGTGATCTTCATGACGCCTCCGGGCTTCGCACTCTAGCGGCCGCGCGGCCCTCTTGACAAGGCCCGTCGAGCCGGGCCAGAGTCACGCCACGTTGACGCGAGCCCGCGCATCGGGGCCGGGCCGGAATCGGGGGGCCGCGTGCGCATCTCCGCGATCGCTCTGAAGCGCCGCCAGTGGGAACCGTTCGCATTCGCGACGCCCGCGCTCGTGCTCATCGCGATCGTGATCGTGTTCCCCCTCGCCTACTCGTTCTACCTCTCGTTCCAGGACTTCGATCTCTCGGTCGGGCCCGAGCACTCGTTCGTCGGCTTCCGTAACTACACCGAGGCCCTGTTCCGCGACCACCGGTTCGTCGACTCGGTGTGGAACACCGTCGTCCTGATCGTGCCCTCGCTGATCGGCGAGCTGCTGCTGGGGCTGGGCATCGCCCTGCTCCTCAGCCGGGTGGTCCACGGCCGCCCGATCATCACGGCCCTGCTGGCCATCCCGGCCATGGTGTCGCCGGTCATGGCGGCCATGGCCTGGCGGATGATGTTCGGGGTCAAGTACGGCGCCATCAACAACATGGGCCGCCAGCTCGGGCTGCTGGACGTCTACTTCGACTGGTTCTCCAGCCCCGTGATGTCGATCGTCGCGGTCGTCCTGGTCGAGGTGTGGCAGAACACGCCCTTCATGATGCTGGTGCTCCTGGCCGGGCTGCAGTCGATCCCCCAGGAGCTGTACGAGAGCGCCCGGGTCGACGGGGCCTCGCCGTGGCAGAGCTTCTGGCACGTCACCCTGCCCCTGCTGAAGTTCACCATGGTGGTGGGCGTGATGATCCGGATGATCGACCTCACCAAGCTCTTCGGCCTCATCTTCGTGCTCACCTTCGGCGGCCCCGGCGGCGCCACCGAGACGGTCGCCTTTAACACCTACCTGGTCGGCTTCAAGGACTTCCGCATGAGCTACGCGGCGGCGCTCTCGTACGTGATCGTGCTCGGGGTGCTGATCCTGACCCTGGTCTTCCAGGCCGTGCAGCGCCGCCGGGAGGCGCGGGCGGCATGAGCACGCTCGTCTCGACCCGCCCGTCCGTTGCGGTCCGCCCGGGCAAGCGCTACCGGCTCCGTCGCCGGGTCGGCGACGCCCTGACCTACCTGGGCCTGGCCGCCGCCCTCGTCTTCTTCCTGGGGCCCTTCTTCTGGATCGTGACGACCTCGCTGAAGGGCAACAACGACTTCTTCGCCTTTCCGCCGGTGTGGATCCCCAGCGAGCCGTCCCTGGCCCACTACGAGGGCCTCTTCACGCGGGCCAGCGGCCTGCGCTACTTCATGAACAGCCTCACCATCTCGTCGATGAGCATGGTGTCGGCGCTGGTCGTCAGCCTGCCGACCGCCTACGCGATCGCCCGCTGGCGCTTCGGCGGCGGCTTCCTCGGCACGTTCCTGCTCGTGCTCCGCATGCTGCCCGCGATCGCCCTCATCATCCCCGTGTACCTGATGTACAAGCAGCTCGGCCTGACCAACTCGTACTTCGGGCTGGTCATGATCTACACCGTCGTCTACATCCCCTTCGCCGTCTGGCTCCTCGTCGGCTTCCTGCGCGACTTCCCGGTCGAGATCGAGGAGGCGGCCATGATCGACGGCTGCTCGCGAGTGGGCGCCCTCGTGCGCGTGGTGGTGCCGATCATCGCCCCCGGCATGGCGGTGGTGGCGCTCTTCGCGTTCATCGCGACCTGGAACGAGTTCCTGTTCGCCGTCGTCCTCACCGGCATCGAGACCAAGACCATGATGGTGCTGGTCACCACGTACACCAGCGGCGGCACTGACATGTTCTATGGCGAGGCGTCGGCGTCGGTGGTGTTGGGGGTGCTGCCCGCGTTCGTGGTGGCGTTCATGCTGCAGCGGTATCTCGTGAAGGGCCTTGCCCTCGGTGGCACCAAAGGGTAGCAGCGGCCGATGAAAACAGGCCATCTGCGTCGTTGCCTCCTCGCTCCTCCCTGCGACGTGGCCGGGCCACGTCTCAGTCGTCGCTCGTCGGCGCCTAGCATCTGGCCTGTTTTGATCGGCCGACTCACGCGTTCGGGGTCCGGAGAAGCTCGAAAAGGAGACCGCTCATGAAGCGATTCGCGCTTGTTGGTGTTGCGCTCGTGGCCGTCGCCATTCTGGCCGCCGGCGTCCTTCCCGAGCTGGCGCCGGCGCAGGGGAACCGGCCGTATGAGGGGACGACGATTCGGGCGGTGGTGAATGCGGAGTACGTGAAGTATTCGCTGTCGCTGGTGGAGAAGGAGCTGTACGAGAAGCTCGGGATCAAGATGGACGTCGAGGTCATCCCGCTCGACGCGTTCGTGCCCAAGACGCTGCTGGAGTTCAACAGCGGGTCCAGCCCGTGGGACCTGATCATGTTCGGGCCCAGCAACATGCCGGACTACGGGCGGCACTTCGAGCCGCTCGATCCGTGGATCGCCAAGCTCAAGCTCGACTTCCAGTTCGATGACATCGCCGACGTCTACAAGAAGCTGATGCTCCGGCACGCCGGCAAGATCGTCAGCATGCCCTACGACGGCGACGTGCACATGATGTTCTGGAACAAGGTCGCCTTCGAGCGGGCCGACAACAAGAAGAAGTTCAAGGCCAAGTACGGCTACGACCTGGCGCCGCCCCGCACGTGGAAGCAGTGGGACGACCAGTCCGAGTTCTTCCACGGCTGGGGCTGGGACGGCACCGACAACAAGCTGTTCGGCGCCGGCGCCTCCTACAAGCCGTCGGGGAGCGGCTACTCGTACCACTGGTGGCGGTCGCGGTTCTTCTCCTACGGTGGCCAGTACTTCGACGCCGACATGAAGCCGCTCATCCACACCGCGCCGGCCCTGCGCGCGCTGGAGGAGATGGTGCGGACGATGCCGTACTACCCGCCCGGCGTCCTCCTCTTCGAGTCGGAGGAGCCCAAGACGATGCTGATCAAGGGCGAGATTCCCCTGCTCTACTCGTGGACGAGCACGGGGAAGCGGGTGGGCGACGGTCGTGAGTCGGTCATCGTCGGCAAGGCCGGCTTCGGGCTGGTGCCGGGGGCCGAGGTCGACGGCAAAATGATCCACCGCCCCGCCATCACGCCGGGTCGGGCCATGGCCGTCTCCAAGTACTCCAAGAAGATCGAGCCGACCATGAAGGTCCTGGAGTTCATCTCGCTCCCCGATCAGAGTCTCAAGATCGTCATGGACCCCAAGACCATCATGGACCCGTGGCGCGTCACGCACTTCCGGTCCGAGAAGTTCCGCAAGGCCTTCCCGGGCGCCGGCGAGTACCTCGACGCCATCGAGAAGACGTTCCCACTGGTGGTGCCCGACCCGGTCATCCCCGGCGCCGACGAGTACCAGCGCAAGCTCTCGTTCGAGATCACCGAGGCGCTGGCCAAGCGGAAGTCGCCCAAGGACGCCCTCGAGACGGCGGCGCGCGAGTGGGAGAAGATCACCGACCGCCGGAACCGCGAGAAACAGAAGGCGGCGTGGGGCGAGAAGCTCGCGGAAATGAAGGCGATCGGGATCGAGTACCACCCGGACTGGGCCGCCAAGGCCAAGTAGCCCCCGGGCTTCGCTTGACGGTGTCCGGCGCCGATGGCCCACTGGAGGCATCGGTACCGGACACCCCTCAAGCGAGGTGCCCTCATGATCGAGCGCAAGACCGTCCCCGTGGACGACGAGACCAGTATTGCTGTCGTGACCGAGCGGATGACCGACGGTAGTTTCGCGGTCGTCGCCTCTGTCAAGCATCGCTCCCCGAACGGCGAGCAGACCACCGATCTCCCGGTGCGGGACGCTCGTTACCCCACCCAGGCCGAAGCCGAAGACGCGGGCCTACACCAGGCTCGCGATTGGATCGCCCGCAACGCGCCTCACGCGGCGTAGCGGACTCGGGCGCGGGGCGGGATCGCGGGCGGTGGTCGGTGGCCGCGCCACGATGGCTCGCCTGTCGCCGTAAGCTCGCTCCGGGCTCGACGAGCGCGGGCCCCCCATCCCCCAGAGCGACTGTGTTGCGAGTCAAGCGGGTTGCCATGGGCGGCGATCGCGAAGCATCGCGTTCA
>Ga0209382_10004171_pt1 | contig 19451 bp, 17 predicted proteins | sample SoiMetdeltSBSDD5_FD_187599 | JGI IMG/M metagenome (GOLD analysis project Ga0209382, IMG submission 187599) | Bulk soil microbial communities from a Populus tree surrounding site in Tennessee, USA - Soil MetaG P. deltoides SBSDD5 (SPAdes) (version 2) | ecosystem: Environmental > Terrestrial >... | reverse complement strand
CAGCATCAGCGCCATGCCGGCCAGGACCAGGCCCCGGTTCTCGAGCACGCTGCTGTTGAAGAACCCCATGATCGTGGCCAGGTTCGTGGTCCCGGTGCCGCCGTAGGTGAGCGCGATGCCGTAGAGCAGGAAGGCGGACGCGAACCCACCCAGGATCAGGTACTTGAGGCCCGCCTCCTGGGAGGTGATCCGGCGCAGGTGCAATGCCGCGAGCACGTAGGCCGCGATCGACAGCACCTCCAGGCCCAGGAACAGCACGACCAGGTCGTTGGCCTGGGCCATCACCACACCGCCCGACGCCGACAGCAGGAGCAGGGCATAGGCGTCGATGCCCTCCAGGCGCTCCCGGCGCAGGTAGCCGTCGAAGAGCAACGCGGCGAGGATCACCCCGGACGCGATCACGACCGTCGCGAACACCGAGAACCCGTCGACGCCGACCGCTCCGTCCAACGTGGAGTAGGGACCGCGGCCGGCATCCTGGACCCGGCGCCACAGCGGGACGGCCAAGCCGATGGCGGTCCCGGCCGACGCCACGGTGACCAGGGCGTAGGCCCCCGTGAACAGGCGGGACCGGAAGAACGTGCTGAGCAGCATCAGCACCAGCGCGCCGCCCACCAGGGCCAGCATCGGACCGAGGGCCCACCAGTCGATGCCGGGCATGGTGATCGGCGTCGGATCCTCGGGTAGCGGCTGGCCCGGCGAGACCAGCATGAGCAGCGCAGCGCTCACTCGTCACCCTCCTCGCCCTCGGCGACCTCCCTCGGGCCCTCACGGGCGACGGTGGGCTCCCGGAAGTCGCTGTTGTCCTCGACGTGCGCGATCAGCCGGTCCACCGAGGGCTCCATGCGCTCGAGCATCGGTTTCGGGTACACGCCGAGGAACACGATCAGCCCTAACAACGGCGCCATGACCAGGCCTTCGCGCCAGGTCATCTCGCCGAAGCTGCGGTTCTCCTCGTCCGGCTCGCCGTGGAACACCCGCTGGTACGCCCACAACAGGTACAGCGCGGCGAGGATCACTCCCGTCGCGGCGACCACCGTCCACCAGCGGCGGGTGACGAACGAGCCGATCAGCACCAGGAACTCGCCGACGAAGCCGTTCAAGCCCGGCAGTCCGATGGAGGACATCATCACCACGGTGAAGACCACGGCGAAGATCGGAGCGACCTTCTGGAGGCCGCGCAGCGCCGAGATCTCGCGGGTGTGGCGGCGCTCGACGATCATCCCGACCAGCAGGAACAGCGCTCCGGTCGACAGGCCGTGGTTGATGTTCTGGACGATCCCGCCCTGCAGGCCCTGGGTCGTGATGGCGAAGGTGCCGAGCACGATGAACCCCAGGTGGGCCACGGACGAGTAGGCCACCAGCCGTTTCAGGTCCTTCTGCATGGTGGCGACGATGGCGCCGTACACGATGCCGATGACGCCCAAGGTCACCAAGGTGGGCGCGAAGAAGGTGGCCGCATCGGGGAACAGGTAGAGCCCGAAGCGCAGCAGGCCGTAGGTCCCCATCTTCAGCAGCACGCCGGCCAGGATCACCGAGCCTGCGGTCGGCGCCTCGGTGTGCGCGTCCGGCAGCCAGGTGTGGACGGGGAACAGCGGCACCTTGACGGCGAAGGCCAGCGCGAAGGCCAGGAAGATCCACCGGGCCGCCGACCAGTCCATGGGGTTGGCGCTCGACGAGTCGTCGACCACGGTGCGGGCCTCGGCGATGTGGACCAGGTCGAAGTCCAGCTTCGACGTCTCGCCGCGCTGGGCGGAGAGCCGGTCGAGCTCGCGGCTCAGCTCGTCGAACCGGTCCTGGTCGGCGCTGGTGATCGACTCGGGGTCGCTCTGGGCCTGGTTGCTCAGGTCAGCGAGCTCGCTCTCGACGTCGTCGACCTGCGCGGCGATGTCGGCGTCGCGGCGATCGTCCAGGTGGTCGCGGTGGAGGAAGGCCAGGCTCACGATGCCGACCAGCATCAACGCGGACCCGAGCATCGTGAACAGGAAGAACTTCAGCGCGGCGTAGATGCGGTTGCCGTAGCCCCAGCCGCCGATGAGGAAGTACATCGGCACCAGGACGATCTCGAAGAACACGAAGAACAGGAACAGGTCGAGGGCCATGAAGACCCCCAGGCACCCGGCCTCGAGCAGCAGGAGCCAGACGTAGTACGGCTTCTGGTCGTGGTGGGGATCGGCGCCGAGCATCGCGATGGGGAACAGGAGCGCCGTCAGCACCACGAGGAACAGCGAGATCCCGTCGATGCCCAGGTGCCAGGAGATGCCGAAGTCACCGATCCAGGTGTGGTCGACCTCGAACTGGTAGCCGGGATCGCCGGTCTCGAAGGCCACGAGGAGGTAGACGGTCACCGCTCCTGCCGCGACCGAGAACAGCAGTGCCACCACCTTGTGCAGCTCACTGCGGCTGCGGGGCACCAGCGCCACGGCGAGGGCGCCGACCGCGGGCAGCGCCACCAGCACGCTGAGGATGTCGAAGCTCGGGTTGCTGGACATCAGAAGGTGAGCCTCGTGAGGAAGTAGGCCAGGACGATCACGACACCGGCGGTCATGCCGAGGGCGTAGGCCCGGACGAAGCCCGACTGAGCCAGGCGCAGGACCCGCCCGGTGCGGCGGACGCCACCGGCGACGCCGTTGACCGCGCCATCGACGACGTTGCTGTCGAACCACGCGACGCCCTCGAAGCTCTCGCGGCCGGGCCCGCCGACGAAGCTGGTGACGAGCTCGTCGTAGTACCAGCCGTGGGCCAGGACCTTCGGCTCCACCGGCCGCAGCCGCCGAGCCAGGTAGATCGTCGAGGCCACCGCGATCCCGACCAGGGCCACCGCGACGGCGATCAGGGCCAGCGTGACCTTGGTCTCGGTGGTGACGGTGATCTCGACCTCGTTGGCCCCTACGACGGGCTGCAGCCAGCGTTCGAGGAACGTCGAATCCTCGCCCCACACCGACAGGTTGACCGCGCCGCCGACGACGGACAGCACGGCCAGGACCACCAGCGGCAGGGTCATCAGCCACGGCGACTCGTGGGGATGGACCGCTTCGGCTGCGTGCGCTCGGGGTGTGATCGCGGCCTCCTCGGCCTCGGCGCCTTCGGACGTGGTCTCCGCCGCCTCCTCGACCGGTTGGTGCCAGCGCGGCTCGCCGAAGAAGACCATGAACACCTGACGGCTCATGTAGAAGGCCGTGAGCAGCGCGGTGACCAGGCCGATGGCCCACAGTGCCCGGCCCTCGGCACCGCCGAGGTTGTAGGCCCCCAGCAGGATGTCGTCCTTCGACCAGAAGCCGGCGAACGGGGGGATGCCGGCGATCGCGAGCCACCCGACGATGAACGTCCAGGCCGTGATCTTCATGAGCTTGAACAGCCCGCCCATGCGGCGCATGTCCTGCTCGCCGTCCATGCCGTGGATGACCGATCCCGAACCGAGGAAGAGCAGGGCCTTGAAGAAGGCGTGGGTCACCATGTGGAAGATCGCGGCGACGTAGGCCCCCACGCCGACGGCCAGGAACATGTAGCCGAGCTGGCTGATCGTCGAGTAGGCCAGCACCTTCTTGATGTCGTTCTGAGCGATCGCGATCGTCGCCGCGAACAGGGCCGTGATCACGCCCACCCACGCGATGACGTCCGGCACCCACTCGTAGCCCGCGGCCAGCAACGGATTGACCCGGGTCATGAGGAAGACGCCGGCGGTGACCATGGTGGCCGCGTGGATCAGCGCGGAGACAGGCGTCGGGCCCGCCATGGCGTCGGGAAGCCACAGATAGAGCGGCAGCTGCGCAGACTTGCCGCATGCGCCCAGGAAGAGCAGCAGGCCGATGCCGGTCGCCGTGACCGCCGCGAGTTGACCACTGGCCGCGCTGGCGAACAGGTCCGAGTAGTTGATCGACCCGACCGTCGCGAAGGCCAGGAACATGGCGATCATGAAGCCCCAGTCACCGATGCGGTTGGTGACGAAGGCCTTCTTCCCGGCCGAGGCGTTGGCTTCGTCGGTGAACCAGAAGGAGATCAGCCAGTAGCTGCAGGCCCCCACGCCCTCCCAGCCCAGGAAGGTGACCAAGAGGTTGTTGCCCAGCACCAGCATGAGCATGGAGAAGACGAACAGGTTCAGGTAGACGAAGTACCGGGCGAAGCCGGGATCGCCGTGCATGTAGCCGATCGAGTAGAGGTGGATCAGCGTGCCGACCCCGGTGATGAACAGGGCCATCGTGATCGACAGCGGGTCGGCCAGGAAGCCGAGGTCCACCGTCAGGCCCCCGACCGGCAGCCACTCGAACAGGACCTGCACGAAGTGCCGCTCGTCCTCGGGCTCGCCGAGGAGCCCCAGGTAGACGATGACAGTGGCCACGAAGCTGCCCGCGCAGGTGGCGGTGGCCAGCCAACCGGCAGCGGGCTCGCCGAAGCGGCGCCCGGCCAGCAGGAGGACCAGGAACCCGGCCAGCGGCAGGGCGGGGATCAGCCAGACAAGTGCCTCGTCAGGCAACGTTTGCCCCTTTCAGGCCCGGCCGGGGGCGTCGCTGACAAGGACACAGGACGCAGGAAGGCACCAGCCTTTCCATGTCCGAGGACGCAGCCAGCGGCGTCATCCGGCCGGCGTGAAAGGCGGCCAATGTTGCCTGACGAGGCACTCGATCGAGCATGCTCCCTCTTCCCCCTCAGCCTTCGAGCAGAGCCACGTCGTCGGCGGTGGCCTCGGGCCGCTTCCGCATGAGCGCCACGATGATCCCCAGGCCCACCACGACCTCGGCCGCTGCGACGACCAGCACGAACACCACCGTCGCCTGACCGCCGACATCGTCGAGCATGCGGGCGAAGGTCACGAACGTCAGGGTTACGGCGTTGAGCATCAGCTCGATGCACATGAACATGACCAGCGGGTTGCGCCGGACCAGCAGGCCGACCGCGCCGATGCCGAAGATCACTGCGCCGAGCACCAGGTACCACGCTGGCGTGACGTGCAGCTCGGCCAGCATCACGCCTTGACCTCCTCGGTCTCGGCCTCGTCCGCGGCCTCCTCGTCCCCGTTGCCCGGCGGTCGTGCGCCCGGCTTGTACTCCAGCCCGTAGGCCTGCATGGCCGCCTTGGTGATCTGCTCGGTGATCTCGGCTTCCCGCTGCTCCTGGCCGGGGTCGACGATCTCCTCGCTCGGGCGCGTGCGCCGGGCCAGGAGCACCGCGCCGACGACGGCGATGACCAGCAGGACCGAGGTCAGCTCGAAAGCGAACACGTAGCGGGTGAAGATGGCCTCGCTGAGCACGTTGATGTCCGGGCCCTCGCCGGACAGCGGCCCCACCACGCTCGGGATGCCCGTGACGCTCCAGTCGGCGTCGTTCAGGGCGAGCAGGACCAGCCCGACGATCCCGAGCCCCAGCACGACCGCGGCGACGCGCTGGCCGCGGCCCAGCGGCTCGACCCGCAGGTCCTCGGCGACGTCGACGCCGAGGAACATGATCACGAACAGGAACAGGACGACGATCGCCCCGGCGTAGACGATGACCTGCACCGCGGCCAGGAAGTTGGCGTTCTGGGCCACGAAGAGGACGGCGATCCCGAACAGCGTGCCCACCAGGGAGAGCGCGGCGTGCACGGGGTTGCGGCTGGCCACCACACCGATCGCGCCCGCCAGGCAGGCCGCGGCGGCGACGGCGAAGACAGCGACCTCAACCATCGCTCGGCTCCCCGTCGCTCTCGTCGCTCGCTTCGCTCTCGGCCCGCTGCCCCTGCTCGGGATCGCGGACGCCGTAGCCGAGCTCGCCGGCCCAGGCCACGATCCCCTCGAACTCCGCGGCTCCGTTGGGCGCGGTCGCACGCATCCAGGCCGAGGTGTGGGGCTCGACGTCGCCCAGGTCGGTCCAGTCCTCCCACGGCAGCCGGCGGGGGCGACCGTCGTCGTCCACCACCAGCTCGGCCTTGGTGTAGATGGCGTCGCTGCGGTTGGTGAAGCTGAACTCGAACAGCTTGGACTCGGTGATGGCCTCGGTCGGGCAGGCCTCGACGCACAGGTCGCAGTGGATGCAGCGGAGGTAGTTGATCTCGTAGATGTAGCCGTACCGCTCGCCCGGCGAGACCGGCTCCTCCGGCGGGTTGTCCGCGCCCCGCACGTAGATGCAGCGGGCCGGGCACACGCCCGCGCACAGCTCGCAGCCGATGCACTTCTCCATCCCGTCCTCGTAGCGGTTGAGGACGTGCCGGCCATGGAGGCGGGCGGGCTTGGGCCGCTTCCCGCCCTTGTCCTTGGCGTAGTCGCGGGTCAGCCGGGGCTCGAACAGCTTGCGGAACGTGACCCGGAACCCGTCGAGGTAGCCCATCAGACGTTGGCCCCCTCACGCGGCCCCGTGGTGCTGGACGCGTAGACGTCCTCCTCCTGGCGCCGGGCCTGGCCCTGCCGCAACGCAGCGGTGATCGCGAGCCAGCCGGCGACCAGCACGCCGAAGCAGACGGCGACCACCACGCCGGCGTTCCAGTCCTCGTCGCGGCCGATGTTGATCGCCGCGAGCAGCAGCACCCAGGCGAGGGCCAGCGGGATGAGGACCTTCCAACCCAGGTTCATCAGCTGGTCGTACCGGAACCTCGGCAGGGTGGCACGCATCCAGACGAAGGTGAAGAGGAAGATGAACAGCTTCGCCACGAACCAGGCCACACCCCACAGCCAGGCGGGGCCGCCGAACACCGGGCCAGCCGGGCCCCCCAGGAACAAGGTGACCACGATGGCCGACATGGTCACGGTGTTCATGAACTCGGCCAGGTAGAAGAAGGCGAAGCGGATCGACGAGTACTCGGTGTTGAACCCGCCCACCAGCTCCTGCTCCGCCTCGACCAGGTCGAACGGGGGCCGGTTCAGCTCGGCGGTGCCGGCGATCAGGAAGATCACGAACGGCACCACCCCGGTGACGATGAGGTTCCAGTGCGGCAGCGGGAGCCGGCCGAACAGGTCGTAGCCGTCGCCGGCCTGCTGGATCACGATCTCGTGGGTCGACAGCGCGCCGGTCATCATGACCACCGCGACCGTCGCCACACCCAGCGCCGCCTCGTAGGACACCATCTGGGCCGAGGCCCGGACCGCGCCCAGCAGGGGGTACTTCGACCCCGAGGACCAGCCGGCCAACATGATCCCGTACACCGCGATCGACGACATCGCCAGGATCAGCAGCACCCCGATCGGCGGATCGGCCAGCTGCAGGTAGGTGTCGTGGCCGAAGATCCGCACGACGCCGTCGTGGTCGCCGTCGAAGCCGCCGCCGATCGGCACGACGGCAAAGGTCACGAAGGCCGGCACCAGCGACAGGAACGGCGCCAGGATGAACACCGCCCGGTCGGACCGATCCGGGATCAGGTCCTCCTTGAAGAAGAGCTTGATGCCGTCGGCCAGGGTCTGCAGCAGGCCCCAGGGGCCGGCCTTGTTCGGGCCGATGCGGTTCTGCATGTCCGAGATCAGCTTGCGCTCGAACCAGATCATGAACATCACGGCCACCAGCAGCAGGGCGAAGGTGAACACCGTCTTGCCGACGACGATCAGCACCTCGGCCAGGCCGATGCCGCCGCTCAGCAGGGGGTCGACGGCCAGCATCAGGGGCGCTCCACCCGGATCTCGGTCACCGGGCTGTGGATGTCGATGAGGGCGTTGGCCCGCCCGCCGCTCTGGTTGACGTGCAGCAGCACCAGCCCGCGCGGCACGGCCTCCGAGGGCCGCACCGGCACCAGCACCTGGCCCCGGGCCGAGGTCAGGCGGGCCTCGTCGCCGGAGGTGATGCCGAGCTTCTCGAACTCGTAGGGGTTGAGCCAGGCCACTGCGCCCTCCGCCAGCCCGACCAGCGAGCCGCTGTGGCGCACCAGCGTCCCGCGGTCGTAGAGCCGGCGGGTGGCCACCAGTCGCAAGCTGTAGGCGTCGGTGTTCTGCGGCTCGACCACCGTGAACTCCGGCAGCGGCACACGGTGCGGGAGGTCGATCACCGGGGACTCGTCGTCGGTCTTCGGTGCGGCGGGCTCCTCGTCGTCGGTCTTCGGTGCGGCGGGCTCCTCGTCGTCGGTCTTCGGTGCGGCGGGCTCCTCGTCGTCGGTCTTCGGTGCGGCTGGCTCCTCGTCGGCGTCGTCGACCGCCGCCGGCTCGGCTGGAGCCTCCGCCGGCGCGGGTGGCGCGGACGACGTCGCGATGGCCACCAGGACGCCGTCCGGATCGGCCTGCGCCGCAGCGAGGAGGCCGGTGCCGATGCGCCCGAAGGCCGGGGCGAACTTGGTCAGCTCGTCCCATGCGTGGTCGGGCGCCTCGAGACCCAGGTCGTAGCCCAGCCGCCGGGCCAGCTCAGCGGCGATCACCCAGTCCGACTGGGCCGTGCCCGGGGGCGTCACCGCCTGGGCGACAGTGGTGACGCGGGCCTCGATGTTGGTCGTCGTGCCGGCCACCTCGGCGTAGCCCGCGGCAGGCAGGACGACGTCGGCCTGGCGGACGGACTCCGTCAGGAACAGGTCGCACGCGATCACGGTCCGGGCGCCGGCCAGACCCCGCTCGGCCAGGTCACGATCCGGGAAGTCGTTGAGCGGATCGGCTCCCAGCAGGAACAGGGTCTCGATGCGACCGTCGGCCGCGGCCTGGAGGATGCCGGTGGCGTCCAACCCCCGCTGCTCGGGCAGCCGGGCCCACAGCCCGGTCAGCTGCTCCCGAGCCTCGGCAGCGCTGGCCCCCGGATCGGCCGCTCCCTTCCCGTCGGTCAGCAGCAGCCGACCGGGAAGGAGCCCCGGTGCCATCCCCATCTCGAGCGCACCGTGGACGTTGGCCCGGCGGAGCCCGGAGAGGAACCTCGCCTCGGGGCGAGCGAGGGTGATGGCCTTGCCGGCCGCCGCGACGGCCACCGCCGAGTCGGCCAGGTTGCCCCGGCCCAGGACCACGGTCAGCGGGCGATCGGCCAGCAGCTGCGCGACGTCCTCGATCTGGTCGGCCCGTATGCCCGCCACCTCGGTCGGCGACTTGCCCTCGAGCAGCGCCTCGACCAGGCCGAACACCTCACCCGGGCGGTAGCGCAACGAGTGGGCGGCCAGGTAGCTGGTGGCGGTCTCCACCGACGCCAGCTCGACCAGCGCGACGTCGTCGTTGAGCACCGCGTGGCGGAGCCGCAGGTAGAGGACCGGCAGCTCCTCCTTGGGGTCCGGGCCGACGAGCAGCACCACGCCCCCGGGACGGCAGGCGTCGTCGATGGTGGCCCGAGGCAGCCCCAGCACTGCCTCGGCGGGGAGCCCGTCGCCCATTTGGCAGTCGACGTTGTCGGTGCCGATGATGCCCTTGGCCAGCTTGACCCACGCGTAGGCGTCCTCGTTGGTCAGCCGGGCACCGCCGAGGACGGCGACACCCTCGGCACCGCCGCGGTCCAGGCCGAGCTGCAGGGCGCTCGCCGCCCGCCCCAGCGCGGCCGACCAGGACGCCGGTTCGAGCAGCAGCCCCTCGTCGCGCAGCAGCGGGCTGGCCAGCCGCTCCTCGCTGTTCACGGCCTCGAAGTCGAACCGGCCCTTGTCGCACAGCCAGCCCCAGTTCACCGGGTCCACGTCGACGCCCTGATAGCGGAGGACCGTGTTGCGGCTGGTCTGCACCACCATGCGGCAGCCCACGGCGCAGCTGGTGCACGTGGACTCGGCCTCCTCGAGGTCCCACGGGCGGGCCTTGAACCGGTACGGCGTGGCGGTCAGCGCGCCGACCGGGCAGATCTGCACCGTGTTGCCGCTGAAGTAGCTGGCGAACGGGTGGCCGGGGAACGTGTTGACCTGGGTCTCGTTGCCCCGGTCCAGGAAGTGGATCAGCGGGTCGCCGGCCACGTCCTTCGCGAACCGGGTGCAGCGGTCGCAGAGGATGCACCGCTCCCGGTCGAGCAGCACGACGTCGCTGACCGGGATCGGCTTCTCGAAGTGGCGCTTCTCCTCGATGAACCGGCTCTCGCCCGGGCCGTAGGACATCGTCTGGTCCTGCAGCGGGCACTCGCCGCCCTTGTCGCAGACCGGGCAGTCGAGCGGATGGTTGACCAGGAGGAACTCGAGCACACCCTCTTGGGCCTTCTTGGCCGTCGGGGACTCGGTGGCGACCACCATCCCGTCGGTGCACTCGATCATGCAGGACGGCTGGATCGCCGGCCCCCGCCCGGTGTCGATGTCGACCAGGCACATGCGGCACATGCCGACCGGCTCCATCCGCGGGTGGTAGCAGAACCGGGGGATGTAGACGCCGTGGCGCTCGGCGGCGGCGATGACCAGCTCGCCCTGGCGGGCCTGGACCTCGCGCCCGTCGATGGTCACCGTGACGGCGTCGGGCGGAGCGGGAGGCGCTCCCCCGGTGGTCATGCCCGTGTCGTCGGTGGCCTTGGTGTCCGTCACGACGTCGCTCCGACCGGCTCGGCCTCGGACACCGGTTGCGCGAGGTACGCCTTGCCCTTGACGGGCACGGTGATCGGCACGGCACCGTCGTCCACGCCGCAGTACGCCGCGAACTCGTCGCGGAAGCGGATGACCGCCGAGGCGATCGGCGAGACCGCCGACGGGCCCAGGGGGCAGATGGTGGTCTGCTTGGGCGGCCAGTTGATCTCGGGGCTGATGTTGTCGCAGATGTCCAGCAGCTTGTCGACGTCGCTGGGACGGCCCTTGCCGTCGAGCATCCGGAGCAGGATCTTCTCCAGCCACCCCGTGCCCTCCCGGCACGGCGTGCACTTGCCGCACGACTCGCGGGCGAAGAACCGCACCACCCGCCAGCAGGCCCTCACGGCGTCGGTGGTCTCGTCCATGACCACGATGGCGCCCGAGCCCAGCATCGAGCCCGCGGCCCCCACCGCGCCGGTCTCCAGGGGTAGGTCCAGATGTTCCTCGTAGAACCACGGCGCCGAGGCCCCGCCCGGGATGAAGGCCTTGAGCCGCCGGCCGTCGCGGATCCCGCCGCCGTACTGCTTGCCGTAGAGCAGGTCACGGAAGGTCGTCGTCCCGAACTCGACCTCGAACACGCCCGGGTTCTCGACGTGTCCCGACACGGCGAACAGCCGGGTGCCGGTGCTCTTCTCGGCCCCCAGGTCGGCGAACGCGCCGCCGCCGTTGGTGACGATCCACGGCAGGTTGGCCAGGGTCTCGACGTTGTTGACCACCGTGGGCTGGAGATACAGGCCCTTGGCCGCCGGGAAGAACGGCGGCTTGAGCCGAGGCATCCCCCGGTTCCCCTCCAGCGATTCGATCAGCGCCGTCTCCTCGCCGACGATGTAGGCGCCCGCGCCCCAGTGGAGGACGATGTCCAGCGAGAACTCCGAGCCCAGGATGTTCCGGCCCGCGTACCCGGCGGCGTACGCGTCGTTCAGAGCACTGGCCAACCGTTCCTGTGCGAGGGCCATCTCGCCCCGCACGTAGAGGAACGCCTGCCCACAGCCGATCGCGTACGCGGCGAGCAGCATCCCCTCGATCAGCTGGTGCGGATCCCGCTCCATGAGGATGCGGTCCTTGTAGGTGCCCGGCTCGGACTCGTCGCCGTTCACGACCAGGTAGCGCGGGAACACGCCGGGCGGGCAGAAGCCCCACTTGATGCCGGCCGGGAAGCCGGCGCCGCCCCGCCCGAGCAGGCTGGCCGCCTTGACCTCCTCGTGCACCTGCGCCGGGGTCAGCTCCTCGAGCGCCTTGCGCAGGGCTCCGTAGCCGCCGGTGGCCTCGTACCGATCCAGCGTGAAGCCGTCCTCCAGGTCCCACCGGGAGGACACGATCCGGGGGATCTCGCGGTCGCTCATCCCGCGCCTGCTCCCCCGCCACTGGGAGCGCCCGCGCCGCTCGCCCGTTCATTCCGGGCCAGCCACACCGGCTCGATGCTCTGGTCGGGGTGGGCGACGCGCGCGCGGCGGTCGGACGGCACCTGCTGGCGGACCCGGGCCAGCGTGCCGTGCTTGGGCACCTCGTGGGCCAGGCGGCCCGCCCGCAGGTCGTCGAGGAGCGCGTCGACCTGCTCGTGGGAGACCTTGTGGAAGTAGCGGTAGTTGATCTGTAGGCAGGGCGCCTCGGTGCAGGCCGCGATGCACTCCACGTCTTCCAGCGTGAACTTCCCGTCCGCCGTGGTGCTGCCGGCGGTGATGCCCAGCCGGTCCTCCAGGTGCTCCAACAGGTCCTCACCGCCGCAGAGCAGGCAGGAGATGTTGGTGCAGACGTTGACCAGGTACTCGCCCACCGGCTCGCGCTTGAACATCTCGTAGAACGAGCAGGTGCCGAGCACCTCGGCCGGCGTGAGGCCCAGCAGCTCGGCGATGTGCTCCATGGCCTCCTCGGTCACGTAGCCATCCTGCTCCTGGGCCAGGTGGAGCAGTGGGATGAGGGCCGAGCGCCGCACGGGGTAGCGATCGATGATCTCCCGGGCGAGGTTGGTGTTCTCCTTGCTGAGTCGAGCCATCAGCGGTCCACTTCGCCCATGATCGGATCGGCAGACGATATGACGGCCACCGCGTCGGCGATCAACCCACCATGCAGCATGTGGGGAAGCGTCTGGAGGTTCACGAACGACGGCCCCCTGATGTGCATCCGGTACGGCCGGGCGCTCCCATCGCTGACCAGGTAGCAGCCCAGCTCGCCGCGGGGACTCTCGACGGCCCGGTAGACCTCGCCCGCGGGGACCTTGAAGCCCTCGGTGAAGATCTTGAAGTGGTGGATGAGGGCCTCCATGGACTCGTCGATGCGAGCCCGGGGCGGCGGGGTGACCTTGCGGTCCTGGATGCGGTAGTCGCCAGGTGGGATCCGGTCGAGGATCTGGCGGACCAGGCCGATGGACTCGCGGACCTCGTTGAGCCGGATCGCGTAGCGGTCGAAGCAGTCGCCGAACGTGCCGACCAGGACGTCGAAGTCGAGCTGGTCGTAGTAGAGGTACGGCGCCTCGCGGCGCAGGTCCCACGGCACGCCCGTCGAGCGCAGCATCGGTCCCGTGGCGCCCAGGGCCAACGCCTCCTCCGCCGTGAGCACGCCCACACCCTGCAGACGCTCACGCCAGATCGGCTGCCCGGTCATCAGCACGTCGTACTCGTCCAACCGGGGCGGGATGAGGTCCATGACCCGGAGGATGGCGTCCCGCCAGCCGTCGGGCAGGTCAGCGGCGACGCCGCCCGGCCGGATGAAGTTGTGGTTCATCCGCAGCCCCGTGATCATCTCCAGGAGCCGCAGGGTCTCCTCCCGCTCGCGCCAGCCGAAGATCATCATCGACACCGCGCCGATGTCCATGCCGTTGGTGGCCAGGAACAGCAGGTGCGAGGAGATCCGGTTGATCTCGCACAGCAGCATGCGGATCCACTGGGCGCGGGGCGGGATCTCGTCCTCGATGCCGAGCAGCGTCTCGGTGGCCAGCGAGAAGACCAGCTCGTTGAACAGCGGCGCTGCGTAGTCCATGCGGGTGACGTTGGTCGGCCCCTGCATGTAGGTCAGCGTCTCGCCGGTCTTCTCCATGCCCGTGTGGAGGTAGCCGATGATCGGCTTGCTCCGGAGCACCTTCTCGCCCTCGAGCTCGAGCATGAGCCGCAGCACCCCGTGGGTCGAGGGGTGCTGGGGACCCATGTTGATGATCATCGTCTCGTCCTCGCCCGGCAGCGGCTCGGCCTCGGCCAGCGCCTGGGCGTCGGCCTCGGACATGCGCAGGACCGCGCCCAGCTCGCGCATGAGCTCCTGGGCAGTTGCGCCCTTGCGGGGCGCCAGCTCCTGCAGGCCTTCGGCGGTGCGTTGCCGCTCGGGCGTGAGGTCGACGGTCTCAGCGGGCATTGGTCACCCCCTTGAACTGCACAGGGATCGCGCCGACCGGGTAGTCCTTGCGCAGCGGGTGACCCTCCCAGTCCTCGGGCATGAGGATGCGGGTGAGGTCGGGGTGGTCGTCGAAGCGGATGCCGAAGAGGTCGTACACCTCACGCTCCAGGGCCTCCACACCGGGGTGGACGTCGAACAGCGACGGGCAGGCTGGATCGCTCTCGGGGATCTGGACCCGCAGGCGCAGGCGGGACCGGTCGCGCACCGACAGCAGGCCGATCACGACCTCGAACCGCTCGGGCGTGACGTCGGGCGGGAGGTCGCGGGGCGCGCTGTAGGCCAGGTAGTCGACCGCGGTCACGTCGACGCACATCACGAACCGCTCCTCGTCGCGCAACATGCGGACCAGCTCCACCAGTTGCTCGCGCGACGGGTGGAGGACCTCCTGGCCCCGCGACCGCGTCAAGGGAACGTCGTAGCGCGTCTGGGGTTCGGTCATGAGCGGACAGCTTGCTTCTCGGCCGCGAGGTCGACTTCGGCGCCGCGGCCCGTGGCGTCACGGCGACGGGTCAGCTCGCCGGAGCGGATCAGCTCGTGCAGGGTGTTGATGGAGTGGATCAGGGTCTCGGGCCCGGGTGGGCACCCGGGAGCGTAGACGTCGACCGGGACGACCTCGTCCACACCCTGGATGAGGGCGTAGTTGTTGAACATCCCACCGGTGCTGGCGCAGACGCCCATGGAGATGACCCACTTGGGTTCCATCATCTGGTCGTAGATCTGGCGCAGCACGGGCGCCATCTTCTGGGCCACCCGGCCAGCCACGATCATGATGTCGGCCTGGCGCGGCGAGCCCCGGAAGACCTCCATGCCGTAGCGCGCCAGGTCGTAGTGGGCGCCGCCGGCGGCCATCATCTCGAGCGCGCAGCAGGCGAGGCCGAAGGTCGCGGGCCAGGACGAGCGGTAGCGCGCCCACTTGACCAGATCCTCGAGCTTGCCGGTGAGGAAGTTGTGGTCCAGGCCCTCCAGGCCCTTGGATACGTCCCAGCCCATCAGGCCGCGACCTCCTTGCCGGGCTTGTCGGGCTCGCCGGGCTCAGCCGGCGCGGAAGCCGCCGCCGGCACCACCGGCCGGCCCTCGAGCCCCACCTGGCGGACGGTGCTCGTCGCCGTGCGCTCCTCGGTCACCATCGGGGACACCGGCTTCGCCGACTTGGCCGGCCCCCAGTCGAGCGCACCCTTGCTCACGACGTAGAGCAGGCTGACCACGACGGCCACGGCGAACAGGCCGACCTCGGCGAGGCCGAAGGCCCCTAGGTTCCGGTAGTTCACCGCCCAGGGGTACAGGAAGATGATCTCGATGTCGAAGACGATGAAGATCATCGCCACCAGGTAGAAGCGCACCGGGAACCGCTCGGGCGTGTCCCGGCCGGGGATGATCCCGCACTCGTACGGGGCGCGCTTGGGGACCGTGGTACGTCGGGGGGCCAGCAGCTTCGAGGCGACGAGGCTGAGCGCGGCGAAGACCACCGCGAGCACGATCATCGCGAGGACAGGAAGGTACTGGCCCATCTCGTCAACCCCCGGTTGGCGTTGGAGCGGGCAACGGCGCCGAGCGGTTCTGGATCACACGGCGATCCCGCACGTGCAGCATGTAGCACAGCACACCGAAGCAGAGAAGGGAGATGATGGTCACCAGGGCGGGCACCAACCGCCGTTGACCGAGATCGCGGACCAGGACCACCGAGATCATGTCCGTGCTGGTGTCGCACTCCGGCGTCGGTGGCGGCTGGCCGGCCTCGGCTGCCTCGGGCCGGGTCTCGGGGGTGGTGGGGCAGACCTGGATGATCGCGTAGTGCGGCGGGCTGGTGATCCGGAGGCTGTTGGTGACCTTGTTGCTGAACCGGTCCCAGATCGAATCGCCCTGGCGCTCGGGCTTGCCGCCGGTCTCGAACGCGTACATCGTCACGTAGTCCGTGGTGGCGTCGATGCCGGGATAGCGACCGTCGGTCAGGATCTCGTCCACCACCGCCTGCGCCTCGCCCCGGGTCGGCTCGGACGCCGGCACCAGCCTCCAGCCGCTGAGGTACGGCTCCTCGTCTCGGGCGATCTGCTCGAACTCGTCGGGCGTGGCGTCGTCGATCTCCTGGGGGTCGGGCAGGTTGGAGGTGTCCAGATCGCGGGCATCGACCAGGTGGGCCTGGCTGAGGTCGCCGGTGTTGATCTCCTCGGCCTGCCAGACGGGAACCCGGCCCGCGGGACCGGTACCCGACGGCTTGACCCACCAGAAGAGTCCGAGGATCACCATCCAGGCGAAGAAGCCGGTGAGGGCGATGAGGAACCCGAGGCGGTGGCCGAGGTTGGTGAGGAGGAGGAGGTAGATCGACCCCATCAGCACGGCCACGCCGACCGTGACGACGAGGATGCCCCGGATCTGGGGGTTCCAGGCGATGCCGGCCAGGATCGTCGAGAGTGTCACCGGGTGCTCCTCAGTCCTGGCTCTCGAGCCCGGCCGCTTCACAGAAGCCGGGCTCCGACGTCGTGGTCGTGGCTTCCTCGCCTGACGCCTCGGTGGTCGTCGTCGTGGACGGCGCGGTCGACGACGTCGTGGTCGGAACCTCGCCCGACGGCTGCTCGCCACCGGTCAGCGTGCTCTCGTAGCGGGCGATGGCGCAGATGATCTCGGGCGGGAGCATCCCGTCGCCGGCGACGGTCTCGGTGTTGGGGTTGTCGCCCAGCCCGGGCATGCGTCCGCTGCCCTGCCCCCGGCTGCCATAGGCCACGCCGAGCTCGCTGCCGCCGCTGATGAACTCGGCCAACTGGTCGACGGTGGCGAACTGCCGGGGCACCTCGTTGGACAGGGGTGGGCCGAAGGCGCCAGCACCGGGCTCGTAGCTCACGTAGGGGGTCACATCGGCTCCCGGCGGCTGCACCGCGTCCTCGCCTTCGGTGATGATCGACCAACCCGCGGTGTGGCAACGACCGCAGGCGTAGGCGCCGCCCGCGAAGCCCGATTCCCGGCCCAGGTTGAACGCCGCCTCGCCGGTAGCGAGGTCCTCGTAGTCGATCTGCGCGATCGCGGCGTCGACGGCGTCGTCGTCGTCCTGCTGGTCCTCGCTCAGCAGGCCGAGCTCGGTGGCCAGCTCGGTCTGGGCCTCGCGCTGCGCGTCGTCGGACGACAGCTGGATCGAGGCCAGGTAGTCGATGATGTTCTGGATCTCCTGCGCGGACCGCGGACCACCGCCCTCGGCGCCCCATGCGGGCATCGGCGTGCCGGGCCGGCCGTAGTCGATGATCTGGTACACCTCGTCACGGCTGAACCGCAGGAGCACGGTGTTCAGCGCCGGCGCCCGCCAGTTGACCGCGGCCACGAAGGCCCCGTTGCCGTCGAGCACCGTGTAGGTCGCCTGGCCGCCGACACCCTCCGAGCCGTGGCAGCGCACGCACTGGGAGCCGGTCTCGTACTGCTCCAGGCCCCGCGCCTCGAAGGTGTTGAGGAAGCCGTCGACCGCACCCCCCTGGCGACCGGGCTCAGCGAGCCAGTACAGGGGAAGGCCCACCGCGATGACGCCGAGCAGGGCCATGCCGGAGAACAGCGTGCGGTTGAGCTTGCTGGTCTCCAGCTGGTCGTCGCTGTAGTAGGGCTTGCGGTTCGGGGCCAGCTCGATCTCCGAGCCGATCTCCGCCCGGGCCGACAGGTAGGTCGCGACCACGTAGCCGACGAGCCCGATGAGGACCAGGACGGCGATGACCGTACCGATGGTCTGCACCGTGCTGGCCGCCAACACGGTGGAGGCGGAAGAGGCCACGGACATTCATTCGCCTCCGCTGATGCAGTGCGGGCCTTCGGCCTCTTGGCCGGTGGTGTTGGTGCCGATCGGCGGTCCGAGGATGATGCCGGTCGACGAGGTGTCGATGGTCAGCGTCTCGTTCTCCACGGTCATCGTGAAGCGGTCCATGCCTCGGGGTGCCGGGCCGCCCTTCTTCTCGCCGACCCGGTTGTACTGCGAGCCGTGGCACGGGCACTCGAACCATTGGGAGGTCACGCAGGACGGCACGCGGCAGCCGAGGTGGGGGCACTTCTGGTAGAGCGCAACGACGCCGGCCTCCATGCCAGGGAGCTCGCCGGGGCCGTACACCCCCTTGGCCTTCTCGAGCGCCGACGATGGGTAGTTGGTGATCCACGCACGGGCCTCGGGGTAGTAGGCGAAGCCGCTGCCCTCGTCGATCTTGTCCTGGATCTCCGAGAGCTTGCCGATCCGGATGACCGACCCGAACCCCCCGCTGGCGGTGGGCCAGAGGAAGGCGACCATCGAGGCGGCGCTGAAGCCACCGATGCTCACGCCCATCAGCGTGACGATGGACCGGTTGAAGAACTGGCGCCGGCTGACACCGATGGCCTCGGCGTCCGGCGGCACCCAGGGCACCGGGGCCCGGTCGACCGGCTCGGCGACCACGAGGCCACCGCGGCGGCGCTCCAGCGCGGCCAGGCGCTCGATCTCGCGCCCGGTCGTCGGCACCTCGCCCTCGGCCTCGCTCGGCGTCGGTTCCACCGGACCGCGGTCGCGGGACCGGGTCTCGTGGCTGAGCTGGCCGACAGCCTCGTCGGTGTCGCGGCGCCGGGCCGCGGCGAACAGCACCAGGCCCGCCAGCACGACGAGGACCGGGACGGCGATCAGCAGCACAGTGCTGGAGCTCACAGGACCACCACCTTGCTCTTGCTCTCGCTCTCGCTCCGCGGACGCCGGCTCATAGGTCGAAGAAGATGCCTGCGTTCCACGGGAACACGAAGTTGAAGCCGGGCCCCCGGAAGAACGAACCGATCATCACCAGCACGGCCCAGAACATGAGGAAGATCGTGAACAGCGAGATCGCGAACTTGCGGTCCTCGGGGCGGTGTGACGGGTTCCGGTCGATGTAGGGGGCGAGGATCAGACCGAAGATGCCCATGCCCGGGATCGTGACCCCGGCGACCATGGGATGGAACATGGTCAGCAGCTCCTGCAGGCCCAGGAAGTACCAGGGCGCTTTGGAGGGGTTGGGCGTCTGGTTGAAGTTGGCCAGCTGGAGCAGTGGCGCGTTCACGAACACCGAGAACACCAGCAGGAACGCAGTGCAGGCCAGCGCGGCCACGAACTCGACGGCCAGCAGGTGGGGCCAGACGTGGACCTTGTCCACCGGCGTGGCCTTGATGTCCTGGATCGATCCCGACTTGACCACCGTGAGCAGGCGCTGGGTGTGGCCAGCCGGACCGGCCTGCAAGGGTGGCGCGGCCGTCGCGGGCGCAGCCGTTGCCACGGCGGTCGCCGTCGCAGCGGCGGCCTGACCGCCGCCTGCGCCGGCACCGACCGGCGCGCCCTCGGCGCGGGCCCGGGCCGAGCGCGAGCGCTCGAGCAGCTCGGCGGGGATGCGGCTCTCGCCGCCACCTCCACCGTCGCCTCCGCTGGGGGGCGTTCCAGCCTCGCCACCGCCGCCGCTCTCGTCGGCTGCGGCACCCGCGGGGCCTCCGCTCTCGGCGGCCTTCTTCTCCTCGGCCTTCCGGCGTGCCTCCTCGGCCCGCTTGCGGAGGTGTTCGGGGATCTCCGTCATGTCGTCTATCCCTCGCCGATCAGAGCGGACCCGAGATGCCGCCGTCCTTGCGGACCCGCCAGAAGTGGATGGCCATGAAGATCACGATGACGAAGGGCAACATCAGCACGTGGAGCACGTACCAGCGCAACAAGGTGTTGGTGCCGATCTCCGACCCGC
>Ga0209382_10004169_pt1 | contig 19456 bp, 14 predicted proteins | sample SoiMetdeltSBSDD5_FD_187599 | JGI IMG/M metagenome (GOLD analysis project Ga0209382, IMG submission 187599) | Bulk soil microbial communities from a Populus tree surrounding site in Tennessee, USA - Soil MetaG P. deltoides SBSDD5 (SPAdes) (version 2) | ecosystem: Environmental > Terrestrial >... | reverse complement strand
CGAACAACTGGCACGAGCCGCCGGCACCAGCAAGGCACTGGTCTATACCTATTTCCCGACCCAGTTCGACATCTTCAACGCGCTGCTGGAGCGTGAGATGACGGCGCTGCTGGCCACCGGGCTCGACACGGCGTCCCAGGTGCAGGATCTGGAGCAGGCGACGGTGCTCTCGGGGATGCTGTATTTCGAGCATGTGGCTCGCAATGGCCCGCTGCTGCGCATCCTGGTGGACGATCGTTACATGCGCGGCCATGTCGATCGACGTCTGTCGAACATGCGGGCTGCCGTTCTCCACCGGTTGGCGCGGCTGTGCAGGAAGACGCTGCCGCTGACCACCAAGGAAGTGCTGGCAGCTGCGCAGATGATCAGCGCCATCCCGGAGGAATCCGGCCGCATGGTGTTCCATCGGGAGCTCGAGCCGGGACTCGCGCGGCAGATCTGTCGATCGCTGCTCGTGAGCGCGCTACAGGCGCTGCGCTCGCCCGGTGCCGTCCTTGCCGGCATCGATGATGTTGCGTGATCCCTGTACGACGATCGACAGGCAGAGCTTCTCGCCGGCGGCAAGGTCGATGCGCTTGTCCGCAATCAGCTTGCCGGCTCGAAGACACAAGGTAGTGAGCACCGCCGTACATCCCAGCGCGAGCGCACGAGAAATGCCGTACAGCTCGACCAGGCCCTGCGCATGCGAGCGCAGGTCGTTGGTACGCTGTTTGCGGTGTTCCTCGCGCAGCAACGAACGGACCTCGGGGCTGCTCAACAAGGTCTGCAGCAGATCGCCGCGCTGACCGATTTCGCGCAGATACGTACGCGTGGTCCGCGTGATGCGCGCGTAGTGGTCGGTCGTGCTCTCGATATCGATCTGACGCGCTGCCCGGATCTTGGCGAATTCCCGCCGCGCCAACTCGACGAGCAGCTGCTCGCGGGTGCCGAAATAGTTGTACGCCTGCGTCTCGCTGATGCCGGACTGTGCAGCGATCCGCTTCATCGTTGCGGCGTGCAGGCCGTCCGCAGCGATCAGTTGCTCCGCTATCGCGATGAGCTGCTCGCGGCGCTCCTCAGGAGCGAGGCGCGTGCGCGTGCGGCCGGTCGGGGCTGGCGGGAGCGGCGGCCGATCAATGGAATTGCCACGATTCCGTTTTGACCAGTAGCCGCGGGGCGGATAGGGGACGAGCAGGCGGTTGCAGAGCTTGGCGAGCGCATTACCGCTGACGCCGAGATCTGCGGCGATGGCGGTGAGCGGTTGCGACCAGACGCGATCGTAGAGCGCCTTGCGGGTCAGGGCTGGGTCTGGAGCCATATAAGAAGTATATATGCGCGCCGCACCGCTCCAGTGCAGGGTTAATTGACGAGAAAACCAGTAGCAGTTTCTAATGCGGGCATGAAGTTGCCTGCTGCATTGATCGCCACGCTGTTGTCAGTTACCGCTGCCGCAGACGGGGACCCGGACGCCGGCGCCGAGCTCTACAACTCCGTCTGCAAAGGGTGTCATGGCGTGTCGATTGCCCCAACGCTGCGCGGCGTGATCGGCCGCCGCATCGCCAGTGTCGAGTCTTTTGCGGCCTACACGGATGCGTTGAAGGCGAAGCGGGACCTTACCTGGACCGCCGATCTGCTCGATCAATTCCTGCAGGCGCCGACGCAGTTCGCCCCTGGAACGCTCATGACGCAGGTGGTCCCGGATCCGCAGGTACGTGCGGACGTTATCGCCTATCTCGCGACGCTGCCGCCGCCGCGCTGACTGCTCCGCAGGCGTTGACGATTCTCTGCGAGCGAGTTATTGACTATCGCACCACCAGCCAGTATCTAGGCCGAAGCGGGCGAACGGTCTTGCGGGGGATGACGCAATGCTGAGGAATAGAGGCCTGGCCTATGCCGCGGCCTTCGGTTGCGGAATGGTGACCTTCCTCGTCGGTGCGACACCGGCACCGGTCGCAACCGACCCGGGGCCCATCAAGGTGGCAGTTCGCCGGCTCACGGAAACCCAATACCGGCACACCGTCGCCGATGTCCTCGGCCCCCAGATCAAGATCGAAGCGCGCTTCGAGCCGGAAAAGCGCGAGGAGGGATTGCTGGCGATCGGCAGCTCGCAGCTCTCGCTCACGTCCGCCGGATTCGAGCAGTACTTCGCGCTCGCCGGATCGATTGCCGAGCAGGCCCTCGCCGAAGGACAGCGCGATCGCGTCGTGCCTTGCAAGCCAGCCGATGCGACTCGGGCCGACGACGGCTGCGCCCGCCAGTTTGTCGCTGCTTACGGTGAGCGGTTGTTTCGTCGTCCGCTCACTGAGTCGGAGATCGCGGCCCGCGTCCGCACGGCTGCTGCGGGTACGGCACGGCTGCACGACTTCTATGGTGGTCTTCAGCTCGCGCTGACCAGCCTGCTGGTTGCTCCCGAGTTTCTGTTCCGCATCGAAACGGCAGAGCCCGATCCGGCGCAGCCTGGAGCCTTCCGGCTCGACGGCTACACGATGGCGTCGAGACTCTCGTTCCTGTTCTGGGATACGACGCCCGATGCAGCGCTGCTGCAGGCTGCACGCAGCGGAGCTCTGCACACTGCGGCGGGACTGCAGGAGCAACTCGAGCGGCTGACTTCGTCGCCACGCTACGAGCAGGGCGCGCGCGCCTTTCTTGCTGACGTGCTGCAACTCGACGGCTTCGCCAACCTGGTCAAGGATCCCGCGATCTATCCGAAGTTCAACCAGTCCGTCGCGGACAGTGCGCGCGAGCAGACACTCAAGACTTCGCTCGATCTGCTCGTCCGGCAACAGCGCGACTATCGCGACCTGTTCACTTCCAACGAAACGTACATCAACCGGTCGCTCGCAGCCGTGTATCAGGTGCCGTTCGTCTCCGACAAGGAGTGGGCGCCCTACACGTTTTCCGATGCGTCCGAGCGCGCCGGCATCCTGACGCAGGTCAGCTTCCTGTCGTTGTTCGCTCATCCCGGCACGTCGTCGCCGACCCGGCGCGGCATCAAGATCCACGAGATCTTCATGTGCGAGCCGACGCCGAATCCGCCGGCCGACGTCGATTTCTCCAAGGTGAAGGACAGCACGCAAGGAACGGTGCGCGGCCGACTCCTCGATCACATGCAGAACACCGGCTGCACTGCGTGTCATCGCCGCAGCGATCCGCCGGGACTGGCGCTCGAGCACTTCGACGGCCTCGGGCAGCTGCGCACCACGGAGAACAACGTACCGATCGATGTCAGCGCCGATCTCAACGGCAGCAAGTTCGTCGGCGCCAACGGCCTCGCCAACTATCTGCACAACGATCCGCGCGTGCCTGCTTGCCTGGTGCGCAACGTGTTCGCGTACGGCGTGGGTCGCAAGACCGAAGAGCGCGACGAGGACTACCTCGCCGAGCAGACGCGAATCTTCGCCGCCAGCGGTTATCGCGTCCCGGGCCTGATGCGACAGATCGCCGCGACGCCCGAGTTCTTCAAGGCCTCGATCCCGCGAGGAGTCTCGCCATGAGCCTACGCTTCGATCGCCGCTCGCTTCTCAAGGGAATGCTCGGCGGCTCCGCTGTCTATCTGGGGTTGCCCGCGCTCGATGTGTTCCTCGATGGGAACGGCACCGCGTTCGCTGATGGCGCGCCGCTGCCGCTGCGCTTCGGGACGTATTTCTGGGGACTCGGGCTCACCGACACACCGACGGGCGGCACGCGCTGGGTGCCGACGACGACGGGGTCGGGTTACGAAGTCACACCCGAGCTCGCCTCGCTCGCCGCGTTGAAGGACAAGGTCTCGGTGTTCTCGGGCTTTCGGGCCATCGGCGATGGCAAGGCGAATCTCGTGCACTGGTCGGGCCACGCTTCGATCCTGTCGGGGATTGCACCGGCGTCGCCGAATCGCTTCGACGGTGCGTCGTTCGACACGCGCATCGCCGATGCCATTGGCACTGCGACGCGCTTCAAAGCGATCGACGTGGACGCGTCGATCTCGCGCTTGCCCGTCAGCTACTCGACTCGCACCGGCAACACGTTCGCGACGCCCGAAACCACGCCGCTCGCGCTCTACACGCGACTGTTCGGCCCCGGCTTCCAGGATCCGAACAGTCCGGACTGGAAGCCCGATCCGTCGATCATGTTGCGACAGAGCGTGCTGTCGGCGGTGACGGACGAGCGTCAGTCCCTGATGCGCAACGTAGGCAAGGCGGATCAGGTCAAGCTCGATCAGTACTTCACCTCGGTGCGCGAGATGGAGACCCAGCTCGCGGTCCAACTGCAGCGGCCAGGAAAGTGCGAGGCGTGCGTCGTGCCTGGCGCGCCGAAGGATGCGCCGCGTGCGTCGTCGGTCGATGTCGTCAATGCCAACACGCGGACGATGGCGAAGCTGTTGGCGATGGCGCTCGCTTGCAACCAGACGCGCGTCTTCAATGTCGTGCACACCGCCGGTGCGTCGGAGACCTATCTGGCAGGCCAGAGCAAGATCTATCACCAGATCACGCACGACGAGCCGACCGACGCGCGACTCGGCTACCAGCCGGAAACCAGCAAGCTCGCCGCGCTGGTCATGCAGGCACTCGGCGATTTCCTCACCGAGCTCGATGCGGTCAAGGAGGGTGACGGCACGCTGCTCGATCACAGCCTGGTCATGGCGTTCAGCGATACGGGCTACGCCAAGATCCACTCGGTCGAGAACATTCCGATGTTCCTCGCTGGCCGCGCGGGCGGCCGCCACAAGGCTGGGCAGCACATCGTCGGCAAGGGCGAATCGGTGACGCGGGTGTCGCTCACGGCAATGCAGCTGGCGGGTGCTCCGGTCGGGGAGTTCGGCACCGGCACGATGAAGACCGCGCGACCGATCTCCGAAGTGATGACATGAAGCACGCAATCGCAAGCTCGCTGGTCGCGGCCAGCATCGCGCTCGTAGTTCCGGGCATGGCAGCAGCTGGTTGGACGCGCACGTATGTCGTCGAGTGGAACGAGCCGGCGATGTACTACGGCGCCAAGAGCGGCGTCATCGATCCGGGAACGGATTGTCCGGCGGGCACGAACCCCGAAGTCGACTGGGTCAAAGTCCTGGTCGCCGCCGGCTACACGGAAGAGGAGGCGAAGTGGCTGCGCAATCCCGCGAATCCCACGCGCAGCCCGGTGCACGGACAGAATCAAATGGCGTTCCGCGGCAAGGACCGCGCGAACGTGTACGTGAATCCCACTTCGACGCCGGACGCGGGGCTGGTCGGCGTGTCGGGCACGATCGCCGAGGGCATCGATCTCGACGGTAACGCGCACACCGGGCTCACGAGCCCGACGGGCGAGCAGGGCATCGACAACAAGTTCTACGAGACGCTCGGTTGCTGGAAGACGTATCGAGGACCGCCGCGGCTTTCCAGCGGCGCGCTGCAGTTCAACGATTCGATGCGCAACGGCGCGTGGACGACGTTGATCGTCGTCACTGGCAAGGGCAGCGACCCGCTCAATGACAAGCACGTCGCCGTCGGCTTCTATCTGAGCAACGACAAGATGGTGAAGGATGGGAACGGCGCCATTGCGCGCGATTACACGTTCCGCATCAAGCCGCACGCGAAGTACGAAGCGGTCTTTGCTGCTCGCACGGTGAATGGAGCGATCGTTTCGACCAAGCCGGCCGACGTCATGCTGCGCGATCCCAGCTATACGCAGGACCTCGAGCTGCTGCGTGCACGCGTGAATTTGCAGATGCAGCCGGATGGTTCCTTGAAGGGATACGTCGGCGGCTATCGTCCGTGGGAGCCTGTCTATCGAGGCTGGGTGAACGCGCGCGGCCCGGTCATCGAGGTGCTGACGTGGGTTCAGCTGCCCGCGGTGTATTACGCGCTACGCCGTAACGCGGACTTCAGCCCGGGCGGACGCAAGGGCGAGAAGACTCATATCTCATACGCGATGCGTGTTGAAGCGCTGCCCGCATTCGTCATCACGCCGGATGCAACCGCGCAGGTTGCTGCCGTGATGTCCTACAAGGTGCAAGCGCCGCAAGAGGAAGAACGCAGAGGCGCCGGGACCTTCCGAGTGGTCGACGGCATCGTGATCGATCCCAAGATGACGGTTCAGGCCGGTCCGAATGCCGTCATCCTTCCCAGCACCTACCAGAAGTAGATGTAGATGCCGGCGATGATCGCGAGGATCACGCCGGTGTGGAAGATCTCCCAGAAGCCGAAGCTCGCGCGCGTCGCAGCGTTCTGTTCCTGCGTGACCGAGCCGTAGGTGAGCCCCGCAAGTTGCTCCGGCGACGCCTTCTTGGTGACGGCGCTGACTGCGAAGATCAGCACGCAGGTGAACACGAACAGCAGGAAGCTGAAATACAGCCAGTTGATATCGACGAAGGCCTGTACGAGGCTCGGCCACTCGATGTGGTACATCTCGTGGGTCGCCTGCAATACCAGGCGCGACATGCCTACGATGAATCCGGTGACGATGCCGATCAGACCGGAATGCGGCGTGACGCCGCGAGAGAAAATGCCCAGCATGAAGACGGCCGCGATCGAGGGCGCGAGCAGCGACTGCACCAGCTGCAGGTACGTATAGAGCTGGCCCTTACCCAGGTCCTGCAGGAAAGGAATCCACGCCATGCCTAGCAGGATCACCACCGCGGTGGCGAGACGGCCGACGAACACCAGGTGCCGCTCGCTCGATTGCGGCCGCAAGCGCTTGTAGAAGTCGACGGTGAACAACGTTGCCGTCGAGTTGAACAGCGAAGCGAGCGCGCTCATCAGGGCTGACAACATGCCCGCGAGCACCAGGCCGCGCAGCCCGACCGGAAGCAGGTTCGAGACCAGCACAGGAAACGCGCCCTGCGGATTGGTACCGATCGACTCGAATCCCGGAGCGCCCTGCTTGAACAGCGCGACAGCGATCATGCCGGGCAGCAGGAAGATGAATACCGGCGTCAATTTCAGATAGCCGGCGAACATCGTGCCGCGCCGCGCCTCGCGCAGATCTTTCGCGGTCAGCACACGCTGCACGATGTATTGGTCCGTACACCAGTACCACAGACCGATGATCGGTGAAGTGAGGAGCACGCCGAGCCACGGCGTGTTGCTCGGGTCGAACAGAAAGCCGGGGACTCCTTGCGTCTCGGGCGTGGTCGACAACGGCCGCCACAAGTGAATCGTCTCGGGATTGGCGGCCCGCAGCGCGTCCAGGCCACCGATCTGCGTCAGACCGACGACCAGCAACACGATCGAGCCGGTGAGCAGCACGGGTACGTGCATCGCTTCGGTCCACAGCACCGACTTCATTCCGCCGAGGATGACGAAGATGCCGGTGACGGTTACGAGCGAGAATGCCGCGAACCAGAAGAAATCCACTTCGCCGAGCAGCGGCACGTGGACCGACTGGTAGCCGAGGATCGTCTGAATCGCGAATGCGCCGGCGAAGATCGTGACGGACGCCTTCGTGAGGATGTAGCTGACGAAGAAGATCAGCGACAGCACCGTGCGAGTAGCGGGCGTGTAGCGCCGCTCGAGAAATTCCGGCGTGGTGAATATGTTGGCACGCAGGTAGAAAGGCGCGAAGACCCAGCCGAGCACCAGGACGAGATACGAGTGCAGCTCCCAATGGGCGAAGGCCATGCCCGAGTCCGCGCCCGAGCCCGCGAGCCCGATGAGATGCTCGGCGCCGATGTTGGAAGCGAAGATCGATGAGCCGATCAGGAACCAGCCGGCGCCGCGGCTGGCGAGGAAGTAGTCGGTGGTGTCCCGCTCCTTCATCAGCGCGCACCAGACGCAGATGGCCGTGTTGGCGACGAAATACAGGGCGACGATGGCCCAGTCCAGCGATGAGAAGGTGACGGCTGTTCCGGTCATGCAGTGCGGCCTCTTGGTGTTCGTAGCTGGAGCCGCGCGCTCCGCCGCAGGCAATTGTCTAAGTTATCGCTGCCGCGCGCCAGTCCTATTTGTCTAAGTTATTATGCCGCATGGTCAGCAAACTGAAGCCCGCGCGCAGGGCGTTACGCCTGCATGGAACCATTGCGCGCGACCTGGGCGTGCGCATCGTAGCCGGTCGCTATCGTCCGGGGGATATCCTCGACGGCGAGATCGATGCCAGCGATCGGCTCGAGGTCTCGCGTACCGCCTATCGCGAGGCGGTGCGCATCCTTGCAGCCAAGGGGTTGGTGGAGTCGCGGCCGAAGGTGGGCACCCGAGTCAGCCTGCCGGAGCGCTGGCACCTGCTCGACCCGGACGTGCTGTCGTGGATTTTCGAGCGCGAGCCGGACGAGCGTCTGGTGAACGGCTTGTTCGAGCTACGGCGCATCGTCGAGCCGCAAGCAGCGGCGCTCGCCGCCGAGCGCCGGACCGAAGAGGATTTGGCTGCGATGGCGCAGGCGGTGCGAGGCATGGAAGAGCATTCGCTCGCGGTGGAGGCGGGCCGTGACGCCGATCAGGACTTCCACGCGGCATTGCTGCGCGCAAGCGGCAACGCATTCGTGGCCTCGCTGATCAGCGGCATCACGGCGGCCGTGACTTGGACCACGATCTTCAAGCAGCGTCACAACCAGCTGGCACGCGATTCGGTCCCGGACCACGTGCGAGTCTACGAGGCGGTGCGGGCCAAGAACCCGGCCGCGGCACAGCGGGCAATGACAGCACTGCTGGAGCTGGCGCTGCGCGATACTACCGGTGTACGCCGGTCCCGGAAGAAGAGGAGATGAGCTGATGCCCGTGTCAGGAAAACTGTTCATTGGCGACGCGCAGGTCGCAACAGCGACGTCATTCCAAGCGACAAACGCCACGACTGGCGAGTCCATGCCACCATCTTTCAGCGCGGCCGGCGCGGCCGAGGTGGACCGCGCATGCGCGCTGGCGTGGGCCGCCTTTCATAATTTTCGCGATCTCGATGCGGAGGCACGGGCGCGGTTTCTGGAAACGGTCGCCGATCAGATCCTGGCGCTCGGTGACGAGTTGCTCGAGCGCGGTCACGCCGAGACGGGCCTGCCGATCGCGCGACTGACCGGCGAGCGTGGCCGCACGATGGGCCAGCTACGGTTGTTCGCGGATGAGTTGCGCAAGGGCGGCTGGCTCGGCTTGCGGGTGGACCCGGCGCTCCCTGATCGCAAGCCTTTGCCGCGTTCAGACCTGCGACAGCGCAAGGTGCCGCTGGGACCGGTCGTCGTGTTCGGCGCGAGCAATTTCCCGCTGGCCTTCTCGGTGGCCGGTGGCGATACGGCCGCTGCGTTGGCCGCCGGTTGCCCGGTGATCGTCAAAGGTCATTCGGCGCATCCGGGCACCAGCGATCTGGTAGCGCAAGCGGTGGCCGCCGCGGCCAAAGCGTGTGACTTGCCGCCTGGCGTGTTCTCGCTACTCAACGGCAACTCGCGAGCGCTCGGTGCGGCTCTCGTCGCGCATCCGCACGTGAAAGCGGTGGGCTTCACCGGTTCGCGCGCCGGCGGTCTCGCGCTGATGAAGATCGCGAGCGAACGGCCGGAGCCCATTCCTGTGTATGCCGAGATGAGCAGCATCAATCCGGTATTTCTGCTGCCTGCAGCGCTGGCAGACAGAGCCGAGAAATTGGGCCAGGATTTCGTCGGCTCGCTGACGCTCGGGGTCGGGCAATTCTGCACGAATCCTGGCTTAGCCATCGCCCTCGATGGCGCGCACCTCGAAAAATTCATCGCATCGGCTGGGGCTGCCCTCGGGCAGGTCGCGCCCGGCGTAATGCTCACCCCTGGCATCCACGCGGCGTATCAGCAAGGCGTGCAGCACCTGATCGACCACGACAAGGTGACACTCCTGGCGCGCGGCGCGGAGTCGCAGGGCAAGAACTGCGGGCGCGGAGCACTCTTCTCGGTCCGTGCGCGCGATCTGCTGCAGCACGCAGACGTGATGAACGAGGTGTTCGGCGCTTCGTCCGTCATCGTTCGATGTGCCAATGAATCGGAGATGCTCGACGTGGCCGAGCATCTGGAAGGGCAGCTGACCGCGACATTGCATCTCACGCCACAGGACGAAGCGCTCGCTGCACGGTTGCTGCCGATTGTCGAGCGTAAAGCCGGGCGGCTGATCGCGAACGGCTGGCCGACTGGCGTCGAGGTGGCGCACGCGATGGTGCACGGCGGCCCGTTCCCAGCGACTTCCGATGGCCGCAGCACATCCGTCGGTACCCTGGCGATCGAGCGGTTCTTGCGGCCGGTTTGCTATCAAGACTTTCCGGATGCGCTGCTGCCGCGCGCCTTGCGTCGCGACGTCGTGCAGTCGTTGCCGCATCGGTTCGACGGCGTGTATCGCGAAGGTCGGGCAAGCAACGAGCGATGAGCGTGCGACTCGTACAATTACGCTCCGCCGACGGAGCCCGCGTCGTCGCTGCGGCCGATGACAGCGGCGAGGCGTGGCGCATCGACGGAGTCGGGAGCACGTATGAGCTCGCGCTGGCGGCAATCGAGCGCGATTCGACGCTCGAAGCGGAGGCGCGGAAGCGCGCGTCCGCTGAGCGCATCGACCTCGACCGCACGCTCAGCGAGCAGCGGATCCTTGCGCCGATCGATCATCCCGACAGTGCGCACCTGCATCTCACGGGAACCGGCCTGACGCATCTCGGCTCGGCTGAAAGCCGCGACAAGATGCACAGGGCGGCTGCTAGCGGTAGCGCGACGGATTCGATGCGGATGTTTCTACTCGGCGTCGAGGGCGGCAAGCCGCGCGACGGCGAAGTCGGCGTGCAGCCGGAATGGTTCTACAAAGGCGACGGTTCGAGCATCGTCGCACCTGGCGCACCCATTCCGTCGCCGGATTTCGCGCTCGACGGTAGCGAAGAGCCGGAGATTGCCGGCATTTACGTCATCGACGGCGAGGGAAAACCGCGGCGTCTCGGCTACTGTCTCGCCAACGAATTCTCGGATCACGTGACGGAGCGCGCCAACTACTTGTGGCTCGCCCATTCGAAGCTGCGGCCTGCGGCGCTCGGCCCTGAACTGCTCACTGGCAAGTTGCCCGCTGACGTGCGTGGCACATCGCGCATCGTGCGCGAAGGTCGAACCCTCTGGGAGAAGCCGTTCCTGACCGGCGAAGCGAACATGTCGCACTCGCTGAGCAATCTCGAGCACCATCATTTCAAGTACGCGCTGTTCCGGCGCCCCGGCGACGTGCACGTCCACTTCTTCGGCACCGCGACCTTGTCGTTTGCTGCCGGTATTCAAGTGCGCGTCGGCGACGTGTTCGAAATCGAGGCGCAACCGTTTCGGCTGCCGCTGCGCAATGCGGTGGCGCGGACAGAATCTGCTGCGACGCCTGTGCGCGCGTTGTAGGTCAGTGATTGTGCCGCGGCGTCCCGATCTTCTGCGCGATGCGTTGATACTTCACTGCTGACTCCAGCACCGCACCCGTATCGAGCTGTCCTACGCAGCCGCGCTGGATCTCTTGCCACGGCGTCTGATGCGGCGGCACCGGATAGCCACCCGATTGCTCCAACTCGCGTCGCCGCGCCTGCAATTCTTCGTCGCTGATGAGGATGTTCGCCGCGCCGCGCTTCAGATCGATCCGCACGCGATCGCCAGTACGCAACAGCGCAAGTCCTCCACCCGCTGCAGCCTCGGGCGACGCGTTGAGAATCGACGGCGATCCGGAAGTGCCCGACTGGCGCCCGTCGCCGATGCACGGCAGATGATGAATACCGGCTTTGATGAGTGCAGCCGGCGGGCGCATGTTGACCACTTCGGCCGCGCCGGGATAGCCGAGCGGCCCCGCGCCGCGCATGAACAGCAAGGTGCAATCGTCGATGCCCAGCGAGGGATCGTCGATGCGCGCGTGATAGTCCTCCGGTCCATCGAAGACCACTGCGCGTCCCTCGAACGCGAGCGGATCGGCTGGGTTGGAGAGGTAGCGCGCGCGGAACTCATCCGAGATGACGCTCAGCTTCATGATCGCAGCATCGAACAGATTGCCGCGCAGGACAGTGAAACCGGCCTTCTGCTTGAGCGGCCGCTCGAACGGTCGGATCACTTCCGTGTCGAGAATTCTCGCGCTTCGATAGTTCTCGCCGATCGTGCGGCCGTTCACCGTGAGCGTCGCTTCGTGGATCAGCCCCTGCCGCATGAGCTCGGACATCACTGCCGGTACGCCGCCTGCGCGGTAATAGTCCTCGCCCAGGTACTCGCCGGCCGGTTGCAGATTCACGAGCAGCGGGATCTCTTCGCCGTACGTCTGCCAGTCGTCGAGCGTCAGCTCGACGCCGATGTGACGCGCGAGCGCGTTCAGATGAATCGGGGCGTTGGTCGAGCCGCCGATCGCTGAGTTGACGCGAATCGCGTTGATGAATGCCTCGCGCGTGAGAATGTCGGAGGGCTTGCGGTCCGCAGCGACCATTTCGACGATCTGCTTGCCCGTGAGGTAGGCCGCTTCCTGACGATCGCGCAGCGGAGCCGGGATGGCTGCTGAGCCTGGCAGCGACATGCCGAGTGCCTCGGCCAGGCTGTTCATCGTGGTCGCCGTGCCCATCGTGTTGCAGTAGCCGGTCGAAGGTGCCGACGACGCGACGAGCTTGATGAACCCTTGATAGTCGATCTCGCCTGCTGCCAGCAGCTCACGCGCGCGCCACACGATCGTTCCCGATCCCGTGCGCTGGCCGTTATACCAGCCATTGAGCATCGGACCGACCGACAGCGCGATCGCCGGCAGATTCACCGTCGCTGCGGCCATGAGGCACGCCGGCGTGGTCTTGTCGCAGCCGATCGTCAGCACGACACCGTCGAGCGGATAGCCGAACAGCACCTCGACCAAGCCGAGGTAGGCGAGGTTGCGATCCAGGGCGGCGGTCGGGCGCTTGCCGGTCTCCTGAATCGGATGCACCGGAAACTCCAGCACGATGCCGCCGGCTTCGCGCACGCCCTCGCGCACGCGCTCGGCAAGCACGAGGTGATGACGATTGCACGGCGCCAGATCGCTGCCAGTCTGCGCGATACCGATGATCGGCTTGCCCGACTGCAGCTCCGCGAGCGACAGGCCGAAGTTCATGTAGCGCTCCAGGTACAGCGCGGTCATGTCGGCGTTGGTGGGATCGTCGAACCAGGCGCGTGAGCGCAGGCGCCGTGCGGCCGTCCGGCTATTGTCGTGGGAGTCAGTCATTGCGTGAGACCGAGAAGCGGAAGACCATCTTGTTCACATACTCCTGGCCTGGATCGAGCCGCGCGCTGGGGAAGCTGGGGTGGTTGGGCGTGTCGGGGAAGAGCTGCGGCTCCAGGCAGAGCGCGTCGCCCTGGCGATAGATGCGACCGCCCTTGCCGACGACCGTGCCGTCGAGAAAATTTCCGGAGTAGAACTGCAGCCCCGGCGCAGTCGCGAGCACTTCCAGGATCCGACCGAAGCCACGATCTTCCAGCCGCGCCGCCAGTCGCAACTCGCCAGGCCGGCCCGAGATCACGAAGTTGTGATCGTAACCGCGTCCGATGCGCAGCTGCTCATCGCGCCCGTCGCGAATGAACTCGCGAATTACACGTGGCCGCCGGAAGTCGAACGGCGTCTGCGCAACGCTGCGCAGCTCTCCGGTCGGGATCAGCCTCGCATCGACCGGTGTGTACTGCTCGGCGGGCAGGGTGAGCGCATGACCGAGCACGTCACCGGTGCCGGCGAGATTGAAGAAGGTGTGATTGGTGATATTCACGATCGTCGGTCGGTCCGTCTTCGCGCGGTACTCGATCGACAGCTCGTTTTGCGCACCGAGCGAGTACGTCGCGGTGATCTGCAGCGTGCCGGGATAGCCGCCAGCACCGTCCGGACTCACGTAGCTGAGCACGACACGTGCCGGTGGGCCGCTGGTGACCTCGTCGATCTTCCACAGCACCTTGTCGAGCCCATGGACGCCGCCGTGCAGATGATTCGGCCCGTCGTTGGTCTCGAGCTGGTACTGACGGCCGTCGAGCGTGAACTTGCCGCGCGCGATACGGTTCGCGTAGCGGCCGACCGTGGCGCCGAAGTATTGCGGCTTCGCCAGGTAGTCCTGGGGCGAGTCGTAGCCCAACACGACGTCCTCTTTCACGCCGCGACGATCGGGCACGCTGAGCGATTGGATCGCAGCGCCGAGCGCGATGATGCGCACCGACATGCCGTCGCCGTTGGAGAGCTCGGCAGCCGCTACGCGCGTGCCGTCTTGCAGCGTGCCGAAGTCCACGCGTTTTGCCTCCACAGCGGCGATGGAAAGTGCGGGCAGGCTGAAGGTGACGAGCGCCGCAGCCCAGCGCCTGGGCCGACTGGTTGCCATGGCGCAGTATTTCAATACTCAGACAAAATGTCACTAGCCGCTCTTGATCGGCCAGTGCCGCTCGGCATAGGTTTGTGCCATGAAACCAGGGCCAGGCATCGCCGCACTCTTATATATGGCGGCAACCGCGTCGGGCGCGTGCACGACGCCGGCTTCGACCTGTGCGCACGAGACGCAGGGCAGTTTCGCGCTCATTCGGGAGAGCCGGCCGGCGGCCGTTCTCGGCGATGCCGATGCCGATCCGGCCGTTCGACATGTCGCCGACGCGTTCGCTGCAGACCTGCAGCGCGTGAGCGGGCACGCTGCACAGCGTCTGCGGACCGCTGACGGAGCGAAGGGCGCCGTCGTCATCATTGGCGTCCTCGGGCAGAGCGCCATCATCGATGGGCTGGCGCGTGCCGGGAAAATTGGAACGAACGACCTCGCGGGGCAGTGGGAGGCCTACCGGCAGATCGTCGTCGAGCGGCCATTTGCTGGAGTCGAGCGCGCGCTGGTGATCGTGGGAGCGGATCGACGCGGAGCGGTGTACGGTGCTTACGATTTGTCGGAGCAGATCGGGGTTTCACCCTGGCACTGGTTCGCCGACGTGCCTATAGAGCCGCGCGCCAGCGTCTTCGTCACGGCGGGAACGCGTCGCGATCAACCGAAGGTGCGCTATCGCGGCTTCTTCATCAACGACGAGGAGCCGGCGTTCGGCAGTTGGGCGCGGCAGCATTTCGGCGGAATCAACGCCGCGATGTATGAGCATGTCTTCGAGCTGCTGCTGCGCCTCCGGGGCAACTATCTCTGGCCGGCAATGTGGCGGCCGAAAGCGTTCAACGACGACGATCCGCGCAACATGGTCCTGGCGGACGAGATGGGCATCGTGATGGGCACGTCGCATCACGAGCCGATGACGCGCGCTCATGACGAATGGCATCGACACACCGACGAAGGAATTACCGGCGGTGACTGGGACTACGCGAAAAACGCAGCCAACCTGCGCAAGTTCTGGCAAGGCGGCATCGAGCGCATGATGTCGAAGGGCGGCGGCCAGGCTTATGAGAGCGTGGTCACGATCGGCATGCGCGGTGATGGCGACGAGGCCATGAGCGGCAGCACCGCCATTCAATTGCTCGAGACCATCGTCACCGATCAGCGGCGCATCATCGCAGCAGTCACCGGCAAGCCGGCCGCGCAAACGCCGCAGATCTGGGCGCTCTATAAGGAAGTGCAGGATTACTACGATCGCGGCATGAAAGTGCCGGACGACGTCATGCTGCTGTTCGCGGACGACAATTGGGGTCAGATTCGCCGGCTGCCCGCTGCGGGCGCGCAGCGTCCCGGCGGTTACGGCGTCTACTATCACTTCGACTATGTCGGCGGCCCGCGCAACTACAAGTGGCTCAACACCGTGCAAATCGAGAAGACCTGGCAACAGATGGATCTCGCGTGGGCGCGCGGCGCCAGGAGCCTGTGGATCGTGAACGTCGGCGACATCAAGCCGATGGAGTTCCCGCTGAGCTTCTTCATGAAGCAGGCGTGGGACCCTGAGGCGATGACACTGGATGCGCTCGCGCGCTATCCAGAGGAGTGGGCGCGCGCGACGTTCGGGCGCGCGCAGGCGAGCGCTATCGAAAAGCTCGTGACTCGCTACAGTCAACTCGCTGCAAGGCGCAAGCCGGAGCTGATCGATGCAGAGAGTTTCCGGCTGGGCGCGAGCGCGGACGCGACCTTGGACGGCGGCGAGTTCGGCGCGATGGTCGCTGAATGGCAGGCGCTCCAACGCGAGATGTTCCGCGTCAAGTCGGCGCTGCGTGCGGAGCAACGCGCTGCGTATTTGCAATTGATCGAACATCCAATCGACGCACTAACGAACCTCTACGAGCTGTACTACGCGGTCGCTTGGAACCGCCGGCTGGCAGCTGCCGGGGATGCACGTGCGAACGCGTTTGCGGATCGTGCCGAAGTTGCGTTTCGTCGCGATCAGGAAATGACCAACGCGTACCACGCGCTGAATGGCGGCAAGTGGGCCGGCATGATGGCGCAGACGCATATCGGCTACACCGGCTGGCAGCAGCCCGAGCGCCAGACGATGCCGAAGGTGCTACGCGTGTCGACAGAGGAAGTCCCGAAGACGATCGCGTTCGCAGCCGCGGCGGGCGAGACGAGCGGCACGATTGCGATCGAGGCACCTCACTATTCCAGAGCTGTCAATGGCAAGGGCCTGACATGGCGCGTCATTCCCAATCTCGGTCGCACGCTCGGCGCGGTCAGCGCGTTCCCGCAAGGCGCCGCGCCGACGACGCAGCAGGACGGCGTGCGCCTGGAATATGACGTGACGTCGAGCAAGGCCGGCGATCTGTCCGTCTACCTTTATGGTGTGCCCACGCTCGACGTCACTGGCAAAGCTGCGCTCCGCGTTGGACTTTCCATCGACGAGCGACCGATGCAAACGCTGACGGACTGGCTGGTGCCCGCGACTGGGGACGAAACCTCGCAGGCAGCGACGGATTGGCGCAGGGCGGTCCAGGACAACGCCCGCGTGCTTCAGGCGGTCTTCGCAAAAGTGGAACCGGGCAAGCACGTCATCAAGATCTGGCGCATCGACGACAACGTCGTGGTGCAGAAGGTCGTGGCTAGCATCGACCCGCTGCCACTCTCGTACCTGGGTCCGCCGGAAACTCAGCCGTAGTCCGCGACCTCATTCGCCGGCAAACCCGCCGTGTCCACGCGCACGGCGAACAGTCCACCCGCGAGCGGCTGCTCGGTGCGCTGCTCGGCAGTCAGCCCTTTCCAGGCGCTCGTGATGTACAGGGTCCGCAAGTCTGCGCCGCCGAATGCGACCTTCGTGCAATTCGCAACCGGCAGCGAAAGCTTGCTCAGCAGCTCGCCGCTCGGTGAATAGCGGTGGACGCCCCAGCCGCCGAACAGTCCGACCCACACGCATCCTGCTGCATCGACGACGGGCCCGTCCGGGTGACCGTCGGTCTCGGCTACACGCGCGAAGACTCGGCGCCGTGAGAGCGAGCCGTCGGCGGCAAGGTCGAACGCGAAGATCACGCGCTCGAGCGTGTCGATGTGGTAGAGCGTGCGTCCGTCGGGACTCGTCGCCGGCCCATTCGTGATCACGTAGCCGTCGTCGCAGCGATGCAGTCCGGTGGCATCGAAGCGATACAGCGCGCCGGTCGGGCTGACTTCTGCATCGTCCATCGTGCCGAACCACAGCCGCCCCGCGGCGTCGACGTGTGCATCGTTGAGGCGATTGTTCGGGCGATCGCTGTCGACCAGCGTGAGCAGCTGGAAGCTGCCGTTCTCGGGTGTGAACAGGTAGAGCCCGCTCTTCAGGCCGCAGATGAAGCGGCCGCCGCTCGCGACTACGATGAAACCGACCTCTTCCGGCGCTGGCCAGCTCTGTCTGGTGCGCGTGGCTTCATCATAGCGATGGACGTAGCGCCCCTTGATGTCGACGAACCACACGGCGCGCTCGCGCGCCGACCAAAGCGGGCCTTCGCCGAGCTTTGCAGCGACCTCGCAGACGCATTCAACGCCAGCCTGCATCGACGAAATACTCATGCGCCGTACACATGCGCGCGTCGTCCGATGAGAGGAACAGGACCATCGCCGCGACATCATGAGGCTCGACGCGCACCTTCAAGCACTGCTGCTCGAGCGTGCGCGCTTCTTCATCGGGCGTAAACCACAGCTTCATCTGTCGCGGCGTCCGCACCGCGCCGGGGACGACGCAATTGACGCGGACGCCGAAGACGCCGAGCTCACGTGCCAGCCCGCGCGTCAGTCCTTCGATGCCTGCCTTGGCGGTCTGATAGATCGCAAGATTCGGCAGCGCCAGGTGCCAGGAGACCGAGCCGAGATTGACGATGGTGCCGGCCCGGGCCGCTTTCATATCGGCGACGACAGCCTGCGCGCAGAAGAAGTAGTGGCGCAGATTGACCGCGATGCGCTCGTCCCAATAAGCCGGCGAGACTTCCTCGACGTTGTGCCGATCGTCGTTCGCCGCATTGTTGATGAGCACGTCGATCGGCCCGAGCTGGCTGCGGATGCGCGGAAACAGCTCGCGCACCGCTGCGATATCAGTCAGATCGCATCGGTAATAGCGCGGCGGCGTCGGGTTGTCGGCGAGACGCTGTTCGAGCTCACGCGACTCCCTCTCTGCGATGTCGAGGAATGCGACGCGGGCGCCCTGTTGCGCGAAGCGCTCGACGATTGCTGCGCCGATGCTCGAACCGCCACCAGTGACGACGACGCGTTTGTCGCGCAAGGAAGGATAGACGGTCTGCGCGCTCATCGATTCTCCTGCGAGTGGGGCAACAACCCCCGCTGCGCCAGGCTACGCATCAGCCCGGCGATTCCCAGCGTCCATGCAGGTGCCTGCTGCGAAGTCGTTACTTTGTTCACGAGCGTCCCCAGCGCGGACGCAGACACACGCACGAGGTCGCCGGACTTGTGAGTGAAGCCGCGCCCGGCGGCTTCGCGATCCTGCGTCGGCGCGAACATCGTTCCCAGGAACAGCATGAAGCCGTCCGGATAGTGGTGCTGGTCCAGAGTCTGTCGAACCAGATCTGTCGGGTCGCGACTGATGAGCGACATCGAGCTGCTGCCCTCGAGACGGAATTCGTCGGCACCTTCGACGTGCAGCGCAATCACGGTGCTGCGCACGTCGTCGAGCTTGAAGCGCTCGTCGAACAAGCGGATGAAGGGCCCGATCGCGCAGCTCGCATTGTTGTCTTTGGCTTTGCCGAGCAGCAGTGCGCTACGGCCTTCGATGTCGCGCAGGTTCACGTCGTTGCCGAGCGCAGCACCGAGGATGCGGCCGCGCGCGTCGCACGCCAGCACGATCTCGGGCTCCGGATTGTTCCATTGCGACTCGCTGCGTACGCCGATCCAGTCGCCCCAGCCGACCGCCGACAATACGGGCGCCTTGGTGAAAACTTCCGCGTCGGGCCCGATCGCCACTTCCAGATACTGCGACCACAGGCCATCGGCGATCAGCGCCTCCTTGAGTCGCGTGGCCGTGGCCGATCCCGGACGGACCGAGCGGATGTCTTCGCCGACACGCCGGCCGAGCGCGTCCCGAATGGCCTGCGCCTTTGCAGAGTCGCCGCGGGCACGCTCTTCGATGACTCGCTCGACGGCGGAGACAGCGAAGGTGACACCGCACGCCTTGATGCATTGCAAGTCGCACGGTGCCAGCAGTCTGAGCGTGGGCTCGTTGGCAAATGCTGCCGTAATCGGCAGTTCGTCCAGGGCACCAAGATCCTTGCCGGGGGGAACAGAGCCCGACCAC
>Ga0209382_10004166_pt1 | contig 19471 bp, 14 predicted proteins | sample SoiMetdeltSBSDD5_FD_187599 | JGI IMG/M metagenome (GOLD analysis project Ga0209382, IMG submission 187599) | Bulk soil microbial communities from a Populus tree surrounding site in Tennessee, USA - Soil MetaG P. deltoides SBSDD5 (SPAdes) (version 2) | ecosystem: Environmental > Terrestrial >... | reverse complement strand
GACTTGCAGTACTGCGAGGGCGCCATCGACGACGCCCGTCTCTCTCACTTCGAACGGTAGCGCGTCGTACTCGTGATGTTGGTGCGCCTGGCAGGAGTCGAACCTGCGACCCTCGGATTAGAAGTCGAGGGCCGGTGAAGAGCCGGCCCTCTGTTTTTCCACGTACTTGAGCGTAACCGCTAGCGCGGTCGACGTATTCGCCGGCTGATCGCTCGCGACATAGAAGTACTCTCGCGACAGACGCGCACGCGAGAACATGCCGCTAGACGCGGCGTTCAGCGCAGATCAACGCAAAGCCGCTCCAGAGGGCACGGGCGCTGGCGGAAAGTAACGCGATGATCAGATTATCCGCTGCCGCGGGTGCGCTACCGATCGAGGGCGGCGCCCGACCGATCTCACCCGAGGCGACTCGCGCAGCTCGCGAGCCCCGTGATGTCGCCCGGCGCGCTCGTGACGACCTCAGGGAGCGCAGTCGCGTCGTAGCGCAGCGGCCGCGTCATCTCCATGAGGTCGATCGCATCGTCATAGGCCTAGAGACCGATCCCGCCAACCGCCACTACGTCTCGGGTTCATAGCGCGATCGATGGTAACGAACATGGTCGACGTTGATCGGGTGCTTTGCCTTGGTGCGGAGCTTGCCTAGCTTTCCGGGCAACGTCATGTCGTCTGCGATCGTAATTGCTCCGACGTCGAAGAGGAGGTGGTGATTGGGATGACATCGCCGAAATCCTCGTCGTCCTCGTAGCCACCAGACACCACGATTGATTCTGCACCGGCATGTTCCCCTCCAGCGATGCCGGCCTGAAGCTGCCTGTGCACTCCGGCGTCGTAGAGCGCCCGGCGACTATCGAAGAGCGAACCAACCGGGACGTCGGCGATCTCACTGAACGCCATTACCCCTCCCTTGTCGCAGCCGTGATTGAACTCCTGGACGTCGGGAGCATCGTCTACTGTTCGCGGGCTCCGTAAGCCTTAAGCAGCTCAATCATTGCCGAAGACAGAGCGAGGTCCAGGGGCGTCTTCCCGTCCTCGTCACGCGGCATTACCTTCGCACCGGCCTTGAGCAGGCGCGGGAGCATCTCCTGGCGAGTGATCTTCGTTGCTCTTTCCGAAGATGTTTCTCTGGAGCGCCAATTTACGGGCTCCATCCATCGGCGAATCGAGCTCGTGGCATGGCCGTCGGCGCGTGACGTTCTCTGCCTGTATGACCGACCAGGTGAGGCCGGTGATGTGGGACAGGTTACTCGAGCTGTGCTGAATGAGCTTCGTAGCGTTGGAGCTGCGCACCAGCTCTTCGGAACCGGCCGCGCAATGAGCGTCATCCGCGACCTTCTAACAGGGCGCTACGTCGTACCCGGAGGTGATGCAGCGAGTTCTTAGATCGTTGAGCACTGGTAAGAAAGTATCAAGATGCTTCCTAATTGATTCTGCCGTCTCTCGATCTAGAACGATTGGCTATGAAATGCTACGTTGAATGCGTATGCCTCTCCCTGGTGGTGCATCAGCAAAATTCGGTGACCGGTATGAAGGACGCTGGACCGTCCTTCAGCTTGTCGAACTTCTGACAGAGCGCGCGACCGCTCTGCGTCTTGAACCGCCAGGGGTAGAAGGCGAGGGCGTTGAGTTTTGGGTAAGGTCTGGGCAAGGAATCACTTACCACCAGGCCAAACGGCAATCCCCCAAAGGAAGGGCGTGGTCGATTGATGACGTTGGTCGGTCAAGTGTAGCGGCGAAGTTCTTCGCGAAACTCGCCGATCCTGCCGCATCGTGCCTATTTGTCTCAGCAGATTCCGCCGGTGAACTTCGTGAACTCCACGAACGGGCACGAAGCGCTGCAAACTGGGATGAGTTCGAGCGTGAATTCCTCAAGGCAGACCAACCGCGAACGAATTTCGACAAGCTTCGTGCGTACGTCAAGGATCTGACGGCTGTTGAAGTGTTCGATCGTTTGAAGCGCTTTGAAATCCGCACCATTGATGAGGCGACCCTTCAAAGGGTCGTTGAGAGTCAGCTCCTTCCGCTCGTGGACGGGGAACCGTCGACCGTCGCTGCGGTGCTCGCCCAGTTTGCACTCGACAACGTACATCGTGAGATTACTCCTGGGGAGCTTTGGCGCCATCTAGAAGTCCATGCGCTGCGGCCAAGGGAATGGGCCAAAAGCCAGTTGGTCGTTCAAGCCGTGGCCACGAGAAATCGGCTGTATCTAGAACGCCTGCGTGAACGGACCATCGGCGGCAAGATTTTGGGACGCTCTGAAAGTGCGGCGGTTATTGAAGCGCTTAGTGAAGATGCCGCTCTCAGCGGTGTGGTCATAAGCGGCGAGGCGGGGGTCGGGAAGAGCGTAGTAGTCTTGCAGAGCCTCGATCAGTTGTTAAAGCAAACCATTCCCGTCCTGGCCTTTCGAGTGGACGAACTCGATCCGGTAGTGCTTCCGCGCGATGTTGGCAAGCAACTTGGACTTCCGGACTCGCCGGCGGCGGTGCTGGCGGCACTAGCGGATGGACGTCCATCGGTTCTTGTGATTGACCAACTCGATGCTGTAAGTCTGTCGTCGGGCCGAAATCCTCTGTTCTTTGAGTGCATTGAGGAGATCATTCGGCAGGCCAGAGCCTACGCCAGTATGAGAGTCGTCGTTGTGTGTCGGAAGTTTGATCTGGAAAATGATCGCCGATTCGCTTCCCTGGTCCAACCGCCTGCCAAGTTCGCCACGGTGACGGTGGGACGACTTTCACAGGAGGCCGTCGCGAATGTGCTTCAAGAGCTCCGTCTTAACCCGGACAACTTCAATGAGAAGCAGCACGAGCTCCTTTCGGTTCCGCTGCATCTCTCGCTGCTTGCTGAAGTTATTGCAGATCAGTCTGTAGACTCCGCCGCCTTCCAAACATCAAACGACCTGTACGGGCGCTTTTGGGACTACAAGCAGAAGGTCGTTCAAGTGAGGCTAGGCAGGCCGGTAGCATGGACTCAAACTATCGATGCTCTGTGCCAGTACATGAGCGAGCGTGAAATGCTGATGGCTCCAGGGCAAATCCTGGATGCATACCGGCCAGACGCAGACGCTATGGTCTCGGAGCACGTGCTTATTCGTGGCGGCGAGCGGTATGGGTTCTTCCACGAGGGATTCTTCGACTACTGCTTTGCCCGAAGGTTTATAGGCCGCGGTGAGTCGCTAATACCATTCCTCACCGCGAAGGAGCAGCATCTCTTTCGCCGTGCTCAAGTGAGGCAGGTACTACTCCACGAACGTGTTGGAGGTCGCGAGCAATACTTGGAGGACCTGGAAGGATTGCTCACGCGATCTGACATCCGACGGCACGTCAGAGATGTTGTGCAGAGCTTGCTCGCAGGACTAAAGGACCCAACGAGGGAGGAGTGGGGGGTTCTCGAACGCCTTCCCCCAGGAACCTCCGTCCCCGTCTCGGATCAAGTGTGGCGTGTGGTACACGGCTCGGTCGCGTGGTTTCGGCTTCTGTACTCGCTTGGCGTCCTTGAGAGATGGCTTTCTGGAGTTGATGAGGTTGCGGATCGCGCCGTGCTGTTCCTACGCAGCGCCCAACGGCAGGCTGCAGACGAAGTCGCTGAGCTTTTGCAGCCTTACGTCGGCCGGGGTGAATCCTGGAACCGGCGGCTTCTTCACGTGATGCAGTGGAGCGAGCCTGGTGCTGGGGAGCGATTTCTCGAGCTCTTCGTTCGGCTAATTGATGTGGGAATACTCGATCAAGCCCGTGGACCTATAGCTGTCAACTCAGACTTCTGGAGCTTGATCTATGGTCTGCCCAGTCAAAGGCCGGATTGGGCGGCCAAAGTGATCGGCCACTATTTCACGAGGCGGCTCGTGCTTGGAATTGCCGCGGGTCGGAATGATCCATTTGATGAGGACAGCCAGGTCGCCGACGAATTGTTCATCAAGAGCGCACGGGGAGCACCCAAGGCGTTCGTTGAGGAGGTTCTCCCTCTAATGCTGCGCGTGATGGATCTCAACGCCATGCGCGATACGGGTGCGCCGTGGCGCGATGGCGTGTGGAGGTATCGCCAGATCGGCGGCGGGCTCGGCGTAGATGATGCGCTACTGGAAGCGATGGAGATTGCACTAGCCGAGGTTGCGAAGGGCGATCAGGATGAATTCGTAGAGCTCTCCAGACCCCTCCGTGAGAGCAGCTTTGAAACTGCTCAATATCTCCTGGTTCGCGCCTACACGGCTGCCGGCGCGAAGCTCGCCGATGCGGCCGTGGATTACCTCATCGCCGGATCTGGCCGACTCGAGACAGGCTATATGGGCGACAGCCATTGGGCAGCTCGCCAGCTCATCGAGGCGATTTCGCCTCACTGCGATGAGGCGCGGTTTGGTCGATTAGAGGATGCCATCCTCGGCCACTACCCGCAGTGGGAGCGAACGCCCGAAGGGCACCAGAGCCACGGACATGCTCAATTCGTGCTCCTTGGCGGCGTGGACCCCGTGCGCCGGTCCCCGAGAGCAAAAGGACGTTATCAAGAGCTTGAAAGAAAATTCGGGACCGAGAGCGTAATGCCGCCGACGCCTGTCGAATTTATGATAGTCGGCTCGCCAATTTCGGAGACTGCGGGCGAAAAGATGACGGATGAGCAGTGGCTTGGCGCGATCGAAAAGTACTCGCGGGATGACATGAGAAGTCGTGGTGCTCTGCTAACTGGCGGAGCACGCGAGCTCGCTCGGGTACTTGAGAGCCAAGTCAAGCGGCTCCCGGGACGCTTTGCGGCACTCGTGGCACGGTTCCCTGATGACGCACATCCATCCTATTTCGATGCGGTACTGCGGGGTTTGACTCCGGCAAGTGTGGATCCGAGTGTTTTAGCGGCGGTTATCCGTCGCATTCATGGACTGCCAGGGCGGCCTTGTGGTCGGGACATTGCAGCCCTCGTTGGGAGTATGAACCCGTCGACGATCCCTGAAAATGTCCTCGACATCATTTCCTGGTATGGCACCAAGGATACGGAGCCTGAGCGCGAGCTGTGGAGGACCGACAGCTCAAGCGGTAAGCCACTCTACGGAGGGGACATATTCACTGCAGGACTCAACAGCGTTAGGGGTGCTGCTGCGATGGCAGTTGCGCACCTGCTCTTTGCCAGTGGTGCACCACTGGCTCGCTTGTTGCCCGCCGTTGAGGAGATGGTGCGCGATCCTTCGCTGGCCGTCAGAGCCTGTGTCGCCACAGTTCTCATGAGTATTCTCCGACATGATCGTGGCCTTGCGGTGCGTCTCTTCTTGGGCCTTGTGCAAACAGAGGATCCGCTTCTTGCCACGCGGGACGTCGAAAACTTCCTCTATTACGCCCTTCAGACACACCCCTCAGAACTCATTCCGGTGGTGGAGCGGATGGTCCAGTCGGAACGACCGGAGGTCCGCAGGGCAGGCGCGCGCCGCGCGACCGTTATCTATCTTCAAAGCGAGAACGCGGCTGAGATCGCCGAATTGGCTTTGAGAGGCGATGAAGCGCTGCGGCTTGGTGCGGCCGAAATATATGCGGCGAATATACGCCGTCCTTCCGCTCGTGAGCGATGCTCCAGCGCTCTCAAACGCCTCTTCAGGGATGAGTCTGAATCAGTACGCCGAGAGGCAGCATCGTTCGCCCGCCACCTTGAAGGAATTGAAATCGCTGAAGTCAATGATGTCATTGGGGACTTTGTCGACAGCGCTGCGTTCGCGAGCGATTCCCTTTCACTAATCCATGCCCTCGAGGATGCACCGGCGCAATTGCCCGAAGCCACACTGCTTGTATGTCAGCGGTTCGTGGAGCGGGTCGGACCAGAAGCTGGAGATATCAGATCAAGAATGGCGATGGAGGCATCCACGGTCGGGAAACTGCTGGTACGAGTGTACTCACAAAGCAGAGACGATGGGTTCAGATCCCGATGTCTCGACGTCATCGACGGCATGGTCGCAATTGGGGCATTTGGATTGGGCGAGGCGTTGGCCGCCGTCGAACGCTAATGACCGTACGGCACGTGCGTAGAACAATCAGTTCCAGGCACACTTTGTCCAGTCTCTAAGCGTTGGAACCGGATGGCTTATTGTCCTTCCGGGCATCTATTAGAATGACATCACGGTCATTAGTCAGCTGGAGATCTTCGAGAACTCCTATAGCGCGCTTTCTCTCCGACGCCGAAAAATAGATGATGACTTTGATCGCACGTTTCGCATCGCTCGCTTTTTTGCCCGGAGGTTGTTGCGGTCGCGAACAAACCGGCCGAGAACCGAGAACGTGAGACAACGCGTGCTAGTGCTGAGACGCCTAGATCCGCACCCGGCGACGCGCGCGGTACTCCATCGCTGAGACGTAGCCGCGTAGAAATCCCAGGAAGGCACGCCCTCGAGCGCGACCAGCTCTGGAGCGCCTGACCAACGCGCGCACACGGGCGAGCTCCTCGGCGGGAACGTATTCGCGCCGATAACGAATCGCCCCAGTTTGGGGATCGTGCTCTTCATACCTCAGATATACGTAGGGACCATGGCGGTGTTTCTGCTCATGGCCGCAGCGGCACGACGGCTTCCCGCACCGCACCAGTTCGCGCACTAGGTGGGGATTCTCACGGTCCTGCCTTCGAAGGCTCAAGTATCGGTACGGTCGGAGCGTTCGTCTCATCGTCTAGGGGCATCCAGAGGCACATTATTGGTGTTCTGTAGCCCTGAAGAGTGCTTCTGATGCGGCCTTTTTGCACCGCGTGCCACGGCGTTCGCTCCCCGCGGTGCCAGTCGCGCTCGTCGCCCCGTGCTCCATGCCCGTCGTGTAGAAGGCGCGCGCCAGCCACGCTCATCGTATTCAGGGCCCAGACGGCGCGGTCGTAGGAAGGCATGGCGAGAGTGGCGAATCCGAGTGCTGCGCGGCGGAGGTGGGCGCATGGGTCGGGCACTCGCTACTCGATGATCTGGTCTGCCCGCACGCCAAGAGGCGATGTAGCTCGGCGCCGCCGGCGTGGTGGGCTTGCCGCGCTGCGGGTACAGGTTGGTGTTGTCGAAGACGCACACCTGATCGCCGTTGAGCGTGACCGTGTACGTCTGTCCCTGGACGCGAATCTCGTAGTCGTTCCACTCTCCGACGCCGCGCGCGGGCCTCTGGGTGAGCGTCTTGTTGTCGGTGCGGTTGTCCTTCCGGTAGATGGCGCCGGTCCGGTGGATGGCCAGTCCGTCGGGCGCGCCGAGCTCGTCGATCTGGACCTCGAAGCCGAAGTCGTCGGCGACAAATGCGGTGTTGTTGTAGCCTTTGCTCTCGGGGTCGGGAAAGCGCAGGTAGACGCCGGAGTTCGAGTCCGCGGTGAGGCGGAGCCATTGGAGCTTCAGAATGAAGTCGGCCGGCGCGGGCACCGTGCACCAGAAGATGCCCATGTCGTTGCCGGCGACCGTTTCCAGCGTGCCGTCGATGATGCGCATGCGGCCAGCATTGTCGCGGCCCGGCTGGTTGCGGATCGTGGTCATGCGCCACCGGGAGACGTCGAAGCCGTTGAAGAGCGCGGTGAACCCGGCTTCCGGCTGCCACGCCACGCTGGTGGCCAGCGCGTCTCCGCCCGCCTCTGGCACCCCTGGCTCCGCATCAACCGCGTCCTGCGCGTGATGCTGCACGCGCGCTGGAGCGCGGAGGCGTGGCTCGTCGTCCGTGTCGAGTTCAGACGGGCGCTTGCGCTGCGGAGCGAGATTCGACGTGCCGGGTGTTTCAACTAGCCCCGTGGCGAGGCCGCGTCCCAAGAAGAAACACGAGACCCTACCGGCCTTCACGATCCTTCCGGCACAGCTTCGAGTCGGCGACCGGCCTAGTGGACGAGCACGGCGAATGGCAGGTCCTCGCTCGGTGGCGGTAAGACTGTCAACGTCCGCGCTCAACGGCCGACCGGCCAGAGGTCCAGCCGATCCGGGTGTGGGCCGCACACAAGCGTGCAACGGGGCAACTCTGAGGAGGACAAGCGGTGATGCCCGCCCGTCATACGGCGACCTGGGCCTCTGCCGATTTATCAGAGGGACCACCTAGCGCAGCCTGAGGAGATCAGCTACGGGGATTCAGTACGGCCTCAGGATTCTTACGAGCGAATTCCCACGCCGCGAAACACAGCGGATGAAAGTAGTATCTCTCTAGCGCGGGCTCTCCACCGGGGGAACGGTGAAACTCAATTTCGTACTCCATCTGAGCGTGTGGCACGAGTTTACCGCATACTCCGCAGGGCGCGTTGCTCCCAGGTCCGCCGAACATGCGATGCGGGCGTTGCGTTGGCAGCTTCCCATTCTGGATCGCTTCGCGGGCTTTCTCTCGAAGGACCATCTTGTCGGACATGCTCTTTGACTCTCATCCGGGAAGACGCCAGCCCACAGCATCTTCATTTCGACTGCCACGCCTTGTTGCGTGTGCCGGGCATCTCCGTACGCCACCGGAGGATTGTAGCGAAATGGTTGAAAAAGCCCAGTTAATTTTCAACCTCGGCTCGCCCGTCTCGATCTGCGTGCAGACGATCCAGGTCTCAGTCTTGATGCTGGTCTTCATGGCGTGCTCGCTTGCGCTTGCGCGCCCCATCCTGGCTCGTCACCAGAACCACCTTCTCGGCTCTCGCCGCGAGGTTGGCAGCGCGAGTTCGATGGCCCGCGCATTCGTGATGGCTGATCGGGGAGGTTACATCACTCGCGCCAGCTACGGAAGCCGCTTGACATGGCGCATCACACTGCGGTACTTGATCGGGTCATCAACCCATAACCCTGGGGAACCCGCGATGAGCGGATTTCACTGGCTACTAGTGGAAGCGGCCGCCCACGTGATGCTGCTTGTGTTGTTCTACGTGGTTAAAGGCCACTAAGGACCGGCGCTCCGAGGCCCGGGCAGTCCCGCAAGGGGCTGCCCGTCAGTTGACTAGCTGCGCCGCCCACCGCTCGTACGCGCTCCTCACGCCTCAATCTTCCAGAACGGGTCCTTCCGAAACTGACGGCGTTCGTGCCGTGTCAGCAGCTTCATCTCCACGACCATGCGTGCGAACAAGACCTCCTCCTGCGCAGTTTGATGTCCCTACACGAGTCACGCCGTATTCACGCGCGTTTCGCGACCTATCAGCTCAAGCGACTTGAGCCGACTCTACGGGCAATCGCACCCAGCGCCACACTTCCCATCCTCGACCAAGAAGAAATCGCTGACATCCTCCTGGCCCTGCCAGAGGTGAAGGAGCAGCAGCTCATCTCATCCTTCCTGGACCGCGAGACGGCGTGGATCGACGGCTTGGTCGCCAAGGTCGAGGCCGCCATCGACCGCCTGCAGGAGTACCGTACAGCGCTGATCACCCCGGCCGTGACAGGCAAGATCGACGTGCGGGCGGCCGTCGCGTGAGCACCCTTTCGAGACCTCGAGCTTCGAGGAGTACCTCCAAACAGTGCGCAACGAGCTGCCGGCGGGGCGGAAGTACTTCCGTGACCAGACCAAGCTCGTGCTCAGCAGGTCGCTCAGAACAGGCAGCTTTCCGTCCTTAAGATGGAGCGAGCTCTTCGGCCGTACCGTTACCTGACCGTCGCGAAGGAAGACCGCGAAGACCCGCGTTTGGTCCGAGAGCGTGTGAAGTGCGGGAAGCCGTCCTGTCGTTGCGCGAAGGACGTGGGGTACCGGCACGGGCCGTACATGTATCTGCGGTACGAAGAGTATGATCGCCGAACCGGGGAGACGCGCTATCGGCGGGAATACGTCCCCGCGGTGGAGCTCGCGAGGGTGCGGCGGTGGATCAGGCGCGCCCGCGCTGCCAGCTCCCGTGGGCGTGCGGTCATGAGCCTTTTACGCCGCTACGCCAGGGGGTTTGTGTATCGCGAACGGCGCCGAGCACGGATAGCGGCCTCTCGGCGGTCGTAGTCGCTCCGCTAGGCGACAAACGATGCGGTTGCCCATTCGTACTGGCCCTAGTGCTAGCTGTCATGCCCCGTGACACTTTTTGAACTTGCGGCCCGCTTCCAGATTCTCCATCGTCGCGGGAAGTGCGACGATGAGAGCAACGACCGCAATTATAGTTCGCATTCTTTTCGCCACGCTGACCATGCATTCTGCAGGCCAGAAGTGAAAGCATGCCCAACTCTTTGCTCTAGATAGGCTTTACGCCTCGCGCCAATGACCCAAGACTAGTCTGTTAGGACAGGCTGGCCGAGGCATGCCACTCGTGTAGTCTGCGTGTCCTACATCCTCGTCAGATGAGCACGGAAGATGGACATGCCCGCTTTGGATCGACAGCCGAGCTGTGGACGGCAGTTTCGGCGACTTAACGCGAGGCTCTGGTTCGTGGAGCGTGACCGACGAGTAGGTAGCCCTTCGGTTCGTAACTGGCCACACTCTCTTGCTGGTCGGCCCGCCTGGCGGCGTCAAGACGACGCTGGCACGACCGGCGGCGATCCTGGGACCATTCGCCAATCCGGGCGCTTTGCCAACTGTCACCGATCACTGAGACATGCCTAGTCATTGTGGTCCTGCTCCCCTATTCGGCGCAGCACGAGGATGTAATCGCCCACCTGCGCGCCGGCGTTGCGAGATCGGTCGGCGATGTGGAACACAATTAGAGAGCGGTTCGCGCCGGCCGCCTACCAAGCGCGGGATGTCCTACCGTGGAAGCGACTGAAAAAAGCCTGGAGCCTCCCGGCATGGAACAATCTTCCCTCAACGCGACCGCAGCAAGTCGCAGCGTTCCTACGCGCGATGGCCGAGCGGATCTCGACCAAAAAAAGGAAGTGAGGGATGAGCGACACTAGTTCAGCCCTGAGCCCCCGAGACGACGAGCAGCTGTACGACAGTGGGCAAAGCGCGGTCGCGCAAAGGCGGCGTCTCCTGAGACGACCGACACTGACCGAGACGGAGCGGATCGCGCGCGATTGCCCACCGGAAGGGCTTTCCGTCCCGGTGCTTGTGCAAGCGATTCGCCATGAGACTGGATGTTCACGGGCAACTGCCTACCGAGCGGTCGCCGACGCATTTGCTGCCGGTATCTTGCGCCGGAAGGAGAACGCAGCTTCGTGAGACAGCGCTTGTGCTGCCTCGGCCCTAAACGCCGTCTAATAGAACCCACAGGACACGATGAAGAAAGTCGCCCTAAAAGAAATTGATGCGATCCTCGGGAGTCTTGAAAAGCTCGGCCTGCTTCGACGGATTGGGAGCAGGAATGGGCAGACCGTTTGGGGGCTGGTCTCCCCAGATGACTTCCGCTGCCGCGCCTGCGGCGGGAATTGGGCCGGCATCCAGACTCGTGTTTGCCGAGGCTGTGCTGAGGTCGTGAGAATAAAACGATCAACCGCACAGCGTTCCGAGTAAGCTCATGCCCTCCAAGCGCGAGTGCTCGAAGCCACCCACGGGCGGATTCTTATCAGCGGGCCCCTGTTCATCAGCGGGACCATGTGCCCCTAGACGATGAGACTAACGCTCCGACCGTACCGATACTTGAGCCTTCGAAGGCAGGACCGTGAGAATCCCCACCTAGTGCGCGAACTGGTGCGGTGCGGGAAGCCTTCGTGCCGCTGCGCCCATGAGCAGAAACACCGCCATGGTCCCTACGTATATCTGAGGTATGAAGAGCACGATCCCCAAACTGGGGCGATTCGTTATCGGCGCGAATACGTTCCCGCCGAGGAGCTCGCGCGTGTGCGCGCGTTGGTCAGGCGCTCCAGAGCTGCTTGCGCTCGAGGGCGTGCCTTCCTGGGATTTCTACGCGGCTACGTCTCAGCGATGGAGTACCGCGCGCGTCGCCGGGTGCGGATCTAGCGTCTCAGCACTAGCACGCGTTGTCTCACGTTCTCGGTTCTCGGCCGGTTTGTTCGCGACCGCACAACAACCTCCGGGCGGAAATATCCAATATGCATGCATAGTTCTGCTCGCTGTCTTAGGAGTAAGCTCATGCGCAGGTGGTGTCCGCCCGACGGCTTCCCATTTCCGTAATAAGCGGACCGGCGGCCATTCGCCGACGTCGAGCGGTCAGCTCATCAGAGATGATCCAGCGATAGCCATGCCCTCCCCTCCGTGCTCGGCTGAGCGGTACGCGGCATCGGCGATCGCGACCGCTCGTAGCCCGTCCTCGATGGATATGGGAAAGTCGGCGCCCTCACGAAGTGCTCTGACGAAGGCGCGAAGGGTCTCTCGCACGGTTGGCACGTGAGGTGGTGCGGGCAGCGTGAGGCGCTCGGAGCCCCGAACCAGATGGGCGAACCCGTGGACGTGATCCGCCAATAGTTGTTCTCGAGCGCCGGCCAACTCGACCACACCCGCCCGGCCGCCCATCGCGCGCGAGCCCGTTACGACAGCGACGATTGAAGGGTCGCTGAGCTGACAGGTCATGGCAAAGCTGTCCTCCGTCTCGCGCGTGAGGAGTTGAGCTGTCCGGCACCAGACCCGAGTGACCTCGCATCCCGTGAACCACCCCGTGAATACGCCGCTTGTAAGGCTTCAATTCCCTTCGTTCGCCGCCGAGGCGCGAGCCGCCAGAGCGCAAGTCGAAGCGGCAATCGACGCGGGAGATGGTCGGTATTCGCGGCAGCTCAGCGAGCACTTGCATCACGACGGGCAGTACCAAGTTGAGTCGGTCGCGTACTGCGATCACGCCCGCGGGCCGTGGAAGGGGCTCGCGGACGTCTAGTTCGCGACGCTCGAGTGGGTGGCGTGGTACAGCGGTAGCCGCCCGCTCGGCTATGTTCCGCCGGCCGAGTTCGAGAAGGCTTACCATGACCGTCAGGCTGCTCCAGTCGGCATGGCGGTTCTCACGCAACCAGCCTTGCGGGACGGGAACACCGGAGAGAATGCTCTTCTGAACTGATGCCTCGTCCAAAGCTGCCGGTAATTGTGCGGATACAGCTGGCCGGGAAGCGATGGAAGATTTGACACGCCATGCGCGGAATTACTCGAGAACTCTTACATGATGCCGTCGCTCGCTACGTCACTCCTTATTCGCATTGGGCTTCTCAACCGGCTGCTTCAACGTTGTAGTCGGTGGTAAGTCTCTGGCACCTGCGTTGCACTTTGTCGAAAGCCATGGCGCGGCGCCCTGTTTGGAAGGGTTCTATGAGCTTTGGTCTGGTGATAGTGCCGATCAGTCGGCGATTGACAATCACCCGCGACAGCATCAAGGATGTGTGGGGCCACCGGACGGGATTTGAGGGCGCGGGCGGATGGCCGGAACGACCCGACCAGCGGACGATCGAGGAGCCCGAACGGTGGGTGAAATCGGTGTGCGTCCTCTGCTCGACGGGATGCGCGCTCGAGATCGGCGTCAAACACGGCCAATCGTGGGTGTCCGCGGCGACGCACGCGACCGGGTCAACCGCGGACGATTAGGACCCAAAGGTTTGCACCGCTGGGAGGCGAAACTCCGACCGGTTGATTGCGGGCCGCCGCCGCGATCCTGGGCGGCGCTCCGAGCCTGGTCTCGACTGTCCTCTAGGGCGTCTACCAATCCAATTAGGGGACAACGTCGGCGGTGCAGGTCAACAATTGCATATTATGCGAATTATGCGTGGACTGATCGGCAAACTGGGCGCGACGGTCTTCCAGATCAACGGGCAGCCGACCGCGCAGAACACCGCGAGTGTGGCGCTAACGGCGAGCTCATGGCCTTCCGTAACTGGCGGAACCCCGGTCACGTTTCGCAAGGAGACCAGGCATGGCCACACTTCACGGACTGTCGTCGATTGACGCGGTCAGACAGTTCCGCAAGAACTACATCAACTTTCACGCATTGTGGCGGCTCAGTGGTGTCCCCGAGGGCTCGGAGCTTAAAATCCCAGCCGACCACCCAATCGGGGCGCTCGAGATGCAGCCCGCACTCAAGGACTCGGTGGCAGCATACCAGCAGGCCCATCCGCATTCCCGGTTAACTCTCGAAAAGTTCCTGCGCTACCACAACGGACGACTCGTCCTAGTAGTGGAAGACGAGACCCCGCTTCCCGATGAACGGCAACTCGTGACGTTCAGTCACACCAGCACGATCCTGAGTCTTGAGGGCGCGGAGGTTCTCACCGAGCTCGTTGTTGCCCGTCGTCACGATGCGCCTGCCTCACGGAATAACGCCTGATGGAACCCAAGGAAATCACTTTCCATTGGAGCGACGGGCTCAAGACGACCTACGAGACCGCCTACGTGCTCCCAGGCGATGCCGCTAAGCCCATTATCGTCTTGCTGCATGGCAACAACGGCACAATCGACGACATGCGGGATCCTGCCGTTCACCCTAAGTGCAACTATGACTATGGGGCGATCGTAAGTGGCCCCGTCGACCGCGGCTGGCACTTCTACCCAGGCATCTGGTACTGGAGCGTTGAACCAGATCCCTATAAGCCAGTTACGGGCTGGCAGCCGTTCTTGGGCGCTCGAGGCTATCGAACCGTTAACTACGCTCAGGTCGACCCTGCGGGATCCCTAATCCGCCCGGTTTATCAACTCACAGGTCTTTTGTATCAGCTGCGGGACGATTTTCCCTGGACACGGATCGTTCTCCTCGCCCACAGTCGGGGTGGTCTATTGGCTCGCGCGACGCTGTGGTTCAACCCCGACCTCGCGAACCGCGTTACTCATCTAGTGACCTTGCATTCACCGCATGCCGGTAGCAGTCTGGCGAATACTGCTGTCGTAGCAAGCGCCGTCCTCCCGACCCTGGCACAGCTGACGGCCGCCGCTCCGGGCGTTGTGCCTCTCGTCGACATGCTCCAAGCTGAAGTCAGTAGTCCTTCATACGTCGAGATGTCCATCGGCAGCCAAACACTAACCGACATTGGGGCAAGTGAGCCAATTCCCGGGATCACCTACATCACTTTCGGTGGCACAAGTGTCTTGTACACCCGCATGTATCAGCATGCATTTCACTGGAGCAGCGCGCTGCCTCAATTTCACATCCCGCCTTTCCATTGGATCACGGTTCCGCAACCACTACCCCTTGCGGGCGTTCTCCTCGACGCGCTACCAAACGTCGCTCCAGAAATCACAGAGGGAGTCGGCGACGGACTGGTGACCGACGCCAATTCGCGTCTACCACCATTTGCCCTCCACATTACGGTCGGCTTGAATCACGCTGAAGCGCTTTGGGATCCGTCTCTTAAAAATCTCGTGACCGGTATCCTAGATGTCATTCCGCCTCTTCCCGCTGAAGATGCGGCTTATGTCACATCTACCGTGCCAAAGCAGATGGTTGCTGGACAGCTATCCACGGTGTCGATCACGATGAAGAATACAGGGGCCACGCTGTGGACTCCCGCGCCACCATTGCGAGTCAGGCTCGTGTCGCGAGTGCCGGCGAATCAACTCGGTTGGGGCGGCCGCGAAGTGCCGCTCCCGGCCGGGATGTCTGTTGTTCCAGGAGATCAGGCGACCTTCACGTTCGACGTTCGTGCGCCATTTACACCGGGCTCGTACCCGTTTCAGTGGCAGATGATGCAAGAGACGTCGTATCTCTTCGGGGAGTCGACACCGCCCATGTCGATCGATGTCGTGGTGAATCGCGAAGAGCAGTGCACGACGTATCAGCAGCGCATCGATGCCTTGCGAGCTAAACTGACGGACCTGCGGACAGAGAGAGACCAGTTTGACCGCGAGGAGGACCATCAGCTTCGGCAGTACTTGAGCATGCAAATCATGGACGCCGAGCGTGAGCTGGCGCGCTTCCGTCAGCTGGCGTTCCTGGCTGGGTGCGCCGAGGGTGGGGGCTGACTACGCCCCCGCTGACTGGTCTTGATTGCTCATCATGCGCCAACGCGTGTCCTGAGCGAGCTGTCGCATGAACTCGCAAGGCACGGTTAGCGACAGCCTCGTTGCCATCGATCCCACCAAAGAGAATAACCGCAATGCCGCAAGCTGAACTGCCCGGGATATTCGAAGCTCTGAGCCGCGCCGATGCGATCTGGAGAGATGGTTTCTCCCAGTGGAATAGCAGCCGAGGCGGCACGGCCGCGTCGAGGCACCTTCGTGACCTGGGCGACGTACTCCGCGATAGCACGAGAGGCCTTGCCGTGGCAGCGATGGCGGACGTTGTCCTGGAAGGGGCTAGCGCAGCGATGGACGTGCTTCTCCGCCATCCGGTGCTTGTGCAGCCACGTAGAGCACTCATGGTCGCGGACGTGTTCTCTCGCCACCCCAGCGCTGAAGCCGAACGGTGGCGAGCGAATGCTCTAGATGTACTCGCCCGAGGTGCCATAGGGCTGCTCCTGGGACATCCAGACGGCGACCAACCGCTAGAGGACATGGGAATTGTCGATGCCTTAATGTTGACCGCTTTTGGGATGGACCCCGCGTCGATGACGTTGCGGGAGATCATGCTAGGGAAAGTGCGCCTTGATCCCTCGGTACCGCCTGCTGCCCCTCATCGCTCGCTCGACCCCAGACTTCAAGAACTCGTTGTCTGGGGCACAATCAGAGATCTTCTGCAAGCGATGCGGCTGGCCGGACACAGCGCGCGAGCGTATAGCAATTGGGCAGCACGGGCTACCGCGCATGCGGAAGGCATCACGGGCCTCGACCCCGCTCGTGGATGTGCCGGAACGATCGTAACGATCCAGGGCCAGGGCTTCGGCGATCAGCGCGCCGCCAACATAGCAGTCATGTTTCCGACAGCGCATCTAGGCTGTCGTGAAGCAACGGTCCAAAAGAAAGCCGATGGAAGCCTCGACTGGACAGATACGGCCATCAAGGTATCCGCCCCCGAGGACGTGAACGTCGGATGCGTTGGGTTCCTGATTACTGACGGGCCAGCTCCGATGGACAGCGTCAGCATTCAAGCTCAGCTCGCTGCTGCTGCTGGAATGCTCCAGACTGTCCTCGGCGCGGCATTCGGGGCCGCGGGCGTCATGTTCGGCCAAGGCGTCGTGGACAGCGTGGCGGCAGCCGGCACTGTAGGCCGCCTTCCATGCCCTCCCTGTCTTCCCCCTGACGACGCTGGGGTTGTGCCCAACCGCTTCCTCGGCGGGCCACCCGTAATTCGGAGTTTCACCGTCAACAGTGTCTCGGCGGTCCAGCTGCATCCAGGCGCCTCGATTACCATCACATGGGACGTTGAAAATGCGGACACAATCACTCTGCTTGCACGAGCGGCATCATGGAGCCGTTGGCCAGCCGAGCTGCCGCAGCTTCCCGTCGCCGAACCCATTCCCGATAAAGGCACGGTCGGCCCGCTTGCCGTTGACTACGACGGCGTCGATGACTGGGACGGCGAGTATGTGATCACCGCCACAAATGCATGCGCCGACGCGCCCGTAACCGAATCCGTCCGAATTGGGATGCGCGAGCGTCCGCCCCTCCTCGGCATCGCGGACACGCACGCACATTTGGTGCCTCACCTTGGTTTTGCCGGGTACGGGATCTGGGGGCGCCCGCATGCGTCCGACCCCGCATTCATGGGTGCCGCCGGGCTCGCCGATGCCGTTTCCGACTGTACGCCTCAGCATGGTCCTGGCGGCGCTCTGCCATCGCTAGAGGGTGTCGGCGGTCATCTCGTTGGCGGGTACCCAGAGTTCGATGGATGGCCGCGTCACTCCACGCTGGCCCATCAGCAGGCGTATGTCGACTGGATCAAACGGGCCGTGGATGGTGGCCTGCGCCTCGTCGTCTCACACGCCGTCAACAATGAACTCGTGGGCAAGAGAATGGTAGAACTGTTCGGGCCCAAGCTCGCGGTTGATGATACCAGCGCGATTGCTCGTCAACTCAGTGCCATGCGAGCAATGGTAGCCTTCGTTGATGCACAGGGCACCGGGCCGGGCTCAGGGTGGATGGAAATCGCCTTGACGCCGGCCGACGCGCGCCGGATTGTCAGCGGCGGCAGACTAGCAATTGTCCTCGGCGTGGAGGTTGATTCGCTCGGCGGCTGGGCGACACCAGAGGCGCTCCAAGCGGACGCCGAAGCCAAGAACACTACACCGTCACAACTGATTGCGAACATGGTACAGGACCTCTACGCACAGGGCGTACGGCATATCTTTCCAGTCCATGGTACGAACAACGCGTTCGGCGGACCCGCACTCTTCTTCCGCAACTATGACGCGACGAATTTCGTCGTCACCGGCTCAAGCTATACAGTTGAAGAAGCCCCTCAGTCGCTTGGGATATCCTACCGAATTGATCAGGACAAGTTCGAAGGCGGCGACATCGCTGCAATACTTGCCTATCATGGTGTCGCGGCAGCCAAGAGTATTGCCGGAAGCGCTCTTGCAGGCTTGGCCTTGGGTGGACTGATTGGGGGCGTGCCCTTCGCCATTGGCGGAGCAGTAGCAGGTGCGTCGGTCGCCTCTGCCCAATACCCGTGCCCGCCCGATCCAGCAACGCTTCAGCAGTGGGCGGATACGGGTGGAGGTCACATCAATGCGAGGGGGCTCACGCCGCATGGCGAGGTCTTGATTTCCGAACTCACGAAGCGCGGCATGCTTATCGACATTGATCACATGGGTCACAAGACGACCGAGCGAGTCCTTGAGCTCTGTGAGCGGATAGGCTACCCCGTCGTCTCTGGTCATACTGGATTCAGGGAGCTGAAGTATGGTTGGAGACCGTCGCTACCGTCTGACATCGCAGCGGCGCAATACTCGCCAGACACGAACGGCCATGACTTTGGGACGTTTAACGCCAGGATGCTCTCCCGTGAAGTGGACAAAACCAGAACGCAGCTCGAACGGATCCGCCGGCTCGGCGGACTCGTCGCTCCGATTACCTATCATTCTGATATACGCGATTGCGGCTGCGGCTTTGTTGCCAACGATAGCGCTGGATCTTCCAAATCGTTCGCCCAGGCATTGATTTGGGCGCACGTTCACATGCACGGCCGCCGCGTGGCGCTCGGTACTGACATTAATGGCGCGGCTCGCCTTCCTGGGCCGCGCTTTGGGCCCGATGCGTCGGTTGGGCTCCGCGGGGAGGACGACTCAAAGGCGCACCCCCAGACCCGTGCTGAGCAGGTCTTTTCACAGCGAGACGGGGTGCGGTACTCCACGCCCATACTTGACTATCGACACCACCGGTTCATGGACTATGCCGACCATCCCAAAGAATCTCCATTCGATGCCGAGCAACGCGATTTCTGGGAGGCGATCGCGATCTGGCGCTCCGGCACAGCGCCGGAGCACGCGGACCACCCCCCGATACTCCAACGCACGATCGCCACTCAAAACTTAATCATTAACCTTGCGACGGGCCTGCGAGCGACGTCGCGGTCCGACCTCCCGTTCAGCATCACGTTTCCGGGGTCCAAGCCATGGCCGTTCTATAACGTCAACGAAGACGAACAACTCGCCGCGTACATTGCATCGCACTTCGAGTCGGAGTCCCTAAGCCCGACAGATTCAGAGCGGACTCGTCACCTGGTCGCCAAGTTCGTGCCCGTCTGGGCGCATTGGCAGGCGATGGAACGCGGATCCCTTACTCAAGCCACCGATGCGTGGACCCAACGGAATTTTGGACCGGCCGGTTCGGGGCTTTACGATGCAATAGGAAATCTGACTCGCAGTACTGCTGGTCGACGGGACTTCGATATTAACCTC
>Ga0209382_10004165_pt1 | contig 19472 bp, 20 predicted proteins | sample SoiMetdeltSBSDD5_FD_187599 | JGI IMG/M metagenome (GOLD analysis project Ga0209382, IMG submission 187599) | Bulk soil microbial communities from a Populus tree surrounding site in Tennessee, USA - Soil MetaG P. deltoides SBSDD5 (SPAdes) (version 2) | ecosystem: Environmental > Terrestrial >... | reverse complement strand
GAAGCCCCAGAAGCGCAGCCGCCCCGCCTCGGAGAGCCGCGTCGCGAGCCAGAAGTCCTGATCGAGCGGGATGCCGCTGTTGCGGGCGGTGGCGTTCACGTGGAAGCACACCACGAGGGCGTCGCCGTAGTCGTCGACCCGCCGCGGGACCGGCTGCCAGTCCGGGAACACGTCGAGCACGGCCTCGAGCCAGTCGCGCACCCCCGGGGCGCCGTCGTAGATCGCGCGCTCCGCCTCGGTCATCAGCGAGCGCACCACCACGTCCGGCTCGCAGAGTGCGAGGAGCGCGTCGAGGTCGCGCCGGTTCCAGGCGTCGAACGCCGCGCTCACGAGCTCGGCGTTGCCGTCGCTCACCGCGTCCAGGCTACTCTCGAGCCATGGGACAGCGCACCCAGACATTCGACGTCGGAAAGCTCGGCCTCTCGTCGGGTGAGGGCAGGCGGATCGCGCTCACCGTGCCGGTGGAGCCGCTCTCCTTCGCGGGCGAGCGCTACGAGGTGCCGGGCGGCGCCGTCGAGGCCCAGCTCGACGCGTCCCACACCACCACCGGGTACTCGCTGCGGCTGCGCTTCGAGACCGCGCTCGACGGACCCTGCATGCGCTGCCTCGAGCCGGCCGGCCACACACTGCAGGTCGACGCACGCGAGATCGACCAGCCGGGCGGCGGCGAGGACCTCAGCTCGCCGTACCTCGAGCAGGACGAGCTCGACGTGCACGCCTGGGCGCGCGACGCCCTGGCGCTCGCGCTGCCCACCCAGATCGTCTGCCGCGAGGACTGCCTGGGACTCTGCGCCGTCTGCGGCGAGAACCTGAACGACGCGGAGCCGGGCCACGCGCACGAGTCCGCCCCCGACCCGCGCTGGGCTGCGCTGCGGGAGCTGAAGCTCGAGTAGACACCGGGCGGGAGGCCACCGGCTATCCTTCCCGGCCGCTATGGCGGTCCCCAAGCAGAGACAGTCGCACTCGCGGACGAGCAAGCGTCGCGCGCAACACAAGATCGAAACGCCCGGACTTCGGTTTTGCCCGCGCTGCCACGCGCCGCGGCTGCCGCATCGCGTCTGCCCGAGCTGCGGCACCTACGGCGGCCGTGAGGTCGTCGTGCAGCAGCGGGGCTCCGACGACGACGAGTAGCGCTCAGTGATCGCCGTCGATGCGAACGGCGCCGATCAGGGCCCGGCCGCCGTCGCCGAGGGAGTCGCCCGGTCCGGGGTGCCCGCGCTGCTGTTCGGCCCGGCCGCCGAGCTGGGTGACCGGGCAGGACCTCACGCCGAGGTGGTGGACGCCCCGGAGTCGATCAAGGCGGGCGAGGAGGCGGTGGCAGCGGTGCGGTCCCGGCGCGATGCCTCGATCGTCCAGGCCGCGCAGGCCGTTGCCGCGGGGCGGGCGGAGGCGCTCGTGTCCGCGGGCTCGACAGGGCCGACGCTCGCCGCCGCCACGATCTCGATCAAGCGCCTGCGCGGCGTGTTCCGGCCGGCGCTCGCGGTGCTGATGCCCGTGCCGGGCGGGCCGGTGCTGCTGCTCGACGCGGGCGCCAGCGTCGAGGTGCGCCCGGAGCACCTCGTGCAGTTCGCCTACATGGGGGCGAGCTTCATGGAGGCGGTGGTGGGTGTGAAGGAGCCAAGGGTCGGGCTGCTCTCGGTGGGCGAGGAGGCCGGCAAGGGCACGCCGGGCGTGCTCGCCGCGCACGAGCGCCTCGCCGAGGGAGGCCTCAACTTCGTGGGCAACCTCGAGGGCTTCGACCTCCCCGCCGCCCGCGCCCACGTGATGGTGGCGGACGGCTTCACCGGCAACGTCGCGCTCAAGGTGCTCGAGGGAACGCTGAAGGCGGTGGGGGTCCAGATCCGGGAGCGGGTGCGCTCGGGACCGGTGTCGACGCTCGGCGGCCTCTTGGTGCGCGGGAAGCTCGGGGAGCTGCGCGACGATCTCGACCCGGAGCGGGTGGGCGGCGCGATCCTGCTCGGGCTGCGCAAGCCGGTGGTGGTCGGCCACGGCAGCTTCGGGCCGGTCGGGATCGAGCACGCCGTCCGGCTGGCGCGGCGAGCGGTCGACGAGGACATGGTCGATCGCACCTCGGCGGCGCTCGAGGCGGCGGGGGCCTTACGGTCCGCGCCCGCTGCTAGCGTCGCCGAGCGATGACCCGAGAGGAGGTCCTCGAGCGCATTCGGGAGCACCTGGCCACCGAGTTGGAGGTAGACGCCGGGCGTATCCGCGACGACACCCGCTTCAAGGAGGACCTGGAGGCCGACTCGCTCGACCTGGTGGAGCTGGTGGTCGAGCTCGAGGACAGCTACGGCATCCGCATACCCGATGAGGAGGCAGCGAAGATCCTCACGGTGGGCCAAGCCGCCGACTTCGTCGCCGTCCATGCCGCGGGGATCGAGCGCTGAGTCACTGCAGGAGCTGCTCGCCGAGCTGCCGGACGACCTTCGGCGGCAGGCGTTCACACATGCGTCGTGGGTCGAGCACCGGCCCGAGTCCTACGAGCGGCTGGCGTTCCTCGGCGACGTGGTCCTGAGCCTCGCGGTCTCCACCCACCTGTTCCCGCGCTTCGAGCGCCACGGCGCCGGCCGGCTCACCAAGGTCCGCGCGCAGGCCGTGAGCGGCGCCTCGTGTGCGCGCGTGGCATCCGGTCTCGGCGTTCCCGAGGCGCTGCAGGCCGCGGCGCCGAGCGGCACCACGGGCCGCAGCGCCGCGATGCTCGTCGAGTCCGAGCGCGTGCTCGCGTCGGTGTGCGAGGCCGTGATCGGCGCCGCCTACCTCGCGTTCGGCTTCGAGCGCACGGCGGCCGCGGTGGTGGAGTCGTTCGCCGACGAGATTGACGAGGCGCTCGAGCACCCCGTGGACTACAAGTCGCTGCTCCAGGAGCGGCTCGCCCGCCGCGCCGAGGTCGTGGCCTACCGCACCGTCTCCGAGGAGGGGCCCGCGCACGACAAGCGCTTCATCGCCGTCGCCGAGGTGGCGGGGGAGGAGCTCGGCCGCGGGGAGGGAAAGACGAAGAAGAGCGCGGAGCAGGAGGCCGCGCTGCAAGCGCTTGACGCAATCGAGGTGGAGGCCGCCGGCTAGTGCACCTGCGTTCGATTTCGATGAAGGGCTTCAAGTCCTTCCCTCACCGGACCAAGCTCGAGTTCGGCACGGGCGTGTCCGTGATCGTCGGGCCGAACGGCTCCGGCAAGTCGAACATCACTGACGCCGTGCTCTGGGCGCTCGGCGAGCAGTCGCCGCTGGCGGTGCGCGGGCAATCGATGAAGGACGTGATCTTCGCCGGGGCGCACGGGGTCCAGGGCGCCGGTGCGGCCGAGGTGGAGGTGGTGATCGACAACGAGGACGGTGCGCTGCAGAGCGACTACGCGGAGCTGTCGATCGTCCGCCGGCTGGGACGGGACGGCGAGGGCGAGTACCGCCTGAACGGGGCGCGCTGCCGGCTCGTCGACGTGCTCGAGGTGCTGTCGGACTCGGGGCTCGGCAAGGAGATGCACTCGGTGGTCTCGCAGGGCAAGGTCGAGCAGATCGTGCTCTCGCGGCCGCGCGACCGGCGTCTGCTGATCGAGGAGGCCGCGGGCCTCGGCAAGCACCGCAAGCGCCGGCGCCGAGCCCAGCTGAAGCTCGAGCGCACCGAGGAGAACCTCTCGCGCGCCCTCGACGTGGAGCGCGAGGCGCGCTCGCGGCTGCGGCCGCTCAAGCGCCAGGCGGAGGCCGCGGAGCTCCACGCGCGGCTGGAGCGGCAGTCGCTCGAGGCGCGCTTCGATCTCTCGCGTGACGCGTCGCGCGCCGCGCGCGTCGCGCTGGCGGACGCGGAGGAGCGCGCCCGCGCCGCGCGGGCCTCGCGCGACGAGGCCGAGCGGCTCCTGGCCGAAGTCGGCCGGCGCCGCGAGCGGGCCGAGCACGCCTTCGCCGAGCAGTCACGCGAGCGCGAGCGCCTCCAGGGCCGCGTCTACGGTGCCCGAGCGGCCCACGACCGGATCGCGATGCGCCTCGAGCGCGTGCGCGAACAGGGCGCGGCGGCCGCCGAGCGGCGCGAGCGCCGCGAGCGCCAGATTGAGCTGCTCGAGCAGCAGGCCGCCGCCGACGCCTCGCTGTCGGCTGAGGACGAGCGGCCCGCGCGGCGCATCGAGGCCATCGAGGGGGAGCTCGCCGAGCTCGACGCCGGGCGCGAGCGGCGCCTCGCAGCAGAGCTTGAGGAGCTCGAGCGCGAGCTGATGCGGGCGGGCTCAGAGCTGGAGCGCTGCGAGCGGTCCGCCGGCGACCTGCGCGCGTCGCTCGACGCGGCGGAGCAGGCGGCCGACGGCGCGCGCGACGGGCGCCGCGACGCGGAGCGCGCGGCCGAGGCGGCGCGGGCCAGCGCGGCTCGCGCGGGCGCCGAGCTCGCCGCGCTCAACCAGTTCGTGCGCGGCGCAAGCGCGGCGGCGGGGGACGCCCGCCCGCTGGCCGAGCGCCTGCAGGTCGAGGCGGGCTATGAGCTTGCGCTCGCGGCCGTGCTCGGGCCGCGCCTCACGGCCGGTGTCGTGGCCGACCTCGCCGCCGGCGAGCGGCTGCTCGCGGCCGCAGGGCGGGACGGGGGCAGCGTGCTGGTGGAGCGGCGGCCCGCGGGCGAGGCTCGCCAGGCCTCGGATCCGCCCGTCTCGGGCGCAGAGCCGCTTCTCGCCCACGTGCGCCCAGAGCCGGGCGCGGCCGGGCTGGCCGACCGCCTGCTCGACGGCGTCTGGGTGGTGGTCTCGCTCGACGAGCTCCCGGCCGGCTTCGCGGGCGTGGCGGTCACGCGCTCCGGGCGCCTGTTCGACGGCACCACCGGAGAGCTCTCGCAGGCTCCGGCGGGCGGCGCCGAGCGCCTGCTCGAGGAGCTTGGCCGCCGCGACGAGCTGATCGCCGCCTCCGAGCGCGCCGTGGCCGCCGAGGCCGAGGCGTGCGGCGCGCTCGAGCGCGCACTCGCGGCGGTGGGCGCTGCCGACGCAGCGCGCGAGCAGGCGGAGAGTGAGCTGCGCGGCGCCCTCCGCGAGGCCGCCGAGGCGAGCGAGCGGGTGAGCCGCGCCGAGTGGCTGATCGGCCGCCGCCGGGACGCGCCCGAGGACGGTCCCGAGGCGGTCAGGCGGGCCGAGCTGCTCGGCGACCTGCGCGCGGAACAGCGGCTGGCCGAGCGGATCGAGCGCGAGCGCGCCGAGCGAGCGCGGGCCCTCGAGGCACTCCGCGCCGGTGCGGAGCGCGACGCCCGGGTGGCGGCCGCCGCGGAGCGCGCCGCCCGCGCCATCGAGCAGGCGCGCGACGCCGTCGGAGCCCGGCGCGAAGCCCTCGCCGCGGAGCTCGACGCCGGCGCCGCCGCGGGCGAGGAGACCGCGGCCGCGCTCAGGGCTTGCGCGGCGGAGGAGGCCGAGCTCCAGGGCCGCCTCCGGGGCGCCAGCGAGGCCGTGACGGGCGCAGAGGTGGCCGCCCAGCAGGTGCGCGACTCGGCCGCCGACGCCGAGCGCGAGCTGACCGCGATCGCCGGCCGGCTCGGCCTCGAGCCGGAGCCCGCCGAGGAGCCGCTGCCGGACGAGCAGCGCGCCGCGCTGCTCGCGCGCGTGGAGCGGCTCGCGCGCCGCCGCGAGCAGCTCGGCCCGGTCAACCCGCTCGCCGAGCGCGAGTACGAGGAGGCCGTGGCGCACGTCGAGGAGCTCGAGACTCAGCGCTCCGACCTCGAGACCGCGCTGGCCGAGCTCGAGAGCCTGATCAAGGAGACCGACCGCCGCATCCGCGTGGCCTTCGAGCAGACCTTCGAGGCGGCCGCGCGCAACTTCGAGGACGTCGTCGAGCACCTCTTCCCGGGCGGCCGCGGCCGGCTGCGGCTCGTGCGGGCCGAGCAGGGCCCGCGCCCGGTGGTGGGCGGCGAGGCGGCCGATCCCGAGGCCGACGCAGACGCCGAGACTCCGGAGGCCGATCAGCCCGAGGCGGGCGTCGAGATCGAGGTCACGCCGCCGGGCAAGTCGACCAAGCGCCTGTCGCTGCTCTCCGGCGGCGAGAAGTCGCTGGTCGCGCTCGCCTTCATGTTCGCGGTGTTCCTCGCCCGGCCGTGTCCGTTCTACATCCTCGACGAGGTCGAGGCCGCGCTCGACGACATCAACATCGACCGCTTCCTCCAGCTCGTGAAGCGCTACGCGGACCGCGCCCAGTTCATCGTGGTCACCCACCAGAAGCGCACGATGGACGCCGCCGACACGCTGTACGGCGTGAGCATGGGCGGCGACGGCATCTCACGCGTGGTCTCGCGCCGCCTCGCCGGCCGGCCCGCCGACGAGCACGCGAGCGCTCCGGCCGGCGCCGAGGAAGCCGCGTAGCCGCGACTATCCTCGCGGGCCCATGGCCCGCACCTGGCACGAGCTGTTCGGGACCGGCGAGGACGCCCCGGCGGCGGCCGCCCCGGAGGAGAGCGACGGCGAGCGCCGCGGCTTCTTCCGCCGCCTGCGCGACAATATGTCCAAGACGCGCCAGGCGCTCGGAGCCGAGCTCCAGGCCACGGTCTTCCAGTCCCTCGACGACGAGACCTTCGAGCGGCTAGAGGAGACGCTCATCTACGCCGACGTGGGCGCGCCCACCACGGCCGCCATAGTCGAGCGGCTCGAGCACGAGGCGGACTCCGGCGAGCTGAGTGACGGCGAGGACCTGTCACGGCGCCTGCAGGAGCTGCTCGCCGAGACCGCGCGCGTCGGGGAGGACACCATTCCCCTCACCGACAAGCCCTCGGTGATCCTCGTGGTCGGCGTGAACGGCAGCGGCAAGACCACCACGATCGGGAAGATCGCCTGGCACCTCCAGAAGGAGCTCGGTCGCAAGGTGATGCTGGCCGCGGGCGACACCTTCCGCGCCGCCGCCGCCGAGCAGCTCACCACGTGGGCGGAGCGGGCGGGCTGCGAGATCGTGCGCGGGGAGCCCGGGTCCGATCCGGGCGCCGTGCTCTTCGACGCGATCGAGGCCGCGCGCGCTCGCGGCTACGACGTGGTGATCTGCGACACCGCCGGCCGCCTCCACACCCAGCAGCACCTGATGGACGAGCTGCGTAAGGTCCGCAAGGTGGTCGCTCGCCAGGCCGACGGGGCACCTCACGAGACGCTGCTCACGATCGACGCCACCACGGGGCAGAACGGGCTGCGCCAGGCGCTGCTGTTCCGGGAGGCGGTCGACGTGACCGGAATCGCCCTCACGAAGCTGGACGGCACCGCCAAGGGCGGGATCGCGCTGGCCATCGCCCAGGAGCTCGGCGTGCCCGTCAAGCTGATCGGTGTCGGCGAGTCGCTCGAGGACCTGCGCCCGTTCGACGCCGACGACTTCGCGAAGGCGATCCTGGAGCCGTGAGCGGCGACGGCACGCGAGTCGTGCGGGCGGGGCTCCCCGAGCCGGGCCAGGGCGAACCCTTCCTGCCCGGACCGGTGTTCGCGGCGCCCTTCCAGGCGAGCGGCGACCCCGCCGACGTGCCGTACGTCTACTCCCGCTACGAGCATCCGACGCTCGAGCGCTACGAGGCGGCGCTCGGCGGCCTCGAGGAGGGCGAGACGGTGCTGTTCGCCTCCGGCATGGCCGCCGCGGCCGCGCTGCTCCTGACGGAGCTGCGACCGGGGAACGTCGTGGCGATCGACCGCTCCTGCTACCTCGGCGTGCGCCGCCTGGCCCAGACCCACCTCGAGCCGCGCGGCGTGGAGGTGCGGCTGGCGAGCCCCGAGGCGCTCCACGAGGCCGTGCGCGGCGCGCAGGTGCTGTGGCTCGAGACCCCCTCGAACCCGAAGCTCGAGGTCTACGACATCGCGGCGCTCGCCGCCGCCGGGCGCGGCGCCGGGGCGCTCACCGTCGTCGACAACACCACCGCCGGGCCGCTCCTGCAGCGCCCGCTCGAGCTCGGCGCCGACGCCGCGATGACGAGCGCGACGAAGCAGATGACGGGCCACGCCGACATCCTGCTCGGCTACGTCACCACGCGCGACCCGGAGCGCGCGCAGCGCCTGCGTGACTGGCGCCGCGACGCCGGCAGCGTGCCGGGGCCGTTCGAGACCTGGCTCGCCCACCGCTCGCTGCCGACGCTCGCCCTGCGGCTCGAGCGCAGCTGCCGCAGCGCGCAGGCGATCGCCGAGCTGCTCTCGGGGCGCGACGACGTGGCGAGCGTGCTCTACCCCGGCCTGCCGTCGCACCCGGGGCACGAGACGGCGCGCCGGCAGATGCGCGGGGGGTTCGGGATGGTCGTGTCGTTCGACCTCGAGACCGCGGAGCGCGCCGAGCGCTTCCTCGCCGCCGCTGAGCTGATCTCCGACGCCACGAGCTTCGGCAGCGTCTACACCACCGCCGAGCGGCGCGCCCGCTGGGCCGGCGACGACGTGTCGGAGGGCTTCATCCGGCTCTCTGCCGGGTGCGAGGACACCGCCGACCTGGTGTCCGACGTGGCGCGCGCGCTCGACATGGCGGGTGTCCAGACCCGCGCGTAGGATCGAGAGCACATGGACGAATGGGTCTGGTGGATGGTCGCGGCGGGTGCGCTTGCGGTCGGAGAGATCTTCACGCTCAGCTTCTTCCTCGGGCCCATCTCGGTCGCAGCGGTGGCCGCCGCGATCGTGGCGCTGGCCGGTGCCGGGGTCGGCATCCAGTGGATCGTGTTCATCGTGGTGTCGCTGGCCTCGCTGCTCGTGCTGCGCCCGATCGCCCGGCGTCACCTGCGCACCCCGGCTCAGCTGCGCACCGGCACCGCCGCGCTCGTGGGCGGCTCGGCACTGGTGCTCGAGCGGGTCGACCGCGACGGCGGCCAGGTGAAGATCGCCGGGGAGATCTGGACCGCCCGCTCCTACGATGAGGACGAGACATTCGAGCCCGGCGCTCGCGTCGAGGTGATGAAGATCGAGGGCGCCACCGCGCTCGTCGGCGACTGACGGCAAAGGAGACTCCGCTCGCACATGGCAACCCTGATCGTTCTCATCGTCCTCGCCGCGGTCGTGCTGATCACGCTCGCGCAGGGCATCCGGATCGTCCCCCAGGCGCGCGCCGGCATCGTCGAGCGGCTCGGCCGCTACCACCGCACGCTGGACGCCGGATTGGCGCTGATCATCCCGTACGTCGACCGCGTCAAGCCGCTGATCGACCTGCGTGAGCAGGTGGTCTCGTTCCCACCGCAGTCGGTGATCACCGAGGACAACCTGACGGTGTCGATCGACTCGGTCATCTACTTCCAGGTCACCGACCCGAAGGCCACCACCTACGAGATCGCGGACTACATCGTCGCGATCGAGCAGCTCACCGTCACCACGCTGCGAAACGTGGCCGGCGGGATGACGCTCGAGGACACGCTCACCTCGCGCGACACGATCAACGCGTCGCTGCGCACAGTTCTCGACGAGGCCACGGGCAAATGGGGGATTCGCGTCAACCGGGTCGAGCTGAAGGCGATCGACCCGCCCGTCACGATCCAGGAGGCGATGGAGAAGCAGATGCGCGCCGAGCGCGACCGGCGCGCGGCGATCCTCACCGCCGAGGGCGTCAAGCAGTCCCAGATCCTCACCGCGGAGGGGGAGAAGCAGTCCTCGATCCTGCGGGCCGAGGGCCAGAAGGCGTCGGAGATCTTGCGCGCCGAAGGTCAGTCGAAGGCGATCGAGCAGGTCTTCGACGCCATCCACCGTGGCGACGCCGACCCCAAGCTGCTCGCCTACCAGTACCTGCAGACGCTGCCGCAGATCGCGCAGGGCGAGTCGAACAAGGTGTGGATCATCCCGAGCGAGGTGACCCAGGCGCTGGCCAACATCGGCAACGTGATCCCGAAGCCGGAGAGCCGCCCGCCCGGCGCGCCGCCGCCGAGCGACCCCGGGTCCGAGCCACCCGGCCCGCCCGGGCCGCCCCGCTAGCCTCCAACGCGTGTTCGACGCCCTCTCCGATCGGCTTCAGGCCGCGCTTGGCGACGTCCGCTCGCGCGGCGCGCTGAGCGAGGACGACGTGAAGAAGGCGATGCGCCAGGTGCGGCTGGCGCTGCTCGAGGCGGACGTGAACTTCAAGGTCGTTAAGCAGTTCACGGACGCCGTACGCGAGCGCGCGCTCGGGGAGCAGGTGCTCAGCTCACTGAACCCCGGCCAGCAGGTCGTGAAGATCGTGAACGACGAGCTCACCACGCTGATGGGCGGCTCGGGTCGCGACCTCGTGTTCGCCAAGGCCGGGCCGACCGTGATCCTCATGGCCGGACTGCAGGGATCCGGCAAGACCACCGCCTGCGGCAAGCTCGCTCGCCACCTGCGCGAGCAGCACAGGATGGACGTGGCCGTGGCGGCCTGCGACGTGTACCGCCCGGCCGCCGTCGACCAGCTCGTGAAGGTGGGCGCCCAGGCGGCCGCGCACGTGTACGAGCAGGGCACGAACCGCGACCCGGTGGACATCGCCGAGTGGGCGCTCGGCCAGGCGCGCCAGGAGCGCCGTGACGCGCTGATCATCGACACCAGCGGCCGGCTCCACATCGACGAGACGCTCATGAAGGAGCTGGCCGAGGTCAAGAAGCGCACCAAGCCGCACAACGTGCTGCTCGTGGTCGACGCGATGACCGGCCAGGACGCCGTGAACGTGGCCGAGCAGTTCGCCGAGACGGCGGCCTTCGACGGCGTGATCCTCTCGAAGCTCGACGGCGATGCCCGCGGCGGCGCCGCGCTCTCGGTCAAGGCGGTCACCGGCAAGCCGATCCTCTACGCCTCCACGGGCGAGAAGCTCGGCGACTTCGAGCGCTTCCACCCCGATCGGATGGCCCAGCGCATCCTCGGCATGGGCGACGTCATGACCCTCGTCGAGAAGGCCGAGCGCCAGATCGACGAGCGCCAGGCCCAGGAGCTCGAGAAGAAGATCCGCAAGGAGCAGTTCACCCTCGACGACTTCCTCGAGCAGATGCAGCAGGTGCGCCGCATGGGCCCGCTCGGATCGCTGCTGAAGATGATGCCCGGGGTCGGCTCCCAGCTCGGCAACCTGAACGTGGACGAGAAGGAGCTCGACCGCCTCGAGGCCATCATCCGCTCGATGACGCCCGCTGAGCGGGCCAACCCGACCATGATCGACGGCTCTCGCCGCCGCCGGATCGCCCGGGGCTCGGGGACCTCCGTCCAGGCGGTCTCGCAGCTCGTGAAGCAGTTCGCGCAGATGAAGAAGCTGATGAAGCAGATCGCGCGCGGCAAGATGCCGAACCTGCAACAGCTCGCAGGCGGTCGCTAACCTCCTTCGCCGCTATGTCCGTAAGAGTCAGGCTCACCCGTGTGGGCAGCAAGAAGAATCCGATCTGGCGCGTGGTCGTCACCGACCAGCGCTCGCCGCGCGATGGTCGCTTCATTGAGACCGTGGGCCGATACAACCCGCAGACCGACCCATCGACCATCGTGCTCGACGAGGAGCGCCTGCAGCACTGGATCGCCCGCGGCGCCCAGCCGACCGGCACGGTCAAGCAGCTGATGAAGGCCCACGCCAAGGGCATCCAGCCTGAGAGCGCAAGCACGGCCACGGTGGGCGCCGCGGCGGCAACCCCCGAGCCGCAGGCCCAGCCGGACCCGGAAGCCCCGGCCGCCGGGCCCGAGGGCGTGGCGGACGCCGAGCCCGTCGTCATCGAGGCGAGCGACGAGCCGGTGCCGGACCCCGCGGCCGACGAGGCGAGCGCCCCCGAGGCCGCTGCCGAGCCGCCTGCCGAGGCAGGCGAGCCGGAGGCTGACGCCGACGCCGCCGAGGCTCAGCCCGATGCCGCCGAGCCCCAGCTCGACGCCGAGCCCCAGCCCGACGCCGACTCGCAGTAGTGGAGGACCTCCTCGCGTATCTCGCCCGGTCGCTCGTCGACCGCCCGGACGAGGTGAGCGTGGAGTCGTTCGAGGAGGAGGACGGGACGATCGTCCTCGAGCTGCACGTAGGCGAGGACGACACCGGCAAGGTGATCGGCCGCGGCGGCCGCACGGTGGCCGCGCTCCGCACGGTCGTGAAGGCCTCGGCGGTGCGCCAGGGCCGGCGCGTGCTCGTCGACGTCGTGGATTGACCCTCGTAACCGCGGGGCGCGTGGGCAGGGCGCACGGCCTCGACGGGAGCTTCTGGGTCGACGACGCGCGACACGAGCTGGCCGAGGGCACGCGGCTCGTAATCGGGACAACCGAGCACGTGGTCGCCCGCCGCGGCGGGACCGACGAACGCCCGCTGCTGCGGCTCGCGGACGTCGAGGACTCGCGCGCGCTCCGAGGCGAGCTGCTCATGGTGGAGGACGTGCTGGGCGACGACGAATGGCTCGCCGCCGACCTGGTCGGACTCGAGGTGGGCGACCTGGGCCGGGTACAACGCGTGCTCGACGGCCCGTCCTGCTCGCTCCTCGAGCTCGACGACGGCACCCTGGTGCCGTTCGTCTCGGACGCGATCGCCGCCGTCGGAGCCCGCCGGATCGAACTGCGGAAGGATTTCCTCGGATGAGGGTCGATGTGTTCACCCTCTTCCCGGCGTGGTTCGAGTGGTTCACCACGCAACGCCACGTGCGCAACGCAATTGAGCTCGGCCACAAGCTCGAGTTCGTGGATCTCCGCTCCACCACGCCGCTGGGGGCCGGGCAGGTGGACGACACCCCCTACGGCGGCGGCGCCGGCATGGTGATCCGGGTGGATGTGGTGGAGGCGGCCCTCGCGGCGCGCTACGGGGATTCGCGCACGGACGCGCGGCGGACCATCGCGCTCGCGCCCGGCGGTCGGCCTTTCGACGACGCGCTGGCGGCCGAGCTGGCGGCCGAGGAGCAGCTCACGCTTCTCTGCGGTCGCTACGAGGGCTTCGACGAGCGGGTGCACGAGCACCTGGCCACCGACGTGGTCTCGATCGGTCGCTACGTGCTGTCCGGCGGGGAGCTGGCCGCGATGGTGGTCTGCGATGCGCTGATCCGCAAGCTGCCGGGCGCGCTCGGCCACATGGACAGCGTGGTCGAGGAGTCCTTCAGCGAGGCGCTCGAGGGCGCGCCCGAGTACCCCCATTACACCCGGCCGTTCGACTGGCACGGCCACACCGTGCCCGAGATCCTGCTCTCCGGCGATCATGGTCGCGTCCGGGAGTGGCGGCTCGCCAGAAGCAGGGAACGGGGTGGCCCGGAGGGATCCGCCGGAGGGTCAGAGCCCGTCTGACCGCCCGCCGCTCCTTCGCTACCATTGCCGCCACGCGCGACGGCTCCAGGGAGGTCGCGCCTTTTTGTGCCTCCCGCCGCGATTCGCGCCCCGAAATCATGTCCGGCGTCATCGAAAGCATCGAGCGCGCTCAGCTGCGCCGCGTCCCCGCGTTTCAGGCGGGCGACCGCGTGCGCGTGCACTTCCAGGTCGTGGAGGGCACCCGGCGCCGTACGCAGGTGTTCGAGGGCGTGGTGATCAAGCGTCAGGGCACCGGCGCGCGGGAGACCTTCACTGTCCGCAAGCAGTCGTTCGGCGTGGGCGTCGAGCGCACGTTTCCGCTCCACTCGCCGAAGATCGAGAGGATCGAGGTGGCTGCGCGCGGTGACGTCCGCAGGGCCAAGCTCTACTACCTGCGGGAGCGCGTGGGCCGCGGCGCCCGCGTTCGCGAGCGCCGTTGGACCGGCGCCCGCGACCTCGTGGACGAGGGCGCGATGCCTGCCGACGACGCGCCGCGGCCGGGCGAGGAGGAGCTCGCCGAGCAGGTGGTCTCGGACGAGGCAGAGGCCGGAGAGGCCCCGGCTTCGGAGGAGGCTCCGGCCGCCAAGACGGCGGGCGCGGCCCCGGACGCCGAGCCGGGCGACGCGCCGGCCGGCGAGACCGTAGCCGCGGAGGACGCGCCTGCCCAGGCGGACGACTCCGGCGACGACGCAGACGCGGACGCGGACGCGCCGGAGTCCAGCGACGAGTCGCGGGACTAGGACGGAGCCCGGGGGGCTCGGGGCACGGTGGCCCGCAGCAAGAGCAAGCATCAGAGCACCCGCGGCTCGCTCATCGAGCTCGTCACGATCGTGGCGGTCGCCCTCGGTCTCGCGCTCGGGATCCAGGCGTTCCTCGTCAAGCCGTTCCGGATCCCAAGCGAGTCGATGGTGCCCACACTCGAGGTGGGGCAGCGCGTGCTCGTCGATCGCGTGAGCTTCCGCTTCAGCGACCCGGATCGGGGCGACATCGTGGTGTTCAAGCCGCCGCTCGGCTCCGAGTCCAACCAATGCGGCGCCCAGCATTCGAGCGATTCGGCCTGCCCGCGGTCGACCCCGGAGCGTTCGGACACGAACTTCATCAAGCGCGTGGTGGGCACGCCGGGCGACCGCCTGAAGGTGATCGACGGGGCGGTCTACATCAACGGCAAGCGCCAGAAGGAGGAGTTCGCGCGCCTCGACTCCGAGTGCGAGATCTGCAATCTCCCGAAGGAGATCACGATCCCACAGGACCAGTACTTCATGATGGGCGACAACCGCGGCGAATCGGCCGACAGCCGGGAGTGGGGGCCGGTCCCCAAGAAGTGGATCATCGGCAAGGCCTTCATGACCTACTGGCCGCCGCGGCGCATCGGCATTCTGTAGATGACTGATCCCAAGCCCGCGCACCCCTGGATGACGGCCAGAGCGTCGCTGGCCAGCGCCCACCCCCAGGAGCACGCGGATTCGGAGTCGATCACCTAGCCCGCGGTGCACCCCTACACGCTGCTCGACGTGTTCGCGGACGAGCCGCTCGCGGGCAACGGCCTCGCGGTCGTGCATGACGCGGACCACGTGACCGACGAGGTGATGCTGAGGTTCGCGCGCGAGACGAGGCTCGCCGAGACGACCTTCGTCCAAGCTCCGCGCGCGCCCGAGGCGGACTACCGGAATCGCATCTGGACGGTGGCCGAGGAGGTGCCCTTCGCAGGCCACCCCTCGCTCGGGACCGCCGTCGCGGTGGCGCTCCGTAGCGGCGAGACCGAGGTGACCTACACCCAGGAGACCCACGCGGGACTCCAGCCGGTGACCGTGAGCCGCGCGGGCGATCGCGCGAGCGCGTCCATGCTCCAGGGCCCGGTCGACTTCAAGAAAGAGCTGGACGCGGACGAGGTGATGGCCGCAATCGGCCTTGCGCCCGACGCCGCCCATCCCGACTGGGCGCCGCAGCTCGTGACGACCGGGCTCACCGCCCTGATCGCGCCGCTCGCGCTGGCCGACGCCCTGGGACGCATCCGGCCCGATCGGGCAGCCGTCGAGGCTCTTCACCCGGAGAGCTTCAACCTCTATCTGTTCGCCTACGACGGGGAGGGCGGCCGTGCGCGGGCCCGCTCGATCCCGAGTCGGCCCGCCGAGAGCGAGGACCCCGCGACGGGCTCCGCGGTGGCGCCGCTCCTGGCGTACCTGAAGCCGCGCACGGGCGACGAGCGAATCGAGGTTTGGCAGGGGGTCGAGATCGGTCGACCGAGTCGCCTGACGGCCGAGCTCGAGGGCGATCAGGTGCGCGTGAAGGGGAACGTGATCGTCGTCGCGACCGGCGAGCTCAGGCTGCCCTAGCCGCCCCCGGCGCCGGCTTGCGCGGTGGAAGCAGACTTCCGCCGCCGCCCGTGCCATCATCGGCGCCGACCGTGGGTTCCTCGGGGACTGCCGACACGCCGACGCCCGGCTCGCCGCCCAGGCTCGACCCGGGAGCCCGAGCTGCCGCGGCGGCCACCAATGGAGAAGGCAAGGGGGGCAAGGCCGCTCGCCGAGCCGCCCGCGCCCGCCGCCGGACCGGGAGTGGCAGGCGGCTGTTCGCCTTCGACCGCGAGATCGGCTGCCGCTACGTGGCCGGCGCCGACGAGGCCGGTCGCGGGTCGCTCGCGGGCCCGCTTGTTGCGGCGGCGGTGCTCTTCGACCTGGAGAGCCTCACGCTCGGGGACCGGCGCGCGCTCTGCAAGCTGAACGACTCCAAGCAGCACACCGCGGAGGCCCGCGAGGAGCTCTACCCGCTGGTGCTGCGCGCCGCGGCGCGCTCGGTGATCGTCTCGCGCTGCGTCGGCGGCATCGACGCCCGCGGGCTCCACAACACCAATCTCGAAGCGCTTCGGACGGCCCTGCTCGGAGTGGCGCGCGGCGGCACGGTCTGCCTCGTCGACGGCTTCAGGGTTCCCGACTTCGGCTTCGAGCAGCGCGCCGTGATCGACGGCGACTGCCGCAGCGCCGCAATAGCGGCCGCCTCGGTCCTCGCCAAGGTGAGTCGTGACCGCTACATGCGACGCGCGGCCGACCGCCATCCGGGCTGGGACTTCGAGACCAACGTCGGCTACTCGACCCCCGAGCACCGTGCGGCGATCGCGGCCAACGGCGTCTCGCCGCTCCACCGCATGTCGTTCCAGTCGATCGCCTACACCCAGCTCGCACTCGAGGGCTAGACCCGCCCCGCCGGCTCCGCCGAGATCCCGCCGGGCCATCAGAACGCCGCCTCGAGGTGCTCCAGCTCGAGCAGGCGCCCGCTGCGGTCGAAGCTGATGCCGATCGCATCGAAGCGGATCTCCGCCCGCCGGCGGGCCGAGCCGCCGCGCTCGGCCAGCCACTCCCGCGCCATCAGCCGGACGCGGCGCCGCTTGTCCGGCCCGATCGCGGCGAAGGGACCGAGCTCGTCCCCGCGCGCGACCGCCAGCACCCGCGTCTTGACCTCGCAGAAGACGAGAAAGCGCTCGTCGGCCGCGACGAGGTCGAGCTCACCGTGACGCGTGCGGTAGTTGCACTCGAGGATCTCGAGCCCGCGCGCCTGGAGGTGGCGACGCGCGAGCGACTCGCCGAGCGAGCCGAGGACGCGGCGGGGGTCGAGATCGGGCATGCGGCCACGCTAGGCGGGTCCGTGCCACCCGTGGGCGCCCTCGAGCGACTTCTCACACCGACTTCGGTTACAAGTGTGCGCGCCCCCAGCCCGCCGCTCGACAAGTCGCACAGTTGTCACTCGCGAGTACCCACGTGTAACGCGGCTCCACCTAGCGTGACCGCCGTGCTCGCAGCCCTCGCAACGTTCGCCCTCGAGGGCGTCAGGTCCCACGAGGTCACCGTGGAGGTCGACGTCCGGCGCGGTCTGCCGACCTTCACCCTGGTCGGCCTTCCCGACCGCGCCGTGCGAGAGTCGCGCGAGCGCGTGCGGGCGGCGCTCCTCAACTCCGGTCTCGACTTCCCCCAGCAGCGGCTCACGGTCAACCTGGCGCCCGCGCACGTGCGCAAGGCGGGCCCGAGCTTCGACCTCGCGATCGCCGTGGGAGTCCTGGCTGCGAGCGGACAGGTGCCGCGCGACGTGCTCGCCGACTGCGCCCTGGTCGGCGAGCTGTCCCTGAGTGGCGAGTTGCGGGTGGTCCGCGGGGCGCTCGCGGCGGCGCTCGGCGCACGAGATCGTGGCTATCGGCGCCTTCTCGTCCCAGAGGCCGTGGCCCCCGAGGCCGCCCTGGTGGAGGGCATCGAGGTGTGTGCGATCTCAACGCTGGCCCAACTCGCCGACGTGCTCCACGGCCGGCTCGAGCCCGCGCCGGTCGAGGCGAACGGGCTCGCTCTCGGCGCCCCGGCCGACGATCTCGATCTCAGCGATGTTCGCGGCCAGAGCGACGCCAAGCGTGCCCTCGAGATCGCCGCGGCGGGCGGGCACAACCTGCTCATGGTCGGTCCGCCCGGCGCCGGCAAGACGATGCTGGCGCGGCGGCTGCCGGCTATCCTGCCGCCACCCAGCTTCGACGAGGCCCTGGAGGTCACCCAGGTCCACAGCGCGGCGGGCATGGGAGGCGGCCGCCTGGTCACCAGGCGCCCGTTCCGGGCGCCCCATCACACGATCTCGGCGCCAGGGCTCGTGGGGGGCGGGAGCCGCCCAACGCCGGGGGAGGTCACCCTCGCGCACCGCGGCGTGCTGTTCCTCGACGAGCTACCCGAGTTCAGCCGCCTGGCGATCGACGCTCTCCGACAGCCGCTCGAGGAGGGACGGGTCGAAGTGATGCGCGGCCAGCGCACGCTCGAGTTTCCGGCCAACGCGATCGTCGTGGCGGCCTGTAATCGCTGCCCCTGCGCGCGGCCCGGCGACGGTTGCTCCTGCTCGGCGACCGAGCTGGCTCGCTACCGGCGGCGGCTGAGCGGCCCCGTGCTGGATCGCATCGATCTCGTCTGCCAGGTCGAGCAGGTCCCGGCGCTCGAGCTTGTCGGGTCAAAAGCACCCGCTCGCACGCGCTCGGCGTCCGTCCGAGCGCGCGTGATCGCGGCGCGCGCCCGTCAAGGAGCGCGGCTCGGCGCGAGCGGCGCGCTCTGCAACGGCGACATGGATGGTCCGCTCACCCGGCGCACGGTGCGGCTCGGCGACCACGAGGCGCTGCACATGGTCAGCGTGCGAGAGCGCTTCGACTTCAGCGGCCGCGGCCACGACCGTGTGCTTCGCGTCGCGCGGACGATCGCCGACCTCGAGGGGCGCGAACGGGTGGGGATCGGAGATCTCGACGAGGCACTGTCGTACAGGCTTCACGCCTGGGAGCGGGTGGCGGCGTGATGGAGGCGTGCGACCAATGCCTTCGGAGGAGCTTCCTGATCGCGCACCTGGCTGCACGCATCGCGGGCCTGCTTGGACTGCCCAAGGCGAGAAGGACGCCCGGCTTGCTGGCGCTCTCGAACGACGAGCTCGTGCGTGCCGCCACCGCCGCGGGCGGCCGGGCCCGCGCGCACGAGTTCCTCGACCGCTTCGACCCGGCGGCGGCCCGCGACCGGCTCGACGCCGGAGGCTTCATCGCCGTCTGCCGCCACGGTGCGGCCTATCCCCCTTCGCTCCACGCCCTGGACGACCCGCCGGCGGTGCTGTTCGGCCTTGGCCAGGTCGAGGCGCTCGCGCGCGTCCAGAAGGAGCCCTCGGTAGCGCTCGTCGGCACCCGCCACCCGAGCCCCTACGGCACCGAGGTCGCCCACGCCTTCGGGCGCGGCCTGGGGGCCGCCGGCGTACCCGTGGTCTCGGGCCTTGCGCTCGGGATCGACGCCAGCGCCCACCGGGGCTGCCTCGACGCCGGCGGCCTGGCGATCGCCGTGCTCGCCTGCGGGCCGGACCTCGCGTATCCGCGCCGGCACCGCGCCCTCCACGAGAGGGTGCGCGAGCGAGGGGTCGTGGTCTCCGAGCTGCCGCCGGGCACCCAGCCGTTTCGCTGGAGCTTCCCGGCGCGGAACCGGATCATGGTGGGGCTGGCGCGGATGACGCTCGTCGTCGAGGCTGCCCAGCCGAGCGGGAGCCTGATCAGCGCGACCTTCGCTCGCGAGCTCGGGCGGACGGTGGCGGTCGTGCCGGGGAGGGTCACCTCGAGCGTCGCGCAGGGTGTGAACGAGCTGCTGCGCGACGGCGCCCTGCCGGTCACCTCGACGGAGGACGTGCTCGAAGAGCTCTTCGGGGTCGGCGTGCGCGAGGTGCCCCCGGAGGCGCTGCGTCCGCCGCGGCCACGGGATCCGGTCTTGAACGCCGTGCTCGAGGCCGCCGAGCTCACGGGCTCGGTCGAGCAGATCGCCCGGGCGGCCGGGCTCTCGACGGGCGAGGCGCGCGCGGCGCTGGGCCGGCTCGAGTTCGACGGACACCTCGTGCGCC